>OFFJ01000386.1_pt1 | contig 36723 bp, 42 predicted proteins | sample 1521261 | NCBI WGS metagenome assembly OFFJ01 (sample SAMEA3504122, study PRJEB24116) | mouse gut metagenome | biome: mouse gut; feature: mouse-associated habitat; material: faeces | place: Denmark | collected 2011 | reverse complement strand
ACGATGATATGGCAGCGGTCTGGCGTGCTATTGACTGGGAACGTCTGGAGGATATTCTATTATCTATGCAGCAGGATCTGTCCTATGCCGCCTATAACCGGGAATGGGACAGGGTTGACCGACTTCAACACCAGTTAGTCAACTCATGGACAGCGCGGGCCTTAGCGATTCGGGAAATGCTCAGGAGAAGCATCTCACCGGGGGTAGATGGTGTACGCTGGACAACAGATGCCCAGAAAGCATGCGCTGTCCAATCCTTGGTCAGCCGTCCGCTCCCATATCTCTATATCCCTTTTCCTGAGTATGAGAACTGATCCTTGGGCTCTGCTGGCTTCCTCTGGCTGGCAGAGCCCTTTCCATTCATCCCCCTTTTTGCGCTTGTTCGACAAAATGGGAACTGTAGAGCCTCACCACTTTTTCCTCCTTCCTGTACCCTGTAGGCAGGAAGGAGGTCAATGAAAATGGTGAGAAGTACGTTTAATAGAGTTGCTTTCCGCTCCACTCGTAAAAAAACAACCAATCTCATGCTCTCGTTGCCGAACTGGCGGATGCCTCTATCCGTTACATTGGCGCTCTGGAACGCGGCGAAAAAACTAACCCCTCAGCTGATCTGGTTTCTCGTTTCAGCATTATCTTCGGTGTTCCTATTGACGATTTGATGTCCGCATCTGATGAGGAATGAAGACCAAGGCTGATTCTCAGCAGATAACCGTGTCTCTGCACTTCCTGCTATCCCTTACTCACTTCCGCATTCCTCAAACGGTCTCCGATCTTATGGTTTTCCCGGATACCAGCTTCTTTGTTTGTCCGCAATGCGGCGTTACTCTTGAGCGTGAGTTCATGAAATATTGCGACCGCTGTGTCCAACGCCTGGACTGGAGAAACTACAAGAACCCCCGCATTGTTTAATGCACAGTCCAGTCATTAATGAGTTTTCATTCGAAAAATAGTCAATGCCCATCAAGAAGAGGGCGACACTGCGCCCTCCTTCTTGATACGCCTCACTTCCTCTCGTCCTCTTTTTGCCGATTCTCAAGCTTATCGACTATAGCACCCAACTCCAGCCGTGGTACCTAAAAATCACAAAAGCAATGCCAGGATATCCTTAATGATTTGATCGAAGGAAAATTCAACAGTACTATACCTCTTCTGGGAATCATCATATCTCAGCAAAATCGAGTTTCCTTCGCATGAAATAGTCATATCGAATTGCAAATCAACCTGATCACTGCAGACTAATACTATATCAAGCTTATAATAGTTTGCCAATGAACAAATATATGAAGAAGCAACAATAGGCATCACCCAAAAAATCATACCTAAACAGTATGCTTGCGGCCAATCAGAAAATACTTTGCTTCTATATCCGTTAACAATCAATTTTTCATGTAAAGATTGAGCCAAATATATCGATAGCATGGATGAACCATGAAATAAAATCTTTATAGCTGTTGATTTATCGGATTGCTGAGGAAACCTAATTGCTGCCCCGATATATTCTGACTCATCCCAAAACAGGCATCCTATTTGTCTCGCTATTTCTTTAATATCATCCGTTGCAGTACCAGCGTATACCAGTCCTAACACTTTATTTTTATAAGAGATTATCTCTTTCTTTACAAGTTCTACATCTAATGAAGTATTGGGAAATACAGCCAGAAAAACCGGAGAATCTCTTTTCTCTCCTTCTGTTTTAGAAAAGGTTAAAAATTCTTGAGGGTATTGAGGCTGTCCTATCATTACAGCTGTATCAATAAAATCGGGACATAGCTTGATGTGAAAACCGTTATCTGTAGATTTTTTTTGTAAAAGGTGGCGTAGTCTTTGAGTTGGCAGTTTCCCGAACTCCTTAAAAAGCCGATATACTTCAGCAGTAATAACCGGAGCAGCATGGCTATTCTGAGAGGAGAATGTTTTAGAAACTTTCTCTGAAGTGATAAACATGTGTGTGCTTGACGCATAAAAATCACTTCCAAGAAAATTCTGCTCTTGTGGATAGTATTGATTTCCCCACAATGCTTCCCCCCTCTCCACAGAAATTGGCCAAGAAAACTCTGTAAAAATAGACGGAATTTCGTCATTGGAACAAGCACAGATAAGAGGTATGTTAGCTCTGACCAAATTTGTAATTGTTGGGCGCAGATATACCCAATCCTCAAAATTGACATCACCTATACTGAGATTAATCAGTGAGACATCATGAGAAATGCACCATTCTAATGCACAACGAATTTGCCTAATTGAGCCTTTTAAAGTTACAGGGTCTATCACCTGAACACTAATCAATTCTGCATCTGGGGCATATAAGCGTATAATGGCAGCACACAATGTCCCGTGAGTTATTTTATCTGGCTCGCATACTTTGGAAATGATGCCTTCGCTTGTTACAGCAATTGAATATTTTATATGTTTTAAAAGAGGAAAACAAGAAGAATTTATACCATCATCCAAAATTGCAATTGTGAACATGCTGTCCTCCTATTCTTCCGAGTTCAGATAGATGACGGTTTCTCCGTTCTTTAAGGGTAAATTGCTTTCACAGACCAATTCCTCATAAAAACCCAGATAGTAATTTTCCACCAGGACCGCATCCTCCCGCTCATCTAAAACCAGGACTTCTTCCGCCTCCACATAATCTTCGGTACTGGTAAACTGCCCGCCCCGCTGCAAAACCCGATATAGGCATACCGTATCTTCGCTGCCGCTGGGGAAGACGCAGTCTCGTGGGATCCATGCAAAAGTTTCCCATAAGCCGTACCCGTCCAATAGTTTGCCGACTTCCTGCTCTACTGTCCGTGTGCGCACTCTGGGTAAGGACGCCTGATATACAGAATTAGAAATGACAGTAAATATTAGCAACACAAGAAGAAATAGGCACGATATCCATCGGATAATTCTCTTCCGAACCATAACAAATCCTTTCCTATAAATGAGCAAATTCGCAAAATGAAAAAAGGAAGGCATAACCCTGATGTGCTATACTGGAAGCGCCGGTAACCACAAAACACAAGGGGGAATGCCTTGTGGAGATCATAGCGCCGAAAGAGCAGATACGCAAATTCTTTTTTGAGAAGCACTTCGATTTTTTGACGAGCGCGCCCCAGCGGCGGCACCAGGAGATGATCCTGTCCAGCTGCGTGAAAGAGAGCAGCTGCAAGATGACGGACTACGCGGAGACCGGTTCGGTCCACCGGACAACCTATAGCCATTTGGAAGTGGGATGATGCCCGGCTGGAAGAAACGCAAAAATGCGAGAGCTTCCAGGCGGGCACAGAGCTTGCGCAGACAAACAAGATGCCGGTCTTCGTCAGGGCTACCATAGCGATTGACCGTCTGCAGCTCGTCCTCGCTCAGGCTCACTTCTTCTTCTCCCTTGGCCTCATTTTGCCCTTTTCCAATGGCCTTCGTCTTTGTGGGTCCTGTTGTTTTGGTGCTTTTTGAATTTGCTCATTTATAGTCCTTTCTATAGCTGTGACAGGGTAACTCCTTCCGTCAACTCCTGATCGTAGTACAAAAACAGCAACACCACTGGCAATGCCGCCACCACACCGCAGGCACACTGCACGCCAATATTTTGACCATCCATTCGGGCAAGGAAAACAGACAATGGATAGCTATACTCGCTTTTCAGATACACGATAGGCTGCTCTACCATATTCCAAGCATCAATAAAGCTCAAAATAACCAAAGAGATGACGCCTGCCCGACACCTGGGAATAAGGATTCCAAGAAGAATACGCAGGGTCCCCGCTCCATCCAATTGGGCCGCCTCCAAAATGTCACTTGGGCAGGTATCAAACACTTGCCGGAGCAGAAACACCCCAAAGGGGGAGAACATCCCCGGAAGGATCAAGGCCCATTGACTTCCCACCAGCCCCAATTTGTCCAGCATCAAATAGTTGGAAACCAGCGTCACCTGATAGGGCATCATCATTAGCAGAATCACCAAAAAGAATAATACTTGTTTCCCTGGAAAGCAGAATCTGGAAAAGCCGTAGCCTGCGAGGCAAGACAGAAAAATCTGTCCCAGAACAATTGTTACGGCAAGACCTATAGAATTCCAGAATTTAGCAAGATAGTGCGGCCGGTTCCACAATACCTCTTTCCATCCCTGTATTGACCAGCATTCAGGAAATAGTCCGTAGGAAGCACCGCATGAAAAAGAATTCAGAAAAGTATACAGCATTGGTCCCAATGAAAAAAACGCCAGTAATGCCAGGACAAGGATCTTGAACAGGGTGCGAGTCCGTTTTACTTTCATAAAATCACTTCAAACTTTCTCTTCACACGAAATAGCAGCAGAACCAGGAGAAAAATTGTAAGGAAAATCAGCAGAGCAGCTGTGCAAAGGCGTGGATAATTCAAGTTTATAAAATTATTGTTCATGAAATGTTGGAGCATATAAATACTTTCATGGGGCCTGGATCCCCCCAGTAAATAAGCTTCTCGAAAGGATTTGAACGCGTTGATGACAGAGATGACGGACACAAAGAAGAAATTGGGGACCATCAGAGGGAGGATGATTCTACGCAGGATGCCGCTCCTTGAGGCACCATCGCAGATCGCGGCGTCAGTAAAGTCCTGGGGAATAGCGCTGAGTCCCGCCAGAAACAGAATCATGTTATATCCGCAGTTCTTCCATATGTACAATCCCACCAACAGGGGGAACGCCAACTCGGACTGCATCCAGCTTTGCAGCGGAAATCCCAGTAGCTCCAGCATTCTGTTTACCATCCCGCTGTCTCCAAAGAACGCCTGAACCACAGTGACCACAGCGGCAACCGGAATCACCATGGGCAGCAGAAACATCGAGCGAAAAAGGCTTGCACCCCGAAAATTCTGGTACAGGGCCAAAGCCAGGGAAAAGGATAGCGCCATAAGCAGCGGAACACCGACGATAATGAAGCGCAGTGTATTTTTCGCCGCCAGACGGAATGCGGAGCTCCGGAATAAATCAAAATAATTCCATGCTCCGACAAACCGAACGCCGCCTACCCCGGCAGTGAAAGTCTTTTGGACACTCCAGCCGAAAGGGATGAGATACAGCAACGCAAATCCAATCAGAAAGGGGAAAACGAGGGCGACTCCTTTCAAAGAATCCTGTTTTTTCAGTTTCATGCTTATCCCAAATCTCCCATTATTCTGTAATATATATCTCCAACGTGTGCTGAGTTACCTTCAGCGTCTCCTCATAGTCTACGCCTTCAAGTAAAAAAGGACGCATAAGGTTATACAGGTCTGAATGACTGCCGTAATAGGTTCCGGTAATCTCCTGAGCAAAACTCACTAACTGCTGATACTCGTCCAAAGTGGGGCAGTCGGTAGCATAATACGATTCGACTGTGCTGGTAAATTGGTCTGTGCCCGCCATAGCAAAGTGTGTATCTCCCCGAGCCGCTTTCTGATAGAAGTAGTCATTGGCGGAATTTAGAACAGATAATACCTGGCGGTTAATTGCGTGCTGTATGTGCGGACTGAGCAGGAGCTTTATATAATTATAGGCATTCTGTAGGTTCTCGCTGTTTCCTCTGACGGCCACACAATACTGAAGTTTTGCCTGAATACCTCCATTCACATCTCGAATCGGCATCATAACCGCATCCCCCAAAGTTTTAAGAGCGCCAAAATCATAGTAAAAGCCGTACAGCGGTCCAAGTATCGTATTTGTCCATAGCGCCTGACCATCCCGGATAGCTGCCGCGCCACCCAGACCACCGGTAATATCATATATTCGCTTTGGATCCTTTTCCAATAGAGTTTTACGCCACTGAAGCATTGGCTGAAGCAATGGCGATGACAGGTCAACGCCTCGGGCGTCATAATCGATAATGGGAATGCCAAAGCATTCGCTTTCTTCGGAAAGGACCGATGATGTACCATAGAACAGGCGGCGGGTCTGTGCAGGATCCTCCAGAAAGCGCATCGTTTCTTCCAGAAATCCCTTAAAGTCTTTGCAGGCGTTCACATCAAACCCTGTATCATCCAGGGCCGCCTGACTGGTAATAAGGAGCGGGAAAGTATAACTTAAGGGGATAACAAAGCGTTTGCCGTTCCAGACACCTCCATTCATTATTGTTTGGTTATATGGCTCCCAGTCAAAATGATCCGCCTGAAAAAAGGGGTCCATATCAGCAAAAATTCCTTGCCGGACCAGCTTTTCGACATCCATTACTTCATCGTTGATGATAAAGACATCCGGTCCCTCACCGGTCATGATTTGGGCGGCAGTCTGGTTATATAATTCCATCATGGCTTCATAAGACGCACCTGCGTCCGATTTGATTAATCCCACTTCCACATCAGGGTACAGCTCCTTATAGCTGGCCAGCGCCGCCCTCATCATTTCACTGTCTTTATTCTCTCCAATATAAAAGATCGATAATCTTTCATTGCTCTGAGACACAACAGCGGGATCCTGCCAAATCGAGTCAGCCATTTGTGACGTGCCACAGGCTGGCAGCAGAGCGGCCAACAGCAACAGAAAATACAGCATTTTTTTCTTCATAGCGGTCATCGCGTCAACCGTAAGTAAACAGTTGATTTCCTTTCTTGTAGAATGATCTTTTGGGCATAAATATAAAGAAGTATCATTTTTAGAATATACCATCTGTTAAAAAAGTCTATTTTTTGAGAATCTATAATACTTTGACATGTCTTTTACCCCATGCTAGTCAGTTGTATATTTTTTCGCCTGATATTGGTAAAGTTCGCTAAAACGGCTATCTTCTTTTTGGAGAAGTTCTTGTCGAGTCCCTTGTTCAATGATATGTCCATACTCTAGTACCATGATCCAATCCGCCAAATGGACATTAGTTAACCTATGCGAAGTGAGTAATGTTATTTTCCCTATTGTGCGCTCTTTTAAATTTTCAAATATTTTAAATTCCGCCTCCGGATCAAGTGAAGAAGAGGGCTCATCAAGAACTAAACAAGAACTATTTGCATACAATGCCCGAACAATCGCAACCTTTTGGTGTTGCCCTGCAGATAATTCAATCCCTTCTGCAGAGAAATTACGCGATAAATATGTGTCCATGTCACCATAGCAAGCTGACATAATATCTTCTGCATCGCACTCGCGCAAAAGGGTTCTAACCTGTCGTATTGTATTTTCTCTTTTTTCATTATTTAGGATGATATTTTCCAGTAAAGTAAAAGCGAAATTGGACCCATTTTGAAAATATATTCCATAACAACGACGTAATTCTACTAACTTATATTCTCTTATATCAACACCATTAATTAACACCTTCCCTTCTGTAGCATCGTACAAACGAAAAAGGAGTTTAATTATCGTGGATTTACCAGAGCCATTTTTTCCGACTAAAGCCACTGTTTCACCACATTTTATAGAAAAGTTTACATTTTCTAGGACCTGTATAGTGGTTCCAGGATAAACAAATCCTACGTTAACAAATTCAATACTTTCAATCCTCTCAATACTTCTAGATCCAGAGACAATAGTTTGAATGTAGTTTTGTTCGAAAGCAGAAATATTATCAATTCTAAGTTTATTGTTATACACGGTGATCATTGATTCAATCAGTATCATTGTACTACTCAAAACTTGTGACATCACTCCACTATAAAATGTATAATCCCCAACAGTTAATTGTTGATTTAATAAACTTTGGAGGAGCTCCACGCAATTTTAACACAGTACCAGATGGATCTAGCTAACGATTTAACTTGGTGTAACATATTTATAATCCGCCTTTCTGCGAAAGGCACCAACGAGGTGCTGAAACAGGGGGTGCTTTCGCTTATAAAATCCGCTATACTGACCATAGGAGATTCGGCAAACTTACACCCCGGTGGAGGTGAGTGGCGGGGCTGTATAGCGGCAACCCCCGCATTTTTATATGGTTCGGACATCTGTAAAGGCGTCAACGATTGGCACAAAGGAGTAGCCCGAAAAGCTATCTCTTTCAAAATTTTTTCGATTTGGACGGATACCCAGTCATTGCCTATTTCCATAATTTATCTATGTCGTGGGCTGCTGGGCACACACATGGTGTAAATTCAACGAAGCCTTAATCGCCCTACCGCCTGACAAACGGGAGGGTTACACCGCACTCACCAGCCTACAATACTGCAACAATCTATTTGCCTGGGAGAAGAAATTTGTCGGCCTTTTCCGGAAAGAATGGCATCAGCAGCGTCTGGAGAAGAAAAACCCATCTTGAACGCATTGCTGTCATAGGCAAATTCCGTCTCTGGCTCTGTGGTCCCTAAATCCGCACTGGGTAAGTTGCTACACTATCTCAAAGAACAATGGTCCTAAGCCTATCCGGACTGATGGACGAGTGGTCACAGGCGCGGACAAAGAAAAAAATTTTCGGAGCAGATGGATCATCTGATACTGTGGGGAGAATGTGTGGAAGAGATCCGGACGTGCTTATTTATATAAGGAGAGAACGGGAACAAGCCCTACGAAATCGAGTTGTTGCTGCGGCTGTATGTGCTACAAAATCTGTACACACTGTCAGATGATGGAACGGTGGCGGAAGTGATCGACAGCCGTGCGTTTTCAGATTTCTACGGGATAGATTCCAGTAATCAGGTACCGGACGGAGACACGCTGGGGCGGTTTCGGAATCTGCTGGTGCGCAATGGGATACAGGAAAAGCTGTTTGCACGGGTGGCCGGACTGCTCCTAGAACGTGGATTGATGCTGAAGAAGGGGACGATTGTGGATTCGATGCTGATTTCCGCACCCTCCAGCACCAAAATCAAGGAGAAGAAACGGGACCCAGAGGCCCATTTCACCAAGAAGGGGAACATGTGGCACTTTAGGTACAAGGCGCAGATCAAATGCCGTGAGCGGGAAAAAATCCTCTGTCAGAGCAAAAGTCGAGCATGTTTTCGCGGTAGTCAAGGGCAGCTTCGGATACCGGAATACAAGGTACTGCGGTCTGCAAAAGGCAGACCGCCAAAAAACTGAATATGGTGCTTGCTTTGGCAAATCTGATTCTAGCTGACAGGCCCTACTTGGCGGCTTGATTCACTTTACCCGGTAGACCCATTTCCCGGATGATTCTTCTGTATTTCCCTCCCTTCCACTTATCCTTTTTGTCCGATGCAAGCCTCAGGCCCTACACGGACATATCGCACCACAATGAGGAGCTAAAGTCACTCACGAGATACCGTTTTGATAAGGTAAAAGAACGAGCCAAATTAAAAACTTCTGTTTTCAGACTGGTTTGCATCCTGTTCCCGGAGTTGGAAGAACTGCTTCCGACACTTCACATGACATCTGTCTATACGCTGCTGTCCGAGTTTCCGGGAGCAAAACAGATTGCCGCCGCACACCTGACCAGGCTGAAAACTCTGTTGACTGATGCCTCTCAGGGCCGCTATGGACGGGATATGGCGGTGATTATACGGGACACCGCCAAACATTCCATTGGCTCCTCAATGCCCGCCAAGTCTTTGGAGTTGCAACACACCATCCGCCTCATCCGCGAGTTGGATGCCGAGATTGAAGAAATTGAGGCTGCGATCCAGTCCATCATGGACGAACTGCACTCTCCCATTACTACCATTCCAGGGATCAGCTACCGCATGGGCGCTATCATCCTGGCCGAAGTCGGGGACTTCTCTCGCTTTGATTCTCCCGACAAACTACTGGCATACGCTGGAATGTCCCCCTCTACTTAGGACCTGCTCCGCAATCCCAAAGCCGTTGAAAGACAAGCAAATGAGACAGAAAAATGATATAATAGCTGTAAGGAAAATACAGCAGCAAGGGCATAAAAGCTTGCACATAAGGAGGCGGAGCAGATGTATAAGGACACCAGCTAGCTGAGGATCGAAGATTTTGTATTCCCTTACGGGAACCTGGACGCGGAAATCGACTGGGTGAAGCTTGCGTCGTTAGTTCCGTGGGAAACGGCGGAGGAGCGGTACGCAGCGCAGTTTGCGGACAACGGGCATCCGGCGCATCCGTGCCGGATGGCGCTGGGCGCGCTGCTGGTCCAGCGGCGGCTGAAGTGCAGCGATGAGTGGCTGGTGAAGCATATCGGGGAGAATCCGTATCTGCAATTCTTCATTGGGATGAAAACCTATGGGCCATGCCCCTTTGGAGCATCTACATTGGTGGCGTTCCGGAAACGCTTCAGCGAGGAAGATATGGCGGCGATTCTGGAGGCATCCATCCCGCAGTCGGAAGAAGTCGGAGACGAGGAAGATTCCAACGACCCGCCCAACGGCGGCACGCTGGTACTGGACGGCACCTGCTGCCCCGCGAGTATTGCTATCCCCAGGACGTGAACCTGCTCAACCAGGTCCGGGAAAAGCTGGAGAAAACAGTGGATGAGATCTGCAAAAGCACCGGTGAGAAGAAGCCGAGGATGTACCGCCGGCGTGCCCGCCGGGATTTTCTGCGGCTGTCCAAGAGCAAAAAGCGCAGCGCGAAAGCGATTCGTTCTGCTGTCAAAAAGCAGCTACAATACATCCGGCGGGATGTGGGCTACATCGTCCAGTTCGTACAAAGCGGCGTAAAACTGACCGAAAAGCAGAAAAACCGCATGAATCTGGTGACTACGCTCTACGAACAGCAGCGTCTCATGTTCGAGAGCGGGACCCACAGCATTCCCCGGAGGATCGTCAGTCTGGCCCAGCCCTGGGTGCGCCCCATCGTCCGCGGAAAGCCCCATGCCAATACCGAATTCGGGACAAAGCTGCATATCAGCCTGGTGGACGGCTACGCCCGGATCGAACGGCTGGACTTTGAGGCGTACAATGAATCGGAGGATTTCTGGATCGCCGTTTATCGTTATCGCGACCGCTACGACTGCTGGACGGAGCGCGTTCTGGCAGACAAGCTTTACCGGAACCGGCAGACTATTTCCTTCTGCAAGGAGCACGGGATCCGTCTGTCCGGCCCGGCCCTGGGCAAGCCTCCCAGGACCCAGGAGCTGTCTCACCAACTCAAAAAGCAGGAATATCAGGACAGCTGCGACCGCAATGAGGTGGAGGGCGTCTTTAGAACCGGCAAGACCGCTTACGGTCTGGGCCGTATTTCAGTGTGCCTGGTACAAACTACACGCTGCGTCATCGGCGTGGCCCTGCTGTTCATGAATCTGATGAAACTCCTGCGTTCCCTTTTGTGTGCGCTTTTCCTCCATCTTTTCTGCGAGGTGTTTCCCTCGTGGATTCTTCCGCATTTTTGGTGGGTTGTGGAGTAGGCCCTATTTACAGTACTAACCTCATATTTATATATGAGGTTAGTACTGAATAAAGCTGTTACATTTCGCCCTAGATCCCAGCTTTTTCTGTTAATAAATCTTTAAAACAATGTTTACAGACCAATAGGAAAGAATCCACTCCACTCCACCTATCTTATCCCTTAGCTGATTCTGCTCCTGCCGAAGATGCAGTATTACGCAGAACCGTATCATTTGCCGAAAACCCGTTAAGTCCAACTTGGTGGGTTGGGGCAATTGGACAGTTGCATGGTACTTCGGGGCAACTGCATAGACATACGCACCCGCTACTGGCTAAGGCAAAAGTCTCTTCTCGCACGGAAAGGGATTTTCTTTTTAGTTTCTTCATTGTTAAGGTCTTCCTTTCATTATCAATTTAAATGCACCTGATTAACAGTATACATTTATTCCGATATATATATTTCCATTTGATTCTGCGCGTTTTTCAGAGTTTCCTGAAAGTCCGAATTTTCATACACATAAGAATACATCGCAGCTTTTGGAGACAAGTGGTTGTTATAATATGTTCCTGTGATTTCTTGGGTAAAGCCTACGAACTGCTGAAATTCCTCATGCGTTGGCCAGTCGATACTCTCGTTTGGATTGACCGTTCCGGTGAAACCATTTACTCCTGCTTCAATATGGTGATTTTTCCCCTGTGAAATCTTTTCATACAAAAATTCATTTGCCGGATTCAAGACAGACAGTTCCTCCAAACCAATAGCACTCTGAACCTCAAAGCTGAGAAGAATTTTGATATAGTTGTAAGCATTTTGCAAATTTTCGCTGTTTGCACGAACGGCCACAGGGTATCGTATTTTTGCTTGAATCCCTCCCTCTATATCACGTATAGGCATCATAACCGCTTCGTCTATCGTTTTAAGGGCAGCAAAATTGGTGAAAAAATTGCTGAATGAACCAGTAAGAGCTGGTGTCCACAACACATCCCCATTGCGGATTGCCGCTGCGCCGTAGAGAGCAGAGTCGTTGTGAAAATCACAATAATCCGTTGGACAGCTTTCCATAACAGCTTTGTACCATTGGAAACCAGCGTAAAGCAACGGTGATGATAAGTCAACATTCTTGGTATCATAATCCGCAATAGAAATTCCAGAAAATTCTACAACATCTGTAACAGAAAGAGCGTTGCGAAACAACTGCCGGGTCTGGGAAAAATCCTGCATGTAGCGTGTGGTTTCATCTAAGAAGCCCTGATAATCTTTGCATGCGTCTACATTAAAGCCAGTTTCTTTCAAAGCTGTCTGACTGGTAACAAGTAATGGGAAATCATAACTGATAGGTATGATGAATCGCTTTCCATTCCAAACTCCCCCATCCAGCACAGCTTTGTTGTAAGGCTCCCAGTTGAACTGGTCTTCCTCAAAAAAAGGTTCCATATCTGCGAAAATCCCTTGACGCACCAATTTTTCCACATCCATAATTATATCATCAACGATGAAAACATCTGGTCCCTCCCCAGCCATAATCTGTGCAGCAACATGATTATATAGCTCGTCCCTCAAATCAAAACTTCCAAAATCATACTCCGGTTTGATTAGCTCCACTTTTATATCGGGATATACTTCCTGATAGCGATCCAACGCCAGACGCATCATTGCGCTATCCTTCAAATCACCCAAACAGAAAACAGCCAAGCTCTCGTTTTTTTGTGCAGTAATATTCTGCGATGAAGTAGACCCACAGGCAGATAGTAAAATAATTAAAAATGCCCAATATATTATTTTTTTCACGAAATAACCACCTTTCACCAACTCATCATCTAATTTCAATACACAAAACACCAATAATTAAATAGATGCGACAAATCAATGTGTACAATCCTAGGGAGAACCGCAAGCGAGAGTTGTATCCAGGGAGATCGTCCCGACTACAGATTTTCCACCAGCGAAAAATGGCGTTCATCTTTGGCAACATTTCTCAAAGGAGCAGTAATCAGGATTATGGGGTAGAAGACACAGTTCACTGAACAGTTTTGACACGGTGAGGACACATATTGTCCATCACGCCTTGGGATAGAGAAACAGGAAGAAATCAAGAACAGTCCTCAGATCTCTGCCATTGAATACCGCATCAATCGCAGGCCGGGCGGGACTGCCCAAGGTTTCAGACAACGCCATTGACTGGGAAAGGTATATTGAACACCAAAATCATCTGTGCATTTCAAAATGGAACAACCTACCGAATCATGAAAAACATCTTCGGTTTCCGAAAGACCGTTTACAGAGGGTTGAGAAAGAATCTGAACCGATTGCATGTACTTTTCGCCAGCGCAAATCTGTAATATGCTTGCCAGAGCGGGCGACTCTCTATTCCACGCTTAGGGTATTTGCGCCCTTTGGTCTGGATGAGGTATAGAAAACGAGGAAATCATTCTCTATTTTGTTCCTTTATTTGAATCTTATCTTCACTTTTGGCTGTTTGCTGGTATTTTCCTTGATTTATTCATTGCTTCCTAACAAGAAACTGGCGTTGTATAATATGAATATCTCACAACGCCAGCCCCATATCAAACACTTTTCAGCTAACAGATTTTCTTGCTATTTAGAAACTGTATTTACAACTGTGGAGAAAGATACATGCAAAAGATATCCGGTGCATTTTTAGATGCCTGTTGGTATCAAGCCTTCAGCTTAGCCGAAACTATTGACTGCCTGACAAGAAAAGCCCTCGTCCTTTTGGCATCCTCCAATTATAAATACAGGTTCTTAGATCTAACTATGGCTACCCGCATTATGTGCTATATTGATAGAATAATGGCTGAACCATATCATGCACTCCTTTAAAAAATCACCAATTTCGGCGTATCGCTCCTGCAAGATTTTTTGATATGACCCATAATTGCCCGCTTCTCCTCCTATTTTTGTCTTATTCTATATTCTAAATATTATCGTTGATCCTAATTTACGTATGTTCAAGTTGTAATTGCAACAGACTTTTGAAATAATCATGTAAATATAAAATGGCCGCCTTTGCCACTTCCCTAGATATACACTTATTGAAATGTGTACGCTGGCCACCATCGTTACATGTGTAATGGCAATAGGAACAACGAAAATTACAATTTTGTGTCAATTGTACAGTTCTCGTTTCTCTTAGCCGAAGAACGCTGTTTTAAGTGGGTACTCCCCGGACCCTTATTATCTTATTTTGCTTTAGATAATAATCCATTTTTTACTATTTGTCAATACGCACGGAAATCAATTTTGCAAAAAAGTGAGACAGGTAGTAAAATAGAGGGATGAAAAACATGGTCGATAAGATTTGTCGAGTGAGACAGCAGAAACAGAAAAAAAGCGAATTCTGAGAGACGATTATGCAATACCGCTCACAGAAAGGATGGAAAGGAGCCTGACAGAAATGTGTAATTTGAGCCAAGGCGTGGAAGAAAAAGGGATCGCCAAGGGACTGGCCAGAGGTCGTGCTGAAGGCCGTGCGGAAGCTACAGTAACCCTTATTCGGAATCTAATGGACAGCGCAAGTATTTCGATTGAAAAAGCAATGTCAATGTTAAAGATTTCCGAGGAAGACCGTGAAAAATATATCGAACTGCTGGAAAAGCAGTAAAACAGAGGAAACGATTGCCGGTTACCTGACAGGGTGACCGGCAATCATTTTACGGAGGAGGGATACTGATATGTCCAAGTCGGAGAAACCCAATTGCGATACCAGAATGACAGTCACAGTTCAGGGCCGTGAGGTAGCGATGCAATTTACTGAGAAACCGAATCCCCAAGTCGCTCTCCAAGTCAAACAGGCGCTTATAGGAAACTACCTGGCAGTCAGCAGTAAATGAGCAGAAATTGCCTGCAACTCTTCAATGTCAATTTACAATTTATTTTAGTAGTCAGTTAAGTCTAAAAATGGGCTGCCGTTTCACAGCTAATAACGCTAAACCAAAACTGAAATATTTTTGTCCCGCCATCAAGGTTTAGGTTTTACAGACTATTAGATAAGAAAGGGAAATCAATATGTCAAGAAAAGTTTATTGTTACTACGAATGCCCTGTTGCGGAGCAAATTTCTCAGAATCCGATGGCTAATTGTGAAATAGTTATACAGCGAGCAGCGTGCCGGGAGTTCTCCAAAAAGATGGGGTGGGATATTGTCAGAGAAGTTGAGGGATCTGGCGTTACTTCTCCCGAGGTTTCTCAGCATACCAACGAAGGATTGCCGCAGCTCGGCGCACTGCCAGGTTTGAAGGATAGTTCTATGCATGGAGTAAGCTGGCTCTGGAAAAGAAAAAAGAGTGCGATGCCGGAACGCTCCCATGTAAATCATTCTTTGCTTGGCTTCGGCAGTCCTGATAGACAGAAGCGGCAGAAGTATCCATCTGATTCAAAAATTCTTTGTTTTTCTTGATATTTTAGTAGCTTTGTTGGCCGGAATGTGAGATAATGATGATGGCAAAAGCCACAGCACCTTGACAAGTGAAAATGGATCAGATATCCGCTCTCTCACATGACGGAACATAGAGAGGACGGATAAAAATGGCTGAAAGAGTTCAATGTTTATACAGAGTTTCCACCACAAAACAGGTCGACCACGATGTGGACAACAACGCGGACATCCCCATGCAGCGGAAAGCCTGCCGGGAGTTCGTGGATCGGATGGGCTGGACCATCGTAGGCGAGGAACAGGAGACTGGTGTCTCCGGGTACAAGGTCAGCGCAGATGACCGTGACAAGTTGCAGCTCATCAAGAAGCGGGCCGAGCAGGGAAAGTTCGATATCCTGCTGGTCTTCATGTTCGACCGCTTGGGCCGGAAGTCCGATGAAACGCCCTTCGTGGTAGAATGGTTCGTCCGGAAGGGCATCCGGGTCTGGAGTGTCCAGGAGGGTGAGCAGCGGTTCGAGTCCCATACAGACCGCCTGACCAACTACATCCGGTTCTGGCAGGCTGACGGTGAGAGCCAGAAGACCTCCATCCGTACCAAGACGGCTCTGGGGCAGATGGTCGAGGAGGGCCGCTTCCGGGGTGGGAAGACTCCCTACGGCTACCGCCTGGAAAAGAGCGGTATCCTGAACAAGCGGAAGCACGAGGTCAACAAGCTGGTCATTGATGACGCGGAGGCGGAGGTCATCCGATTGTCGAGCGAGACAGCGGAAACAGAAAAAAAGCGAATTCTGAGAGACGATTATGCAATACCTCTCACAAAAAGGATGGAAAGGAGCCTGACAGAAATGTGTAATTTGAGCCAAGGCGTGGAAGAAAAAGGGATCGCCAAGGGACTGGCCAGAGGTCGTGCTGAAGGCCGTGCGGAAGCTACAGTAACCCTTATTCGGAATCTAATGGACAGCGCAAGTATTTCGATTGAAAAAGCAATGTCAATGTTAAAGATTTCCGAGGAAGACCGTGAAAAATATATCGAACTGCTGGAAAAGCAGTAAAACAGAGGAAACGATTGCCGGTTACCTGACAGGGTGACCGGCAATCATTTTACGGAGGAGGGATACTGATATGTCCAAGTCGGAGAAACCCAATTGCGATACCAGAATGACAGTCACAGTTCAGGGCCGTGAGGTAGCGATGCAATTTACTGAGAAACCGAATCCCCAAGTCGCTCTCCAAGTCAAACAGGCGCTTATAGGAAACTACCTGGCAGTCAGCAGTAAATGAGCAGAAATTGCCTGCAACTCTTCAATGTCAATTTACAATTTATTTTAGTAGTCAGTTAAGTCTAAAAATGGGCTGCCGTTTCACAGCTAATAACGCTAAACCAAAACTGAAATATTTTTGTCCCGCCATCAAGGTTTAGGTTTTACAGACTATTAGATAAGAAAGGGAAATCAATATGTCAAGAAAAGTTTATTGTTACTACGAATGCCCTGTTGCGGAGCAAATTTCTCAGAATCCGATGGCTAATTGTGAAATAGTTATACAGCGAGCAGCGTGCCGGGAGTTCTCCAAAAAGATGGGGTGGAATATTGTCAGAGAAATCGAGGGATCTGACGTTGCTTCTCCCGCGGTTTCACAACATACCAGTGAAGGATTGCCGCAGCTCAGCGCACTGCCTGATTTGAAGGATGTTGACATTCTCCTGGTTTTCATGTCTGACCGCTTGATCCATAATGTTGAACAGATTCCGACAGTTCTTGAATACTTCGCTCATGAAAACGTTGCTGTGTGGAGCGCCACAGAAGGCGAGATAGGAGGCGTTGATCACGCAGACCGGCTAATGCAGTATATTTCTTTTTGGCGGGATGCATCCGGAAAGCAGGATTGATACCATGCAAAACATCAAATTCAAGACCTGCATTATTAACGGGCAGGAGCGGTACGCTTTCGCTATAATTGACGAAAGCGGCCAGATGACGCAGATGCCTGCTCAAATGTTTCCTGAATCCCTGCTATCCTTCATGGATATTGACATAAACAGAGTATCGGCATTGTTTTCAGCAATGAATGACTGTGTAATTTCTTTAAAAGATATAGCAGATAAAAAATATTTGGACGAACTCCTGCATATCCTGGAAGCACTTGCCCAACAGCATATTTATTTTGAACTTTTCCGCTTGGACTGGACCGGACGTATCCGACAGGCACAGTCGGCAAACGCGGTGAAAAGTCAATGGCGGAAATGCAAAGTTCGCTATACGCCCAAAGTCCTTGAGGATATACAACATCAGCTCAAGGAGATATTTACCTATGTCCTGGATTATGACAGAGGGAATGGAACTGTTCTGGAAAAAGCAACATCATATTATAAGATGATGGACGGAGCGGCATTTTCGTTTCGTCCTCAATTTATGCATTTTGAACTCTGGGATAACGCTGCCTTCGCAGATGTTCTATATCCCGAATCAATCTGTGACCTGATCAGCTATCACATCCAGGAGTGCGTCAAGCAGGAACTCAGATTTCGAATTTGCAAGAACTGCGTGCGATATTTTTATATGTCCGGGCGCAACACCGCCATGTATTGCTACCGGCCCTATGACACAAAGGGACACATTTGTAGGAGAATCGCTCCAGTGCGGGCATGGTCAGAAAAAAATCAGAAGGATGAAATATTCCATGAATACCGCAGAGAGTACAAATGAGGCGTCAGTCCAAAACAGGCAAAAATAATTTGAGGAGGATCTACTGCAATGGTCAAACGATACGCAAATCTGGCTCTCTTTTACGCGATTGCTGCCATGGTCTTTGGGGTCTTTTATCGGGAATTTACGAAGTTCAGCCACTTTTCCGGGCAAACAAGTCTGTCCTTCCTGCACACTCACTACTTTATGCTGGGTATGTTCTTTTTCCTGGTGCTGATGCTGGCGGAAAAAGCCTTCTCCTTCTCCGGCAGGAACACCGGAAAGCTCCTGGCCGCTTATCAGTTTGGACTGAATATCACCGGCCTCGGTTTCCTGATGAGAGGCTTGATCCAGGTCTGGGGAACGGAGCTGAGCCGGGGGCTGGATGCCTCTATTTCCGGAATTGCGGGGATCGGACATATTTTGATGGGCATCTCTATCATTCTCCTGCTGCTGAAAATCAAAAAGCGGGCGCTTTGACCTGGAGGAGCTGATTCATGCGCATTATCATTGCCCCCGCCAAAAAAATGGCGGAGGATACGGACAGCTTTGCCGCGGACAGCCTGCCCGCTTTCCTGGAGCAGACGGAACGGCTGATGGAAGTCCTGCAGGGGATGTCTCCCGAGGCGCTGCGGGCCCTCTGGAAGTGTAACGATGCAATCGCACGGCAAAACGTGGAACGGCTGGAGCATATGGACCTGCGCCGCAGTCTTACTCCGGCCATCCTCGCTTATGAGGGTATCCAGTACCGCTATATGGCGCCCGGGGTGATGGAAACGGCACACCTGGATTATCTTCGGGAACATCTGCGCATCCTCTCCGGTTTTTACGGACTGCTGCGGCCCTTTGACGGGGTGGTTCCTTACCGGCTGGAGATGCAGGCCAGGCTGGCAGTGGACGGGTGCCGGGACCTGTATCAATTCTGGGGCGGCCGTCTGGCCCGGCAGCTGGCCTCGGAGACGGACCTTGTGCTGAATCTGGCATCCAAGGAGTACAGCAAAGCCGTGGAGGCCCATCTGCCCAAGTCTGTCCGATGGATTACCTGCGTATTCGGAGAGGCAGAGCAGGGCAGAGTTATTGAAAAAGGGACCAGGTGCAAAATGGCGCGGGGGCAGATGGTGCGCTGGCTGGCGGAAAACCATGTGTCGGACCGGGCGGATGTCCGCGGGTTTGACCAGCTGGGCTTCCGCTTCCGGCCGGAGCTGTCATCGGAGAACCGCGACGTATTTCTCAAGGAACCGGCCTGATCCCCCGGATCCCCCTCCCAATCCACACGAAATCAACGGGGAACCGGAATTTTTTGTTGACATCCCTCCCTTTTTTATGTATAATGATTACTGCTTGTCACTCTGGCAGGCAGTGTCGTGTCAACTGCGGGGGGAATACCTGTTTCCCCGCCGTCGAGTAGAGGGGCCTCCGCCCCTCAGCAATCATTGAGAACTAGGAGGTGTATGCAAATGTTCCGTACCTATCAGCCCAAAAAGCGCCAGCGCTCCAAAGAACACGGCTTCCGCAAGCGGATGAGAACCGCCAATGGACGCAAGGTGCTCGCCCGCCGCCGCGCCAAGGGCCGCAACCGCCTGACCCATTGAGGTCCGCCGTTGGGCCGCTTCCCGCGGCCGTAGGCACGCCGCCCTCCGGGCGGCCGGCGGCGGAGCTTGCTGCACCGCAGAAGAGTATTTCTGCCCTGAAATGCAGAAATACTGCCATTTGATTTGAGCCGGTTTGCTTTCCGCCGCAGCAGGCGGCAGCAAATCTGGGCACAATTATTTCCGCCGGAAAAAGCGGAAGCAACGGATTCAGGAAGGACGGTCGTTTAGGCGCGAAGCGTTTAGATGGCCGTCCTTATGGGTAAATAGCCGATGAAAAAAGCCGTCACCATCAAGGAAAACAGGACCTTTCGCAGGATCTACAGCAAGGGAAAGTCAGCGGTTACCCCCTTTCTGGTCCTCTACTGCCGTCCCAATGGACTGGGCCGCAACCGGCTGGGCGTCACCGTCAGCACCAAGCTGGGTGGCGCCGTGGTGCGCAACCGGGCCAGAAGACGGCTGCGGGAGGTCTTCCGGCTGGCTCAGCCGGATTTGAGAACGGGCTACGATGTGATACTGGTGGCCCGGGGACGGACGGTCAACGGACCCTATCAGAAGCTGACCGCCGCTTTCTATAAGGGCTGCGGGCAGCTGGGGCTCCTGAAAAAGGAGGACAGGCCGTGATCCGGCGGCTTTTGCTGGGCGCTATCCGATTCTATCAGAGGCAGATCTCGCCGGGGCTGCCGCCCCGGTGCCGCTTTATCCCTACCTGCTCCCAATACGCCCTGGAGGCCATCGAGAAATATGGCCCGGCCAAAGGGGGCTGGCTGGCTTTGAAGCGGTTCCTGCGGTGCCATCCCTTTCACAAGGGAGATTTTTATGACCCTGTGCCATAGGCGCTCCATGGGAGCGCCGGGGACGGCCGTTCCGCTGCCGGACGCGGCGGAATAACAGTCCCCTTCTGTTCCTGAAACCCAATGTACGTGGAGGAAATACCGTCAATGGGCAAACTCATTACCTTACCCTTTGCCGCCCTGCTGCGCTGGATGTATTCCATCACCGGGTCCTACGGTGTGGCCATCATCCTCTTCAGTCTGATCCTGAAGCTGATACTCCTTCCCTTCCAGATGAAGTCCAAGCGCAGTATGGTCCGTATGGGACGCCTGTCCGGCAAGCAGGCGGAGCTGCAGAAGCAGTATGCCAAAAATCAGCAGAAATACCAGGAGGAGCTGGCAAAGCTCTATCAGGAGGAGGGCGTCAACCCCATGAGCGGGTGCCTGTGGTCCTTCCTGCCCCTGTTTCTCCTGCTGCCCCTGTACCAGATCGTCTACCGGCCCATCACGCATTTCATGGGACTCAGCGAGGAGGCCATGGGCGTGGTGCGGGAGGCCGCTATCGCTCTGGGCTTCGACCCCAGCGCGGGCAACATCGCCTATGAGCAGGTGGCGCTGACCGAGTTCATCTCTAGAGAATGGGACAGCATGAAAAATACGGCGGAAGGGCTCGTCAACGTCGATTTCAACTTCCTGGGGATCGATCTGAGCGCCCTCCCCACCAGCGCCCTCTCCGGGTTCAGATGGGAATGGGGGATTATCGGACTGCTGCTGATCCCCTTCCTGGCCGCCGGTATCCAGTTTTTGTTCACCTTTGTGATGAACAAGACCAATGGGCAGGCCCAGGCCCAGCAGGGCAGCATGAAGTTCCTCAACCTGATGATGCCCCTGTTCTCCCTGTGGTGGTGCTTTTCCATGCCTGCCGCCATGGGTGTTTATTGGTTCTTCAACAGCTTCTTCTCCATGATCCAGGAGGGTCTGATGGGGAAGTTCTACACCAAGAAGCTGGATGAGGAGGAGGCTGAGCGGGCCGCCAAGCGGGAAGCCGCACGGCAGCTGCGCATGGAGGAGGCCAAAAAGCGGGCCGCCGAGCAGCGGGAGCTGGAGCCGAAAAAGCCCAAGAAGCAGCCTCAGAAGCCCGCTGAAAAGAAGGTCAGCACCACCGAGGCCGGACGGGTGGGCGAGCGGCCCTACGCCAGAGGCCGCAGCTACCGGGAGGACCGGTATGACGATAAAGAATGAGGATCAAGGATATGACAACAAAATTTATTGACGTCACCGGCAAGACCGAGGACGAGGCCGTTGCCAGCGCCCTGGCCCAGCTGGGTCTGGAGCGGGACGATGTGTCCGTGGAAATTCTGGAGCGGGCAAAAAAGGGATTTTTGGGCATCGGCGCAAGCCCCGCCAAGGTGCGGGTCACCTATGAGGCGGCGGAGGAGCCAGCGCCGGTAAAGCCGGCGGCGGTGCAAAAGCCCGCCGTGCCCCGCGCCCCGGAGAAAAAGCCTGAGCGAGCGGAGAAGGCGGTTCCCGCTGCCGCGCCCCAGGAGGAGCGGAAGCCGGAGCGGAGCGAAAAGAAGCCCCCCCGGTCCAGGAACGAGCGGAAGCCCGCTCCTCCCCGGCGGCCTGCCGCGGAGGAGGCCGGAGAAGCCGAGCCCGCTGTGGCGCCGGTAGATCTTGGCGAGCCCTGCAATGACGAGAAGGCGCAGCAGATCACGGCGTTTCTGACGGGTCTGCTGGAGCATATGGGCAGCAGCGCCCAGGTGAAGGTCTATCTGGACCCCGAGGGACGGTATAAGGTCATCCTGGAGGGGGATAAGCTGGGGGCGCTTATTGGGCGCCGGGGCGAGACCCTGGACGCAATCCAGCAGCTGACCAATTACTCCGTCAACAAGAGCGGCGAGAAGCGGGTCCGGGTACATGTGGACGCGGAAAACTACCGGCTTAAACGGGAGCAGAGCCTGCAGCGGCTGGCGCAGAAGGTGGCCGCGCGGGTACTCAAGTACCGGCGGAATGTGACGCTGGAGCCTATGAATGCCTACGAGCGGCATGTGATTCACACGGCGCTTCAAGAGGTGGAGGGAGTTACGACTTACTCCATGGGCACCGATCCGAACCGGCGGGTTATTGTGGCTTACGATAAGACGAGGTAAACAGAAAAAGATGTGGAAAAAGGGCACGGAACCAAGTTCCGTGCCCTTTTCTGTGCTTGTTTTCTTTTGGTTGGAGGCATCTGGCCTGCTACTTCGCCAGCAGCTTTTCCAGGTGCGCCGATCTCATCGCTTTCATCAGCGCCACCCCTAAAACAGGAGCGAAGACCATGGCGATCACACCGTTGGTGACGGTGGCCGGGAGCTTGGAGACGATCAGTGCCCAGCACTGGACAGGCTCGGTAAAATGGTTCTCAAACATTCCGTTATAAAAATAGGTCTTGATAGAATAGACCACCATATACCCGATTGCCGCGCAGGTGGTTGCTGCGAGCTGCGGAACGTACTTCTCCTTCCGGCTTCTGAACAAGCCGTACAGCACCAGGCCGGCGACCAGGCCGTACATCCCCTTGGTACACAGGGTAATGAGGGCTTCCTTCGCCCAAATGCCGGTCAGATCAAAGAAAAAGCTCCCCAGCCCAGCCGCCAGGAACCCATGCAGCGGTCCCAGAAGGATGCCCGACAGAGCGCACAGGATATTGGCCAGCGTGAAGGACGTTACCCCGCCCAAGGGCACCGGCATCGTGACCCGCAGAAAATTGCCCACAAAAACGATGGCCGTCATCATTGCGGTGGCCGTCAGCTTTATCAGCAGTTGATGTGTCTTACGTTGATCCATAATGTTTCCTCCTTAGGCCCCTTGACGGGGAGCGGTGATACTGCTATTATACTTCTATCTGGTTCTATTGAAACTGCCAGAATAGAAATTTTTTATAGGTTCAGTTGGGAGGAAGGACGATGCTTGATTTAACAGTCTGTCTGGACCCGGAGGCGGAGGCGCCGCTGTATCAGCAGCTTTATGCCTATTTGACGGAACAGATCCGTACCGGAGGGCTGAAAAAGGGGGACCGGCTGCCGGGAAAACGGAGTCTGGCCGGGCAGCTGGCGGTGGCGGTGAACACGGTGGACACCGCCTATCAGATGCTGGTGGCGGAGGGATATCTGGAGGCACGGGAGCGGAGCGGGTTTTTCGTGCTGGAATACGCCGGGGCTCCGGTTTGGGAGGGGCTGGCGGCGGAGGGGGCGGAAGAGGAGAAGGAGGCTCCTCCCTCCCCTGCTCCCAGGTTTAATCTGTCTACGGGGGCGGTGGATACGGCGCTGTTTCCCTTCAGGACATGGGGGAGATTGCAGAAGGAGCTGCTGTATAATGGGGAGGAGCTGCTGCGGCACGGGCACAGGCAGGGGGATATGGAGCTGCGGCGGGAGCTGGCGGAGTATCTGCGCTCCTATCGGGGAGTGGTATGCACACCGGAGCAGATCGTGGTGGGGGCCGGGGTGGAGTATCTGCTGGGGCTGCTGGCCCGGCTATTGCGGGGAAGCGCGGCGGCTGTGGAAAACCCGGGATATGACAGGCCGAGGACCATTTTGGAAAATAACGGGATCGCCTGCCGGTGTGTGGATATCGACAGCGGGGGGCTGAGTCCGGCGGGGCTGGAGGAGAGCGGGGCGGATCTGTGCTATGTGACACCCAGCCACCACTTCCCTACCGGCGTTACCATGCCCGCGGGAAGAAGGGCGCAGCTGCTGCGCTGGGCCGGGGAAAAGCCGGGGCGGTTTATTCTGGAGGACGATTACGACGCGGAGTTCCGGTTCGATGTCAGGCCCCTGCCCAGCCTGCAGGGGATGGCGGGGGGCGCGGGACGGGTGGTTTACCTGTGTACGTTTTCCAAGAGTTTGGCGCCCAGTATCCGGATCGCCTGCATGGTTTTGCCGGGGGAATTGCTGGAGCGGTATCGGGAGGCCTTCGGGACGTATTCCAATACGGTGAGCCGGTTCGAGCAGCAGACGCTGCGGAGGTTTTTGGAGGGAGGGTATTTTACCCGGCATCTGGCGCGGATGCGCAGCGCTTACAAGGGGCGGATGGAGACGCTGGCGGCGGCGCTGGAGGAGGAATTTGGACGGGAGAACATCCGGCTGGCGGGGAGGCATACGGGACTGCACCTGCTGCTGACCCTGCCTGGGGGGCCGGGGGAAAGGGAGATGGCGGCTTCCGCTCTGAGAGAGGGGGTCAGGGTGCGGGGACTCAGTGAGTATTATATGGAGCGGCGGGAGAGGTGTCCGGAGAATTGTGTGATCCTGGGATATGCGGGACTGAGGGACGAGGATATCCCGGAGCTGGCGGGGGCGCTGAAAAGAGCGTGGGTGAAAGAATGAAGGGGTTTTGGCGGTCTGGGTAGGCGGAACGGACATAGAACGAGGATTGCCTGCGGCGAAAAGATATGCTATACCTGGATCAGCAAACTAACTGAATAAGGAGTGCAATCATGTATTACAAAACTTGGGAGGATTTGCAGAAAGATTGTCCCATTATAGATGGAATGTGGGATAAGGAGCGTTTGTACGAATATTTGGTACAAAGCTGCTACCAATTTAGCGAGCAGATAGAAACCTTTTTCATGGAATATCAAAATGATGAGGATTTAGCGGACTTGCTGTTTTCGTTCTTGTTTGATGACGATTATGACGGCTCAGACAGCCAAATGGGTGCGGCGTATGTTCTCCGTAAGATGAACCGCCAACTGCTCAGGAATAAAAAAGATTTATTGCTGAAAGCACAGGCAAATGAGGTGGATTGGAAAAGACCATTTCCTCATGATGAGCATTTGGAATGGCTTGAAGAATAAATAACTCGCGATTTATCAGATAAATAAAAGTCAAAAACAGGGCGACGGCAATAGACATTTTATTATCCCCGCCGCCCTGTCTGTTACCGCTCCATATCCTGCGCCCTGCGGGGCTGCGGGGAAAAAGTAGGGGCGCAAGCCCGTTACCCTCGCGCCCCGCCCCCGTTTTGGTTCTCGTCTGCGCCGGCTTGTTATACGCTTTCCATGAAAAATGCTCCCGCCAATTTTGACGGGAGCGTTTCAATGTTCTTGTTATATTTGTATTGATATGCTAAAATGAAATAGATAAATTATTTGTGCGAAGGTGGATAGGCGTTATGGCTACTGGTTTCCGTATTGATTTCTTGTGGTATCAAGTCGGCCAGGGTGACTTTTTGCACGCCTTTTTTTCTACCATATGTTACAGGTTGGAAAAAGGACTGTGGGGAAGTAAATTCCCTTATTTGATGAATGACCTTTACCACATTGGGCTGGAGTGGACAGATGTTCCGCTTGCAAGAAAAGAACTGAAAAAAATCCAAAAAACATTGAGCAAACTTCCTCCATCCGATGTTATATGGGATATTGATGATTTGTCAAAGCAGCCTCCATGGGGAAATCATATCAGCGGAGAGATTACCAATCTGTCAAATTATTCAAAAGACAAATGATGGACGTGATTTAATTACAACCATGTTTATGGCTTTTGATGATGCAGAAGAAATCAAACATAAAATTCAAATCATAAGCCTATAAGATATTCATTCTTGGACTTGGCCCATCAGAATGAATAAAATCCCTCTCTCAAAATGATTGCCAAAACATAAAGTGCGACAAAAGCGCAGAAACCACCCAAAAGCAAAGGGATAAGTGCCAAAAATTTGAATCGCGCCTTTTTCCAGATTTCCCACGCCGCTTTTAGCAAAACAACTGCTATCCCTGCCGCCCCTAATATCGTAATAAAAATGAAAAAATAAGCCAATCCCACGGTTCCCTCCTGCTTTCAACGCTCATCCAATGCAACTGATATTGTTTCGCTCCCTCCGGCCCCATCAGAAACCGATAATATCACTGTATCTCCATCCCAAACAAGCGAGTATTCTCCAGCACAGATTGGTCTATGTCCATCATCGGTGATAATGCGTTCTTTTGGATAAATCAGAAATGGATTGACCCGCTCATACAAAACAACTTGCCCGGAAATCAAGCTGACATTTTCCATGATAACGATGGTATGCGTGTTGTCTGGTGAAGTGAAGCTATGGTATTCCTCCGCCCCATTAAGAAGGGCGCAAAGAAAATTCCAGCATAACAATACAAGGGCCACACCACCAGCAATCACCGCAAGTATAACTTTATTTTTCAGTGCTTTTTTGGTTTCTCGATAATGCAGAAACGCAAGTGTTATTCCGCAAAACGCCGCAATGCAGTTCAATATGCTCTGGATAAAAAATGCTGTTCCTGTGCTTCCAATCAATAATTCATGATTCTGTACCCAAATAATGAATATCACACAGGGAAAAGCAAGCCACAGGGCAAGATACATATACAAAAATCTTCGCAATTTCATTTTCAATTATCTCCACAACAGCCTTTGGGGGCATCTGTAGTGTATTGTAGCATAGAGGATAAAATTTTTCCACTGATTTTCTGCCGGTCATGGGGTGTCCATGCTTGTACTGCATGGACACCCTCCACATACGCCGTTACACGCCTATTTGGCTGTCCACAGGAAACGGGCGGCTGTTGTGGAAAAGTGCCGCCTTGCAGGCATAACCGGAAGGGATCGGGAATATGCTGGGACAAGCAATCAAGAACAAGGAGGCCCGGCATAGCTATGACAATCCGGAGAAGACCCAGACCGCAGTGGCGGCGGCGCGTGACCGCCCTGCTGGCATCTGCGGCAATCATCTACGTGGTGGCCGCGACGGCGGCCAGCACCGACTTTTCCTCCGCATGGGAGATATTGGGGAAACAGGGACAGTTGGCCCTGAGCATCCTCAGGGGGCAGCTGGAGGGCATGTGGAGCGGAGGGACCCTGCCCGCCGGGGCCGCGCTGGCCATCGGGCAGAGCCCCGTACTCCTCTCCGGCCGGGAGGCGGTGCTGGAGCTGCGGCGAACCGAGGAGGAGGACGACAGCGTGCCTCCCGGCGCCGGGAAGCCGGCGGACGGGGAGGAGGAAACGGGAGGGCCGGAGGCGCCCAGCGTCCCGATTCCCGAGGAGCCCTCCCAGGCGGAGACGCCGCTGGTGTTTGCGGACAACGGGGTGCAGGCCAGGACGCTGACGCCCTCCTCCCCGGAGGGATATGTGGTGACGGGGGATGTGTACATCAACAACCGGTCGGACAAGAGCTTTGACGCGGACATGTTTGACGGGTCCTTTGCCGCCCGGCTGTCGGAGGAGGAGGGGCCCAAGGTGCTGATCGTCCATACACACGGCAGCGAGGCCTATACCATGCCTCCGGGGCAGGAGTACGAGGCCACCAGCGAGAGCAGGACCACAGACTGCGACTTCAATGTGGTGCGGGTGGGCGGCGAAATTGCCGCAGTGCTGGAGGAGGCGGGGATCGAGGTCCTCCACGACACGGCGCTCCACGATTATCCGGAGTACAGCGGGGCCTATGGCCGGTCCCTGACGGCGGTGGAGAAGGCGATGGAGGAGCATCCCTCCATTTCCCTGGTGCTGGATGTCCACCGGGACGCCATCTCTGACGCGGACGGAAGCCCTTATAAGGTGGTCAGCGGTGTGGCGGGAGTGAACGCCGCCCAGATGTCTTTTATCATCGGCACCGACGGAGGCGGGCTGGAGCATCCGGACTGGCAGGAAAATCTGAAGCTGGCGGCGGCTCTCCAGCAGAGGCTCCTGGAGGACTATCCCACGCTGATGCGGCCTATTTCCGTGCGCAATTCCCGGTACAACCAGCATGTTTCACCGGGGGCGCTGCTGGTGGAAATGGGGGCGGCGGGCAATTCGCTGGACGAGGCCCTGCTGTCCGCGCGGCTGCTGGGCGAAGCGCTGGCGGAAACCTTCCTGCGTCCGTCCCAGGCGGACGATGGGAGCAAATAGGGACACTGGCGGAGAATTTGAGCAATATTTTAAGAATTAAACCAGTTTTTTTGGGATAAAAACCTTGCAACTGCGGGAAAAATATGATAAATTAGTAAAAGCGATACAGCGCTCGTGGAAAACTGCGGACGTTTCTGTACTAAAAGGAATATAAATACAAAGGAGTAGCTCGATGAACAAGTCTGAACTAATCAATGCCGTGGCGGAGAAGGCCGCCCTGTCCAAGAAGGATTCTGAGTCTGCGGTCACCGCCGCTCTGGACGCCATTACCGCCGCCCTGGCTGAGGGCGACGAGGTCCGCCTGGTGGGCTTCGGCACCTTCGAGGTGAAGAAGAGAGAGGCCCGCATTGGCCGCAACCCCAAGACCAAGGAGGAGATTCAGATCCCCGCCACCAAGGTTCCCTCCTTCAAGCCCGGCAAGGCGCTCAAGGACGTCGTCGCCAAGTAAATTGATTTGCCAGGGGCGCGGTGAAAGCCGCGCCCTTTCTGATTGTGAATACAGGTTCTGAAAGGAGTTTTTTATGCGGCTGGACAAATATCTGAAGGTTTCCAGGCTGATTAAGCGGCGGACGGTGGCCAACGAAGCCTGTGACAACGAGCGGGTCACGGTCAATGGAAAGGTGGCCCGGGCCTCCTATGAGGTCAAGGAGGGAGATGTGATCTCCATCCGGTTCGGGCAGAAGGTCCTTACCGTGGAGGTGGCTGCCGTGAGTGAAAATGCCGTTAAGGCGGAGGCGGCGGCCATGTACCGGGAGGTTGTCTCCTGAGCTGCGGCGTCTGTTGTGGACTTGCGGCCCGCAGGGCCGCCTCACCGGCATAAATTGGACAGACCCCCCATATACATGAAATAACCATGTATCTTAGGGGGATCATTCTATGCCGTATGATGAATTGAGCGGAATGCAGCACCGGCTGGAGCTGGACGGAAGAGAACGACTGCTGGTCTCCGGTGTGGAGGAGGTGGAGCGCTTCGATGAGGAGGAGATCGTGATGAACACGACCGCCGGCACCCTGGTGGTGGGCGGCGCCGGCCTCCACATCGGAAAGCTGAACCTGGACGGCGGAGAGCTTCACGTGGACGGGTCCATCCATACCCTGCTCTATGAGGACACCGCCCCCAGAGGGCAGGGCGGACTCCTCCGGCGGCTGTTCGGCTGAGGCTATGGGAAATTATGTCTCCGAACAGCTGGCCCTTTTCCTCCAGTCCATCGCGCTGGGGGCTGTGCTGGGGCTGATCTACGACCTGCTGGGGGTGCTGCGGAGCCTGGGCGGGCGGCTCTGGGGGGGAGTGCTGGACGCCCTCTTCTGCCTTACGGCGGCCTGCGCCGTCTTCCTGTTCGTCATGGCCGGGGACGGAGAGCTGCGCATCTTTATCATCCTGGGCATCGTGGGCGGCGCGGTACTGTTCTGGTGCCTGCTGGGCGGGCTGCTGCGGCCCATCTGGCGGTTCTGGCTGGGGCTGATGCTGTTTCCGGTGCGGCTGGTGAAAAAATTTTTCGGAAAATGCGGGCGGAAGGGAAAAAAAGTCTTTTCTTTTTGGCAGAATTGGGTTACAATAAAATTTACTACACTGCGCCGGAGGAAAATCTCCGGTGAGCAGGAGGGAGATGAAGAGATGAGCGCACCGTCCGGCAAGAAAACGGCCCGCCCGCCTCAGAAGAGGAAGAAGAAGGCCGCTGTCCGTCCGAGAAGCCGCATCACCGTGATCCTGCTGGCGGCGCTGCTGGTGGGGATCAGCGTGCAGATCTACCGCATGTTCGGACAGCTCCAGGATGCCAGCGCCCAGGAAAAGGCCTACGCGCAGCAGCTGGCGGAGCTTCAGGAAACCAACCGGCAGCTCCAGGAGGATCTGGACAACGCCGGAAGCCTGGATCTCATCGAGGACATTGCCCGGGATCAGCTGGGCATGGTCAGAGAGGGAGAGAAGATCTTCCGTTACAGCAAATAGCCCAGAGGCAGATGGAACAGAGCGGCCCGGGGAAGGCGTACTCCCGGGCCGCTCTGTTCTGTTTTTTCAGGAGAGAAGGGGCCGCAGGACGGCTTCGATCTCCTGCTGGGAAGCCTCGGACCACAGGTTCAGGGTGACAACGCGGTCCGGGTAGAGCAGGTAATACCGCGGCAGATCGTCCTGACGGTACGCCTCCAGCGCCCCCCAGGGCGCTGGGGCCAGCTCCCGCAGGGGCCACAGCTCCGGGTCCAGATTCTTCTCCAGGAACCGCTCCCAGCAGATTTCCCGCAGCCAGTCCCAGGAGATCCTGGTGACGGTGTACTCCAGCTCGGGCAGATCGCTGCCGGAGGCCATGGCCCTCTGCCGGTATTTCTCATGGGAGGCCAGGAAGGACCGGCGTATATCCGCCTCATAGGTGCAGTGGTCTTCCTCCGTGACCGGATACCCCAGATCCTCCAGCGTGACAGGCAGCGAATCCCGGTAGATGTTCCACTGGATCGTCTCCCCGCCGGGGTACTCCTTCACGTAAACCTCCGCGGGTTCCCGCTGCCCTCCGCCGCTGAAGACAAGGACAGCCACCACCACCACGAACATCGTCAGCACCCCGCAGCCAATGGCGAACGCAAAATACTTCACCCGTACCGCCCCCCGGGAGGCGCTCCTGCCCTTGATCCATTTCAGCACCCAGCCCGCCGACAGGATCACCAGCCCGTAAAAGACCAGATAGACCGCCATCGCGGACCCTATCCTCCGGACCATCACATCCCGGCACATGAGCGCCAGACATGCCGTTGTCAGTACCAGTAGCCCGGCAGCCGCCGCCCTCCGCAGGCGGGTGTGGGGTTTTACGCACGCCCCGCCGCCCTCCACAGACCGTTTGGAGCGCAATACCCAAATCCCATGATCCGCCAGCAGCCCAACGCTGTAGAGAGTCAGACCGGCCATCAGCAGCAAGAGACTCAGGTGCATATCCCAGCCGAAATACCCCAGCGGGTCTATACGGAAGCTGCTGACCTGCGGCACCAGATACAGGATGGCGATCAGGAGCCCCGCCCCGCAGCTGGGGATCAGCGTCTTCCGCATGGTCCGCCGGATGGCTGTAAGCTTCACCGCCTCATCGGTCTCGATGGGCACCGGGTCCGGACGGACCGCGCGGAAATACTGCATCGGCCCGAAGGCCCCCGCCAGTTCCCATCCCGCGGCCCGGCAGTAGTCGATGTAGGTCTCCTGTCCCTCCGTGGGCGCGGGGTCGTAGACGGAGGCGTCCGGAAAGCAGGCCGCCGTGTACCTGGCCTGTCCCGGCTGGACCCGGCGGTAGTGATATCCCCAGCTGTCGATGCCCTCCAGCCGCCACCCCTTTGTCTCCATTTTCTCAAAGTGTCTGGCAGCGGCGTCCATATCATTGGCCTGGAACAGGGCCAGCTCCCGTTTCTTTTCCCGGCTCACGCAAACGCCCCCTCTCCGAATCTCATATAGTCCTCCGTCTGCCGCCGCAGCCGCTGGACCTCCTCCTCCAGCCGCAGCCGGCCCCGCCGGGTGATCTGGTAGCTCCTCTTACGTCCCTCCACCCGGGTCTCCTGAATGAAGCCCTCGGTCTGGAAGCTCTCCAGCAGGCTGTATAAAGTCCCCGGACCGATGGTCACCCGGTTCTCCGTCATCCGGGCCACCCGGTCCATCACGTCCACCCCGCAGCACTCCCGCTGGAGGCACAGCAGGATATAAAACATCTGCTCCGTCAGCGTCTGGAATTTTTCCCGGGCCATAGGGGTCCCTCCTCCCTAATATCGATGTTCGATATTTCTGTTTACAGTATAACATCGATATTCGATATTGTCAAGGAGAAATCTGCCCGGCAGTTTTTACTGCCGGGCAGGGTATGGGGAAACTACTCTTGTTTGTCCTCCTCTTCGCCCTCCGGCGGCACGGGAGGGGCGGGAGGAACGGGGGGTACCGGGTATCTCCGCCGGGCGGCCCTCTTCCGGAGGTGCCGGCGGATGAGCAGGACGGCAGCCGCGATGATCGCCGCCCAGATCAGCAGGCCCACCCAGTTCCGGGCCACGCCGATGGCAAAGTCCTCCAGGCCCTCTATGCCCCGCTGGAAGCCGGTAGAAAAGGCGGACCCCAGCCGCTGTCCGAAGGTCAGGGGGACCTCCTCATCGGTGGAGAGGCGGTAGACCTCCCTGAGGGAGAGGGTAATGGTGGAGTAGTTGATCTGGCTGTCGTACTTCCGGAGACTGCCGGTGAGAAACTCGATCTCCAGCTCCGTTTCGCTGATGGCGCTCTCAATGGTGATGATGTCCTCCATATCCTGCGCCTGCCTGAGAAGCTCCTGCAGACGCTCCAGCTTGGTGCGCTGGGTTGCCAGACGGCTCTCCTGATCGTAATAGGCCTCGCTGACGTCGTCCAGATACTCCGCCCGGTTGGCCACATGGGCGGTCTCTCCCGCCCGGTCCAGGAAGGACAGGAACTCAGCCGCCGGGACCCGGACCACGGCGTCCATACTGCGGTAGTGCCCCTGGTCAACGCTGCGGCTCTCAAAGTACCCGCCCACGTCCGACACCAGAGCGGCCAGAGCCTGGGACGCCGCGTCAAATTCCTTGGTCTCCAGGGACAGCGTGGCGGTGTAAATGATCTTCGCGTTGGCGGGCACCCCGCCGTAGCCCGCATCGGGGGAGGGCTCCGGCAGGAACGCGCCCTCCTCGCTCATGGGCGCGTCCCAGCCCGCGCTGGGGGCGGAGTCGGCAGACATCGTTGGCATATCCTGCGGGGCACTTGGGGTATTGCTATCGGCGGCGATTTTGCTGTTGGCGCCGCAGGCGGTAAGGGACAGGATACACAGGAGCGCAAGCAGAGAACACAGCTTCTTTTTCATCTTCATCCGATTTTTCCTCCTTTTTTGGTATAAAAAGTGACCTCTGTCTCTATAGACGCAAAAAAGGGCGGGATGTTCCTGAGAATCTTCTGTTTTATTGAATAGACCGGAGCTGATGGACGTTTTCCTCATAGAGCTGCTGGCTGACGGCCATTTTCCGGATGATGTTCTTTACCGTGATCTCCAGGGCGGTGCCCTCCCGGTAGTCGGCGGGGTAGATGAAGTCCACCCGCCTCTGCCGCAGAAGCTGCTCCACTCCGGGGCGGTTCACCGCCTGATACACCGCGATGGCCTGACCGCCGTAGGCCCGCATCATTTTCATACAGGGCACGTCGGAGAGGCCGTCTCCCAGGTAGATCATGTTGGGAAAGGGCACCCGCTTGCTGTCGTCGGGCATGGAGTCGTTGAGGGTCTTGTCGTCGGACACGTCCAGCACCCCCTTGTTGATCCGGTAGACAAACTGGGTCTTTGCGGTGAAGTTCACCGCCAGGCGGGGCCACGCCGGCGCGCCGTCCCGGTCATAGTAGAACTCGCTGGCGTAGATCTCCTTGAAGGCGCTGGCAATGGCGCTGCCGTCGATGATCTCCCGCAGGCCGGAGGAGATGACGTAGTGCTCCACCTCCACCCCCACCAGCCCCCCGTAGCGGTTGATCCGGTCAAACCAGTCCGTCACCCCGGGGAAGAAGGAGATGCTGCGGCCGCAGTGGTTCAGGCTCTGCCGGGTCAGGGGCAGGCCCAGCTCCCGCGTCTTGCGGATCATGGTGTACATATACGCCAGCACGCTGTCCATGCGCTCCCGGCAGCCGAAGGTGTTGGCCTCCCGCCAGAAGTCCCCGGGGGCCATGCCCAGGCTGGGAATGAAGGCGTAGTTCTGCATGTCCTGGGTACACAGGGTCTTGTCAAAGTCGTAGAGCAGGGCAACGATGGTCCTATGTCCCTCCATGGATATTCTCCTCTCTTTCTTGTGCTCTCCCCCCGGTGGGGGCGGCATATGGACATTTTTCGCGGGGCGGCGGGGTTACCCGATCCCCCGGAGCTGCTCCATGGTCTCCCCCAGCCGCGCCAGCAGATCCGATGGCAGGGGCAGCCGCTCCAGTGCCGGACCGTTGGGGGACAGCCGGTTGCGGGCGCCCATGAACACCCCGCCCAGGTAGGTGGACGAGTACTGCCACTCCCCACGCAGGCAGGAGAGCAGGCTCAGCGCTCCGGAGCTGAGAGCCGGGGCCACGTAGGGCTTGAAGCCCATCTCCCGCATGTCCAGGTTGGCGTGCTTGGTCTTCTCAGTCAGCTCCCGGGACAGGGCCCCGTCGTAGCGGGAGAGAGAGTTGGCCACCACCAGCCCCTCCCCGTGGGGACCGTAGGACCGGCCGTCCGACAGGAAGTCCGCGAACCGGGGGTCCCGCTGGGCGTAGTACCGGGCCCGGGCGTTCATGACCCCCAGCCCAAAGCCCCGGACCTGGTGGGGAAACAGGCCCTGAAAGTCCAGCTCCCCGGCCTCGCTGCGGTTGCTCTCCAGCAGCGCCGCCCGGCACAGGGGATCCACCGGGTCACTGACCACGCAGAACATGCCCCGGAATCCACAGTCCCGGGCCTGCCGGGCGTAGGCGGCGGCCAGGGGGCGGTTGAGCTCGTACTGGGCCATGCGCACGTCGCCCTTTTTCACCGCTGTGTCCGGCACAAACCGGGAGGCGCAGAAGAGGAACACGTCGCAGTCAAAGACCGCCTCCGGCCTCACGATCTCCACCCGGGGCAGCTCCGTGGCGATCTGGCCCAGCTCAAACTCCCACCGCTCCGGGACCTTCTCCCGGACGTCGCAGAGCCCCAGGGTGGAGATCACGTCCCCGCCCAGGAGCTTCAGCCCCATGGCCAGGGTGCTCCCCACGTCCCCCAGGGCCAGCAGGCTGACCCGGACCTTCTCCCGCCGGGGCGGCAGGTTCAGCAGCTCCTCCCACCGGGGATGGGCCCCGTTCACCGCCCGGACCCGCCCGGCGGCAATGGCCGCCGTAAGCTCCGGCGGCAGGGGGGGCGCCGGGGTGCTGGCATCCAGGGTCTCCGGGCCCTCCGAGACCGTCAGCAGGGCTGGGTCCGTCACGGCAAAGGTCTCCCGGCCCGCCAGGGGCGGACGGCGAAAGAGCCAGATCACCTCCCCCGTCTCCGGCAGGCGGTTCAGAGGCTGGCCGGAGAACAAGTCCTCTGTGTATATTACATGATTTTTATACGAATAGTATGCCATGTTCCGCTCCTTATGGAAAATAGATTGACAGGGCCCGGACGGCCTGCTATACTGACACAGACAACTGCATAGCAATGATGTCTTCAGGGCAGGGTGAAATTCCCGATCGGCGGTACAGTCCGCGAGCGCGCAGGCGCTGATTTGGTGCAACTCCAAAACCGACAGTATAGTCTGGATTCGAAGAAGGTGTGTTGAAAAGCGTCAGGATACGTCCGCCTTTCTCCACTCTTTTCTCCCTGTCCGGAAACGCCGCTCTGTTGACATGCTTCAATACACCTGAGATCTGAACACCTGAAGGGCATTCCATGCTTTCAGGTGTCCATTTTTTTCAGGAGGTTTTTTCGATGAAGGACAAGGCAAGGAAGATCACGGCAATGGGCGCGCTCTGCGCCCTGGCCTACACGGCGACAGCCGTGGGGCGGGTCCCGCTGGTGCTCTTTTTGAAGTACGATCCCAAGGACGCCGTCATTGCGGCCGGCGGCCTGGTCCTGGGGCCGCTGGCCGCGCTTGCGGTCACGCTGGCGGTTTCCCTGGCGGAGATGCTTACGATCAGTGAAAACGGCGTTCTGGGCTGGATGATGAACGTTATCTCCAGCTGCTCCTTCGCCTGTACAGCCGCCCTGGTGTACCGGAGGCGGCCCGGCCGGTCCGGCGCCGCGCTGGGGCTTCTCTGCGGGTGGGGGTGCATGATCCCTGTGATGCTGCTGTGGAACTATCTGGCGGCGCCTATCTACATGGGGTGCCCGCGGGAGGCCGTGGCGGAGCTGCTGCTGCCGGCCTTTCTGCCCTTTAACCTCATCAAGGGCGGCCTCAACGCGGCCCTGGCCCTGGCGCTGTACAGGCCCGCGGTCAGGTGCATCCTCCCTACCCGATGACGATTTTGAAATTGGCCTGGAGCCGCCGGAGCATCTCCACGTCGTTGTCCAGATAGGTGGAGGCGGCGCGGCTGAGATCGTAGCCCATGCAGCTGCCCTTGTCCGGACACAGGGGCAGGATCACCGCCTCCCCCAGCCGGCCCAGGGTCAGGTTCCGGGCGTACAGGGCCCGGTACTCCGCCTCCAGGGCCAGCAGAATGTCCCGGGCGTTCTCCAGGCACGTCAGGCTCAGCCGGTAGGTGGAGCCGTCGGCGCAGTCCTCGCTGAAGTCCGGGGCGGCGTAGGGGAAGATCCGGTTCACCGCCGGATG
>OFFJ01000383.1_pt1 | contig 36811 bp, 26 predicted proteins | sample 1521261 | NCBI WGS metagenome assembly OFFJ01 (sample SAMEA3504122, study PRJEB24116) | mouse gut metagenome | biome: mouse gut; feature: mouse-associated habitat; material: faeces | place: Denmark | collected 2011 | reverse complement strand
GGAGCAATTGATTTTTATAATTCTTTAGCATATATCAGTATGCGAAGTATGAGTAAGTCCTTTCCCATAATCTCTTCCTTTCGTAGTTGTACATTCTTAACTCCGAAAAGCAACAATTATAGTAGACCTTAAAACAAAATATGGATGCCTTTCACTCATCCTGCAAATCAGAATACTTTCCTTTTCTAAAACTCACATCCGAATAAAAATCACTCATGCCTGAATTCTTCTCAAAAGTTTCCAAGCTCATGATCACCATATCTCCATAACCATTCTTTGTGATAAAAATAGGTTCCTCTGTATTATGGCACAATTCGGATATCATTGTGGTATCTCTCAGTTCTCTGATTGGAATAATCTTAGGCATCTTCCCGTCTCCTTCGTTTTAAGTGTAGCATAATTATGTTGCGTTTTCAAGTCTTTTTTATGTCCAACGGATCAATTACATTGTCAGCTGATATTTTGCGCTTTTTTTCAACTCTTCATCGAATAATTCCTTATGTACAAATACCCTGCGGCCAATACGAACTACATATTTGCAGCATGGATTAGCCAACATTTCCCTCGCTTTCGTTTTTCCTATTCCAACATAACTGCAGAATTCATCAACAGATAATAAATTTTTAGTATATTCCATCGATTCTTCCTTTCAAATAATCTCTTTTTAACGCACATAGACACATGTACAGAGAGAAACTGGGGGCTGTTGCACTGGAGACCAAAAATCTCTGGTATAACAGCCCTTTTTCCCCAATAAAATAGGGTTTCTATAGAAATTTGTGAGAGATATCTACCCGTTTTCTTTACAAAGACACACTTACCCAGACCCTGCCAATAGGCAGGATCCAACATGTTTGAATGCTCTATTTTTATGCGCTTTTCTTTAGGGGAAACAGATGTGTTCCGGTTCTTTCCCCCTGAATCTTATGGTGCAGCTTATTGATGTTTTGCGCAAATGCCAGAAGAATGGATTCTGCTTTTACATTTTGGGTCCCACGGCATAAAAATCTCCGAAATCCACTGTTCTGCTTTAGCTCCCCAAGAGAACCTTCCGCCTGTATACTGCGGTTTGTCCTCAGCTCACAGCCTTCTTCGCTCTGGATCTGCTCCAAATCCGCCTCACGGTATTCCAGAAATTTTTTGGATACGTAAAGGGTTTTGCTCCTGTCTTCCAAAGGGGTCTTACAGTGGTTCCCTTTGATGCATTCCTTCTTATGGGGACATCCGCTGCATTCCTGGCAGGTATACACGGTAACCTCCCGTTCGTATCCTGTCCGTGTCTTCTCTTTTTTGACATGGCTCACTTGTAAGTTCTTTCCATTATGACAGGTGTAGGTATCGGTATCCTTATCGTATTCCATGTTTTCTGCCCGGCCGATGTCCTTTTTATACTTCCTCGTTTTTGAAATCTCATAATTCGCCGGCTTGATATAGGAAAGTTTTCCGCTTCCATCCAGATATCTATAATTCTCCTCACTTTCGTAGCCCGAATCTGCGGTGACCTTTTGATAGGACAGACCCAGGTTCTTTTCCATCTCTTTCAGGAACGGAATCAAGGTCGTTATGTCCGATGGCTGCGGCCCGATGCTCAGCCATACAATATATTCGCTGTCCACTCCATGCTGGAGGTTATATCCCGCCTTGAGCTGTCCGTTCCCCATGGCATCTTCTTTCATCCTCATAAATGTGGCATCCGGATCTGTCTTGGAATAACTGTTACGGGAACCACAGACATACAGTTTCTTTGTATATTCTTTCAGTTTTTCCAGGTATTCCTCCAATGTCTCGATGCTCTTCTGCAAGAGGCTTTTTTTCTTCCCTGCACCATGGACGAATTCGATCCCTTCCGCTTCTTTCAGGGCATACAGTTTTCTGCGCAGTTTTTTTACCTGTTTTATTTTCACCTGGCCATGGTAGACCAGCCTGATCCCGTAAAGTTCTTCACAGCTTTCCACAAAGGCTGCCAGTTTCCCTAATAATTTTTCCAGGTTTTTGGTGACGGATTTCTTCCATACAAAGGTGTACTTATTTGCGCAGGCCTCTATCTTCGTGCCGTCTATGAAGATGGTCTCCCCGGATAATTCCCCCAGCTGGTACAGAAACCGGGACATTTCTGCCATGACGGACTCCGCGCAGGCTCCAAAATGCAGGGTACGGAACCGTGCAATGGTCGAATAATGAGGCACTTTCTTTCTTTCCTTCCAGAAGCCACATGAAGTTAATGTCCCGGCGGCAGGCACTTTCAATATCCCGGCTGGAATAGATCCGGTTCATATAAGCATAGACCAGGATTTTAAGCAGCTGGCGCGGTGTCGGTTCGTCTGAATGTCCCTCTCGGGAGTATGTCCGGTACAAATCCCCTAAAAACATCCTTTCTATAAATTGACTTAACAGGCGGACCGAGTCATCCTCCGGAATCATATGCTCAATCTCAAGAGGAAGAACCAGTTGATAATTTTGACCAAAAAGTGTATAATTCTTATGTAAAGTAAATGTATTAGTTTGCATAATCTTTATTTTACAGCATGAGCCAGATTTTACAAGGATCTGGCTCTTTTTTCTGCAAATAATTTTGAAATTTTTCTTAAAAAACGAGGCTGGAGCACTATATTAGTGCAACAGCCCCAATTTCTTTCTGTGCATGTGTCCGTTTACTCTTATCAGTATATTTCGTTTGATTTTACATACCTCGTTTTATCTACAGACTACCCTTCCCTACACCAACACCGCGTCCTCTGTTTTCAAAATATAGTTTGATTGTTCCATTTTCTCTCCATCATAAAGCCGATTTTTAGTGCCAGAAAACTTCGTACATCATGGCACCATTAAGTTCTCTAGCACAAAATAGATACACCACACGGCATGACAAAATCTGATATCTTCATAATATAAATTCAGCATGCATTTTAACTTACTCTCCACCGGTGTGGGACGGAGTATGTGGGACTGGCTGATTAGCCACATGACACCCTGCGACACCCTTTCCCGCCACAGCATGCCCCGGGTAAACACCCGGCTGCCGTAATTCCATACAACTGAAGTATCATTATCATCCGGTAATCCATCAGGGAAAGGCCGCTCATACTTTTCCTTCTTCTATTACGATTCCTCGATTCACCTGCCGACTGTCCTTTCCCTGCACCAATCGTCCTGATTGCAGGCAAGTATTTCATCGCGAAGCTCATTCCCCTGATTATCCAGATAATCCTTCCTCTGGATGCACCGGACACTCTGTGCCCCCAAAGATACCCATCCATGCTATCAAAGCATTTCAGGGTATCACCATACTGATATGGACTTGTCAAGGTGCATGTTCCTCCTTATAAATCTACTGATTTACAAGAAGTTATCTCCAACTGCCGATTAGCAGCCTGCCAAAGGACATCCCATTATACTCTACACTGATATCCTTTGGCAGACTCCAAACATCTGCCATAGCTATGTCAACGTATCAATTCTCTCCGCCATACTCTCCAAAACATGAATCATGAATGCTGCCTGCCTTTCTGTACTGTTCATAAAGATTTCCTGTGCTCTGGCAGCACATCTTTCCTGTACAGATTTGCCCTCATTTTTCAGAACCATTTCCACCCCCAGTACATCCATTATCTTATAATAGGCATCTATTCCCGGCCTTCTGACACCGGATTCTATCTTTTCAAGATGAGAGCGGCTTATCCCTGTCATTTCAGACATTTGTTCTCTGGATATATTCCTTGCTATGCGCAATTCTCTAATGGTTTCCCCTATATTGACGCAATCAGCACGCATCCTTTCTCCTCCGTCTGTACCTTGATTATAGTCCCGTCCTCTTCATTCGGGAACGGACTGAGAGTGCAAACTTTTTCCGGACTTTGCCAATTCAGATTTTCCCTGTAAATCCTCTATTTTTCGCTTCCTCTATCCCTCTGATTTCGACAATGTTCTTTGTCCGATTGTCGGATTTTCATTTATCCTGCGACCGTTTTATGCAAAAAAATCCTTTCCGGCAAAAATAGATCAAGCTGCTTTTGCCGGAAAGGAATTATCATTGTTCCTATTTTCTCTATTGGCATCTTTCATCAATGCCAACTGTTCATACACTTTTATCTCACTTCTGCCGCTGCATACATCCCTCTGGATTTTCCGTCCACAATCTTGTCTTCCATAATATGAAAACTCCCCCGTTGCCGGATATCCTCAGAAGAGCTTCCTATCTGAACCTCAAATTCTCCCTTTTCCACCTTCCACTGCATATGGGAATCCAAAAAGGCAGTCTGGCTGCACTGCAGACGGAAACAGACCGTTTTCGTCTCCCCCGGTTCCAGCGTAATCCGCTTAAATCCCGCCAATTCCTTGACCGGACGTGTCATACTGGCATAGACATCCCGCAAATACAGCTGAACAATCTCGTCCCCTTTTCGCTTTCCTGTGTTCTCTATTTTCACGGAGATTTCCACGGTATCCTCTGGATTTACAGTATCCTGTGCCACATGCAGGTTCGTGTAGGAAAACTCTGTGTAAGACAAACCATGCCCAAAGAAATATCTGGGGGTATGGGGCATATCAACATACTCTGCAAAACCTATGCTCCCGCCCTGGTGCCATGCGGAGCCGTTCTGATGATTATAATAAATGGGAATCTGTCCCGCATTCCTTGCCACACAGACCGGCAGCTTTCCACCTGGATTGTATTCCCCTGTCAATACCTGTACGATTGCTTCCGCTCCCATTTCCGAAGGATTCCAGGCTTCCAGAATCGCATCCAGACAGGTGTCGGCCACATCACTTGATATGGGTCTTCCGTTCAGATGGATTCCCACCATGGGCTTTCCAAGTTTCGCCGCCCTCTTAATGAATTCCTCCTGACATTCTGGCAGATTAATATCCGTGGCATCCACGCCCTCTCCCATGGAAGCCACCGAGCAGGAGCCATGCTTTCCGCCAAGGGTCATCAGGATAATATCAGCTTCTTCTGCCAGTTTCAGGGCCTCCTCCATATGGGATAAGTCATTTCCTGCAATGGCATACCCATAGGCATACCCAATCTCCACACCCTTAAGCCTTTCCCGGAGTTTCTCCAGAATGCTGGGACAGTCTGGTTTCTGATAGCGCAGGATTTCATCGAATTCTTCCGTTTCATCACTTTGAATCTGGGTACCCGGCACTGTCACCAATTCTTTCCCCTTAACACTGCCTGATTCCAGCCCTGCAATGGAGTTTGCCACTGCATGAACGGCCTCTGCCATGCTCAAATGAGTATACCCGCCAAACAGGCTTCTGGCATTGGCCCCATGGCAGCCAATTACTGCAACTTTTTTCATGCCCTGTTTCAGGGGAAGCACACCGTTGTTCTTTAGCAGTACCATGGATTCCAGCGCCGACTGTAACGAAATCCTTGCATCATCCTTCCCGGCAAAACTTTTCTTCAACTCCTCCCCTCCCAGAGCATAGGGATGCTCAAAAAGTCCCATGCGGAATTTTGCTTCCAGGATGCGCAGCACTGCCCTGTCAAGGACTCCTATGTCTGCCCTGCCTGTGCGGAACCATTCCTGCAGTTCCCCGTTAAATCCCTGACAGTTCTGCATCTCCACATCCATACCGGCTTCCATGCACAGCAGTCCCGCCTCCGTCACGCTTTCACACATCTTCTGTGTGTTATGCACATTCCCCACGGCTCCATAGTCTGATGCGCAGATGCCGTCAAATCCCATTCTCTCTCTCAGAAGTCCAGTTAAAATCTTTTCTGATGCGGATACCGGTTCCCCATTGACAGAGCAGTAACAGGGCATGATACCTCTAAGCCCTGCTTCGCTGATGGCCGCTTGAAAAGGCTTTGCATACACCTCCTCCAGAAGACGGTCCGGTATGTCACAGTTCGCCCCATGGATCCCTCCCTGAGAATTGTGGAACCCCAGAAAATGCTTTGCCACAGATTCTGCCTTTCTTCCGGCCACAGTCTGGTTCTGAATGCCTCTTACATAAGCAGCTCCCAGCGCTGCCGCCAGAGTTGGATCCTCCCCATAAGTCTCTCCCTGTCGTCCCATTCTGGAATCCCTTGAGATATCCAGCACCGGAGCCAGTATCTGGGTGATGCCGCTGGAAAGCTCCTGCCTGCCCACAACCTCCCCGACCTTTTCCTCCAGCTCAGGATCCCAGGACGAACCCCTTGAAATTCCTGACGGAAAGCTCATGGAATCCTGAATGAAGGGGCCGCATAGCCCTTCCATATGAAAAACAGCGGGAATCCCATGTTCACTTTTCTCTATAACCCTTTTCTGAATCCTGCGCTGCCAGGCTGCCGCCTCGTCCAGACTCTTTATCATCCTCACGTCCAATGTACTCACCTGGCCGATGCCATGTTCCATATCCTTTTCCACAACATCCCAGTTGTCGCCGTAGGGAAACAAGCAGTTGACCTGTCCCATCTTTTCCTCCAGACTCATTCTGCCAAGCAGATCTTCGGCCCGTTCCTTTGGTGACAGCGATGCATTTTTATACTTCTCCATATTTTTATTCACCTCTCTAAAAAATCCATGTATAACTATTCATAATCCTCTATCTTCCACTCATCCATCCAGTCCAGGTAAGCCATGTCTCCATCAAACCGAAACGGCAGCCATACATAGTCGGCTATAAATGTATTCCTCTCTGCGTCAGAACCGAACTTTTTGAGGAATTCTGCCGCCCCGTCATATCCCGGCATAAACATCCGCTCATATTCCGCCGCATACTCTTCATATTTGAATTCCATATGGTCAGGCACCCAGCGGTCTGCCACGGCAATATACAAATCCTTCTTACCCTCCACCTTAAATACGGAAGAAATCTGTGAATGATAAGATGTATTGCTTTCATCCTCCGTATGGGGATTTCCCAGAACGGTGTAAGGCCCATGCCAGGTATCCGCTATTGCGACTTCGGAGGGATTCGGTAAATATCCTGTAGTTCCGGATGTTACCAGATAGTGTTTTCCCATACGCATAAAATGCGCTGTAGCCTCCCTGACATATGGGGGAGAAATATGAGGAAAATGCGTGCTGTAGTATCCGGTCACATCCGTATAATCCGGTGTCAGGTCTGCGCATATGGTCTCGCTGTGTACCCTCTCAAAATAATAGTATGCCTTTCCATCCGGCGCCACTGCAAGGTCGAAGTCCCCGGCGCTCATATTCAAAGGCTTTAATCCTTCCCTCACCTTTGTATAAGGGCCTAATATATCGTCCGCTGTCATTACCGTCTCCGTCTGGGAGCCGTCCCGGTTCATGATTTTCAGCCAGCATACATACTTCTTCGTATCCCTGTTGTAGATAATATGGGGACGGTCCATCATGGAAGCCGGATGCAGAGAAGACTCCGGCTTGTCTGGCTCCGGCGGGATGATGAGCCCCCTATCCTCCCAGTTATATAAATCCCTGGAAGTGTAGCATCTTACTCCCCAATGCCAGATTCCATTTTTTCCGGTTGTCTTTTCCTTATTTTCTCCATACCAATAATATGTCCCGTTCTGGTAAAACACGGAGCCTCCATGGGCCTGAATTCGTTTCCCGCCTGTGTCTAACCAAGGACGACCTGGCAAAATAGAATGGTATATGCCCATCTCTTCAATCCATCCTTCCTGTAGTGATTCTATTCTACTATTACCCTGGCTCTGGCAATGTTCTTCACCTGTGTAAATATATCTTCTGCATTTCCATACCTGTTCACCTTCGCCCGCACTGAGACGAAATAGGTTCCCGGCTTTTCAAAGGTATATGTAGTATAAGACACCGCACTACGAATCTCACCATCTGCGGTTCGTTCAAAATCTCCCTGAACCGGATATACGTTCTCTGCCGGGAAAGTCCATTTATCCTCAAAATCATAGTCTATTGCAGTTACTTCACCGGCACCTTCCGGCACTTCCACCTTTGTGGTAAACTTCACTGTCTCTCCTGCCTTTATATGACCGCACCTGCCCTCATTGACAAGCAGGGTCACTTTGGGCTGTATTCCTTTTCGATCCCTTATACTTTCAGCCGGAATAATCTGCCCTTCCTGGTACTGGTACACAGTCGTAGAAAGAGGTTCTTTCCCTCGTTCTACCCAGTCAGATAAATCCAACAACGCCTGCCGCAATGCCCCCATATAGTTAGTGACCATATTGTTCTCCATAATGGACTCATCCCCATGCATACAGTTCTCCATATAATACAGGCGGAAATCTTCATCGCTTCCCTTACTTTCCCTTACCTTCCCCCTGTACCAATCCGCACACCAGGGGCAGGTGGATTCATCCATCAATGCCTGAATCACGATTACTTTTCCCTGTATATTACCGTCCTGCACGGTTCCGGTTCCCGTCATGCCATACCCCATCACATTTTTCCGCTGGGGCAAAACAAGGTTCCCCTTCTCGTCCCGGAACTGATCCCATGCATGAAAGCCCAAATCCTCCGGCACCTGATGGCGGTAATAGGACTGGATTGCGATAAAGTCAGAATTGTCCAGAAACACCCGGTCTCCTGGCTTTACCCTGGAGAGCACTCCCGGCAAGTCGTCCATTCCATAACACATGCCAATGACAAGCGCATTGCCCTCAATCCCTCCTAAAAGCAGCTGCTTTCCCACTGCTTCCCCAGTCTCGAAGCTGATATTCACACCCTGCAGGTACAAATCCTCACCTGTTGGAACTTCCTCCAGTTCAATCCAGGCATCATGGCCGTCCGTCAGCATTTTCTTCCACGCATCGTCCACGCCGTTGCGCCCATCGGCTTCTTTTGCACCGTCTTCCGCTTCCAAATCCGAACCGGGTACATGCACACGCTTTACAATCCCATGAAACTGCAGCCGATCCCGCACCGCACTGCTGCCCTTATCCGCTCCCAGATATCCCGGCACCTCCCAGAAATCCTTGAAATATCCGGGGTCTGCCATTTTTACCCCGGGAGCCAGCACCGGGAGCGAACCTGGATCGATTCTTCCGCCTGCCTCCACAAACCATATTTTAGGGGAAAATCCCATTGCTGTGATTTCCTTCAATATGGCGGCTTCATCTTGCTCTAATCCCTCGTACATATCACCACTTCCGCCTGCGTCCAGTGCATCCACAATTTTCCCGAACACACGGCGCAAGGCCCTCTGTCCCTGCGCATGCATGGTAATCGTATTGGGCAGAGAAACCGGTGATCCGATTACATAAGGCACGGCGCCGTCCCAGGCATTGGTGTTCTCAATGCAGGCCATGGTCTTGTAACCGCCGCCGCTCCCCCCATACACATAGCCAAAAGGCCTGCCGCATCCATAGATTTCTGCTGCTTTCTCCCGGGAATACTCTGCTGCCGCTGCGCTGGATTTATAGACAATAGCGCTGTCCTGATTACGGCCGAACATCTGGGCAGAACCCATGTTGCTTTCCACATAATAAGCCCCATTTGCAAGCGCAAAGGCTATCTTATCATTCTCCCCCTCTTTCTGCAGGGATGCATTTTCCTCGTCCGGTCCGGGAAAGGGCGAGAGATATTGAAAAAAGCGTCCCGTATAATTCTCTTTTTCCGGATAGCAAAAGCTGAATTTAACTCCTGTATTCCGAAATCCTCCGTGTATGTATCGAAACGGCAGCTTTCTTCCATTGCTTAATACTCTCTCCCTCCATTCATCTACATCCACATATGGTTCCTGATATACAGAATCCCTTTTCGCATCATATATATTTTTTTCCATCATAGCCCGATTTCCTTTCTATCTTATTTCTGCCTTTCTAATTTGCTGCAGAGCGGCATTCAATTCTTTTATCTGCTCTGCGGTAATCGCACCTTTTGCCTGCTTCAAGATGCTTTCCAACGTCATGCCCGCCATCATTTTCTGCAGATTCCTGTTCCCCTGAGTGCTTTTTGCCACATCTCCACGGGAAGAGCGTGCCTTTTCCATCATCTTTCCCACGATAACTCCCGCTTCCGGATGGGCCTGCAATACTCCCATGGTATCTTTGACGGAATAGTAACCGGGTTTAAAATCCTCCTTATCAAACCAATTGATAATACCGCCTTCCTGAGCAAACTGATACTCCGGATTCGGCCTGTCAACCTTGCGCACCCGGATGCTGTCACTCAGACTGCCGCTCTTTGCCTCAATCAAATGCTCCCCTGTTATCGGTACCTTAAATCCAAAGGCTCTTTTCCCCTCCTTTTTCTCCAGCAGTTTCCCGTCCACATACAATTCCACATATGGCTGGTTTGTATATACTTTTATATCCGTCACCGTTTCGCTCCTGTCCACATACCTGCTGCCGCACAAATGTATAAAAGGCTCGCTGCTCCATGCCGCCTTATACAAATAAAAGGCGTCTTTTTTCAATTTCCGGTCAATGGTCACAAGCCCTTTCTGGTTCAGACCGTGGGCTCCGCCCTCATCCCGTCCGTCTGCTGCAAAGTCAAACATATTCCACACATGGGTTGCCCAGAGATAAGGGCGATTCTCAATACAGTCCAGAAGATGCTCATGGTATATACACTGATAACTCTCCGAATAATCGCCCCGTTCCGGCGCAGCCGACTGATATTTGGGGTTGGCATCTGCACCATACTCCGAAAAACCGATGGAACGGTTGGGAAACCTATCATGGTATTCGTCAAAGAAGCTGTCATTCTGGGACAATTCTCCCAGATACCATCCAAAATACAGGTTATAGCTGCCGATATCTGCTATGTCTATCAGCGGACTGTCTGTCTCAAGCATGAACACATGTGCCATGGTGGTTTGACGGGTTTCGTCCATCTGATGGCAGAGTTCATTCAGCAGTCTGTGATTTTCCATTAAATCCCCGGTCACATTTCCGGAAGCGGTAATCTCATTGGAAAGTCCCCAGCAGACAATGGAAGGATGATTAAAGCATTGGGTAATGAGCTCCCGCATCTGGTCTAAAGTATTCTGCCTTCCGTTTTCCATATGCTGTGTGATATAAGGAATCTCTGCCCACACTACCATCCCCGCTTCGTCCGCCAGATCATAAAAATACTGGTCATGCTGGTAATGCGCAAGGCGGATGGTATTGGCACCCATCTCTTTGATAATTTCCATGTCCTCCCGGTGCATTTCCCTGGTCAGGGCATTCCCTACTTCTGCGCGATCCTGGTGGCGGCTCACGCCCCGCAGCGGATAAGGCCTGCCGTTCAGGATAAATCCTTTTTCCTTGTCAAAGGAAAAACTACGGCATCCGAACCTGGTCTGGATACAATCTTTTATTTCGCCAACTGCGAATAACTCTGCCTTTGCAGTATAAAGAAAAGGATCCTGGACACCGTTCCACAGATGAACATCCCGCATCAAGAATACTGCTTCTGCCTTTCCTTCCATCACCTCTGCGTCCATCGCCATTTCCCCTTCAATGGAAAAATGTACCCTTTCTGCCTTTCCGCAAACCCATGTCACTACATGAACTTCAGCATCTTTGCCTTTTATCACAGGTGTCACCTTAATGCCTGGCGTCCCGTCCTTTTCCAGTTCAAAATGACTCCCCGGTACACAGATCAGATTCACATCCCGATACAATCCTCCATAAAATGTAAAGTCCGCCTTCTGGGGATACACCCGGTCATTTGCGGAATTGTCCACAGCGACATATATCTGGTTTTCTTCTTCCATCACATCTGTGATGTCCACCCGGAACGTGGAATAACCGCCATCGTGGGTTTTCAGAAGCTTACCATTTACCTCTACAGAAGCTGTCATTGCCGCACCGTTAAATTCCAGAAAAGCCCTGTCTCCCGTCTTCCAGAAATGTGGTCTGTGGAAACCTTTTCGATACAGGCAGGTACCACGATAATAATCGTTTCCACCATCTTGTCCGTCTATATTGTTCCATGTATGAGGCAATGTCACCTTTTCCCATTCCATGGTCTGTGCAGCCGCCATATCAGCTGCCTTGACAAAATACCACCCATTATTAAAATTTTCTGTCGTTCTCATCCGATTTACCCTTTCTGGCTCAGCCACATAACCCAATGCTTACACCCTTCTATACCACCATATATTTCTATAATTCCATTTTACCGAAAGGGCATAATTTGCCTATCAACAGATTAGCGAACAGGGGTAAAAATTAGGCTAATCATCACAAATAGCCTAATTTTTACCCCTGTTCACCAGATTTTTTCACTATACAATTTATACTCACGCTCTAAAACATTATATCAGAACATTTCCTGCCTCATCCCATATTTCAGGACTCTTTCATCCCGGATTTGCCCCTTCCAGTCCCTTCCGTAAGCGAAATCATATGTGTTTCCCTCACTATCCACATAGCTCTCCATATCCAAAGGTACATCCTCCAGCTGCTTTTCCATGGCATCCATAGAAGACGGCATCTGGAAAGGCAGCAGCCCGGACGGCTCCTCCCTGCCGCTCAGCAAAGTAAGCACTGCATTCCATGAAATATGGAAGCTCATCAGGACAGCATCCGCATAAGGCTCGAATTCTGACACAACCATGGGGCCTTCCGCATCCACACATGCAATCACAGGCTTTCCGCCCATAGCCTTTTTTGTCTCTATCAGTACATCCAGATCTTTCTCACAATAAGCCGTGGCAGTCTTGCCGTAATAGCTGCGGTTTATGAAATCCTCTCTTGGATCTCCACCCGCTAAGCTTACCCTTCTGGCTCCTTTTGCAGTATAAGGCCTGTACTGTCTGGTAATGGGCACATATCCGCTGCCCCCGCTCTCTTTATCTTCCCTGCTATAGCCGGTATCCATCCCCGAACTATTGCTCTTTGGCATTCTCATACAGCATATGGCTGCATCTGCCTCTTCCGGTTTCTCCACTATCTGAAAATATCTCTCCACAGTGCTTTTAGGGACAGGATTCTCCCACTTTTCCGGTACCTGCCGCATCATCCAGTCGATGCCTCCCGGTGTATACTGCTTTGGAATGTATACTTTTTTTCTTCCGTCAAGGGGCAGACAGTTATCCTTATTTTTCAGCAGGACTGCGGATTTTACCTGAGCTTCAAATCCTTTTTGGCAGGCATATACGTTTCCGCAAATCTCATTGGCTTCCTCTGTTTCCACATAAGGATTTTCAAACAGTCCAAGCCTGAACAGGTTTTTCAGAATGCGGACTGCAGAAGTTTCAAAACGCTGCCGCATCCATTCTGCGCCATGCTCCTTTACTCCCAGCTCATAGGCTTTCATCACCGGTTCCTTCACCATTAAGCCGCCAAACTGGTCTGCGCCTTCCATCAGAATTTTATAGCAGCGTTCTGCCTGAGCCACCAGTTCTACTCCCCAGCACTTTCCGCCAATCAGCATATCCATTGGCCCCATATTCTCAGTAATGCCCCAATCTGTGCATACCAGTTCATCATAGCCGTATTTTTCCCGTAATAATGTCGTTATCAGATATTTATTGTAACTGCACCCTACATTTTCTCCATTCTCCCTGTCCTGTCCTACAGGTATCGTATAATAGGGCATAACGGAAGCCGCTTTTAAAGTCTTTCCTTTCAGGGCAAATGCTCCCTTCGTAAAAGGAATCAGATGCTCCTCAAAATTGCCGCCGGGATAGACAGAATATTTTCCACAGGGAAAATGTGCATCCCTTCCGGCTTCCACAGCGCCACCGCCAGGCCAGTGCTTTGCCATGGCCGCCACGCTTCCCGTCCCCCAGCCGTCCTTTCCCTGCAGACCATCACAAAACCCTTGTGCCATATCTGCCGCAAGGGCACTGCTTTCTCCAAAGGTTCCGGAAAATCTCACCCATCTGGGTTCCGTAGCCAGATCGATCTGCGGAGACAGGGCCGTGGTGATTCCCATGGCTCTATACTCAGACGCAACCGCTTCGCCATATTCCGCTGCCAATTCAGGAGAAAAGGTTGCTGCTATGCCGATATTTTCCGGCCAATGGGATATTTTCCCTCCTGCGGCGGAATTAAACTCATCTGTAGCGGTAGTCCCATGCCTGGGGTCGGAACTGATGCTGACAGGAATACCAAAGGAACTCTTCTCCGCCATTTCCTGCATCTGGTTTACCCATCTGGCCGCACTTTCCGCATCCGGCACCTTTGAAAGGAGGAAATAGCGCATACCATATTCTGTTACATAGCGCTTCTGCTGGTCTGTACAGGCATATACCGGCAGGCTGCTGTCCTTATATTCTTTTCCCTCATAGGTCGCCCCTCCCAGATATGCGGTATGATAGCCCGGCAGCATCTGTTGGCCGCTGTGGAGCATCAGTCCGGCAATCTCTTGGACAGAAAGCCTTGAAGCCAAATCCCTCGCCCTCTCCTCCGGAGACAGCCTCCAGTCCTCGTAAGGGTATAATCTGCCGTCTCCTGTCAAGTCCTTGAAAAAAAGCCCGTCTTTTTCAAGGATTCCTTTTCCGCTTTCTTCACTATATGTAAGGACAGGTCCATTCCTATTTCCCGTCTTCCTGATTCCCATAAAATCCTCCTTACCGCCCTATTGGCCGTCACTGCTTAAAGCCTACTTATCCGTCATTCCAGATATGCTTCCAGGTTTCTGAAATCCTCCGGATTCTCACAGTGGATTCCTCCGCTCTCCATCAGCTTCTTATTGCTTAAAATGGATATAAACACATACTGGGACAAGGCCGATTTCAAATCTATCTTATCCTCCGGTGACTCAAAGAAAACATCGCCCTTGCAAGTCTTGATTCCCTTTATAAACTCCATAATATCAACACCCTTTTTCAGCTTCATTCTCTTCATTCCTTTCTGTCTTCCCCATTGCCTGGCCTGCAGCCATCTGCTCCCTGTAAGCGGCAGGAGTCACTCCTACCTTTTCCCGAAATACCTTGGTGAAATAGTTCCTGGACCCAAAGTACATCTGGTCGCTGATTTCCTGTACACTCTTCTGCGTGGTCAACAGCCAGATTTTTGCCAGTTCAACCCTGCTGTCCTTGATATAATCCAAGAGACGTACCCCCATCTCCTTATTAAACTTTTTTGTGAGATAATATTCCGTATATCCAACCTCTTTTGCAATGTCAGACAATTCCAGCGGCTTCAAAAGATTGCTCTGTATATATTCACAGCACTCCTGCACGACCCGGGATACCTCCAGATGATTCCTGCACTGGTGCACCCGGGACGCAAATTCCTCCATCATTTTTTCCCTTATATTCACCAGTTCCGTCACTGTCTTTGCCTGCTCTGTCTTTGTTATATATTTGATTTCCAAATCTTTTGCAATCTTGGGAGATAAGCCTCCTTCCATGGCAGCCCTGGAACAGAGCGCAGCAAAAATCACCATGGTATTTTTATTTTCTCTCTGGGACAGTTCAAGCCGATAGTCATCCGGACGGGAAAACTTTCCCCTCTCCTGCATCAATCGCGTACAATCCGGATTTCCTTCCCGTATCATCTGCAGAATCGTCTCTTCCGTCATACGCTGCCGTTCCATATTTACCCTGCCAACTGAAGCATATGTCAATTCACTTTCCAAATCCTTCTGAATGGAATGCTGGAACTGGAAGTCATGTGCCATGGCGATTTCCCCGGTTACAGTATAATGCAGCATAGCCGCATACTGGTGCATCATGTCCACTGGCACAATGGGCACTTTCTGCATTATCTGAATCATGTTCTTGCGTACCTGATGGGAAAAATTCAGGCTTCTTAGGGAATCCTCAATCCCCCGGACAGAAGACTCGCTGCTGAATACAGGACCTATAACCATAACCAGATTGGGGCGGCCATCTTCATCGTAAAGGTAATCCGCCACCCAAAGCATGCCTATGGTATCACTTAAAAATACCGGCTTTGACGTATCGACCTCTGGAGAAAACATGTATTCCAGGCATCCGCTTGTGGAAAAGAACATGAAAAACTCCTGTTGGTTCGGGCATGTGGTATAAAACATTTTTCTGCTGGCATAACTAAAACACCAGGATCCCATTTTACATGCACTGTAAATCATCCCTGAAAATATATTGCTGTTTTTTAATTTTTCTCCATAACTTGCCATGATGCAGCTCCTTTATGATAAGTCATTTTCAGCCGGCTGTCTTATGATTCCACTTATTCTTTTACCTGTAGTTTAACCGCTGTATCCTCCATGCCCTCGCTGGAAAAAATCACTTTCACATCCCCGTCTGTTTTACCGCTTCGGATCACAGCCTGCAGCCTGCCAAGGTAAGTAGTATGATTTGTCTGGTTGAATTTTTCCTCATTCAGGTGGTTTGCGCTTCCAAACCCCTGTATGGTACCGGCACCTTCTATTTTAATTTCCACTTTCCGTTCTGGCAAGAGTTTTAATGTCCCTTCAGAATCCGTAATCGATACCGTAATAAAGCAAAAATCTTCTTCTCCTGCCTGCAGTACAGTTTTATCCGGTTCAGCGGTAATTCTGGTATCCCGGTCTGCGGTTCTTACGATAGTCCGATAAAGCTCATTTCCACTCTCATCATATCCTATGCCCATCAATTCTCCCGGCTGATAGTGACAAGAAACCTTTGCATAATAATCTTTCACCTTACTTCTGCCCGCGCTTACTCCGTTGACAAAGATTTCCACCTCAGCCGCATCCGTGTAAGCATCTACCCAAGTGGGGTTTCCTTCGCATCCCTCATAAGTCCATCCATCCACGGTATCCGTCCAACGGTATCCGTTCACATCCGGCGCAAGCCCGTCATGGATGGGCGGCTGAGACGCCAGGTACAGCCCTCGCTTATTTTCATCCCAGGCAAATTCATATTTATGGACAGAAGGCAATATGGTGCCAATGAGGTCAATGGTGCCTCCGTAATTAATCAGCCATGGATAATCCTTGCCGGAAAGAGGATTCTTTTTTTCCTGCTTTTTTCCATAGGAAATATTGCAGCAATTAGCCTCTCCCAGATGCTCCTGCAACGTCCAGATAAAGTCCCCTATCAGGAATGGATGCCCTTTTGCATAGCGCATGGTATCCACAATCAGCTCTCCCCTGGTTTCCGTGCCCAACAGAACACGTTCCGGGTGAAGTTCATGGAGAGTATCATATTTATCCTCATAATAATTGTATCCCGCAATGTCCAGATAAGGATAAAGGTTTTTCGTGGCATCCTCATCCATCTGCACGAAAGTGGGGGGATATGGCAAGTCTTTCTCATTTTCCGGAATATTGGCCGCCGCACCCATGAATATTTTCATATAGTGCTTCCAGTCCTTCTCCTTATTTTCCGGGCTCTCCGCCATCCATTCGTCCTCATCACGGGTCAGGTACGGCATGCCGTCAAGATATTCCCGCAGCCAGTGGACGCTGGGACAGAGGGTAACAGGCCTTGTGATATCAATGCTGTGAATCACATCCACGATTTCCTTTCCCACCCGAACCCCTTTCATGCTGCCTGCTTCCGGAATCTCGTTTCCGATGGAATATATCACCACACAAGGGTGATTGTAAGCATCCTGCACCATAGCCTTCGTGTCTTCCCTGAAAGTATCTAAAAACAGACTGCAATGGGGATTTCCTCCCTTCGGACGGTACCAGTAGTCAAACGCCTCATCCATGACATACAATCCCACCTCATCACATGCTTTCATCAAACTCCGGGACATAGGATGATGCGCCGAACGAAGAGCATTGAATCCGGATTTTTTTAAAATGCATGCCTTATGCATTTCCGTGACATCATTGTTAATCACACCTATGACACCATTGTCATTATGGATGCAGCCCCCTCTTAAAAAAGTAGGAATGCCATTAATTAACAGACCCTTCTCAGGATTTACCTCAATGGTGCGGATGCCAAAACTTTCCGTTACTTTATCATATTCCTTCTCTCCTTGGGTCAGGGTAACCACCGCCTGATAAAGCTCAGGCGTCTCAGCGCTCCAAAGCTTTGCATCCGGAATCGTGAACTGTATGCCTGCTTTTCTGTTTTCTGTTTCCGCTATGCCGGAAGCAACCGTCTCCCCATCCTTTTGGATATCCACAGAGATACATCCCGCCCCGCAAACTTCCACGTCTACCTGAATCTTAGCCGGATGGATGCCCAGGGTCGTCACCTTTACACCATAAAGAACAATATGGTTCTCTTCTCCTACATAAAGATTCACAGGACGATAAATTCCCCCGCCTGTATACCAACGTCCATGCCCTTCCTTCGGCACATTGGCTTCCACACGGATTTCATTGTCCCTGCCGAATTCCAGATGTGGGTTCAGTAAAATTTGAAATGGTGTGAAGCCGTAAGGCTTTTCATATACGGCCTTCCCATTCACATACACCGTGGCCATACAGTAGACCGCCTCAAATTCCAGAATCAATGTCTTCTCACTGTATTCCTCCGGCACATAAAATGTTTTGGTATATATATATTTCCCGCCTTCAAATCCTGCCAGCAAAAAATAATTCCGCATCCCAGAATTCCGATCCGTATTGATCATGGCATCATGGGGAAGAGTCACTGTCTCAAAGCGATCCGTTCCTTCCTGTGTAAATACCCAATCATGGTTAAAACCAATCTTTTTCATGGCGCTTTATCCCTCCCTGTACTATTCGTAATCTTCAAGTCTCCACTCATCCTGCCATTTTATGGATACCTTCTCCTCGTCAAATTCCAAAGGCAGCCATACATAATCAGCAATGGAAGTATTCGCACTTGCCAGCATAGGACTGTCCATCAAGGCCTTTTTCTCTTCCGGCCCCACCTGATACCGCTCCGGTTCATAATGTGCGGCAATGGCACGCTCTATCATGTCCGCCTTTGCTGCGTCAACCGGATATCCGGGAACCCAGCGGTCTGCAATGGAGATATATAAATCCTTTTTGCCCGGCACCTTAAATATCTGGGAAATCTGGCTGTTATAGGAAGAATTCGTCCCATCCTCCGGATGGGGATTACCTATGCTCACAAACCCGGATATCCAACTGTCAGACACAGCAGCATCGCTTTTATTGGGAATATACCCGCTCATCCCGCTGGTCAACATGTATTTCTTTCCACTCCGTTCAAAGAGCGCTACTGCCTCTCGACAGAAAGGAGCATGCAGTCCGGTATATTGTCTGGAAACCTCCCGCACCACTCGCAGAAAGTCTTCTGACAATTCCAATCCGATAATCCCTTCATGGTCAGCATCCATAAAAAGATATGCTTTTCCGCTTTCTTCCTCTTTTATGACATCAAAATCACCCACCCTTTTCTCAAAGGGACGATAATTCTCCACCACTACTTCATATGGCCCCAGGAAAGTATCTGCCTGTAGAATCACAAAACAGGCTTCCTCTCCGGAAAGCTTAATCCAGCAGACATATTTCTTTGTGTTTTCGCACTTCAGAATATGGGGACGATCCACCCGCATTGTCGGATGCAGGTTGGACTGAAGATTCATCAGGTTCGGCTGAATAATCAATCCCTTATCCTCCCAATTATACAAGTCCTTGGATGCATAGGCGCGGATTCCCCAGGTCCAGATACTGCACTTGCCATCTGTGCGGTCCTTGTTCTCGCCATACCAGTAATAAGTCCCATCCTCATAAAATAACGCGCCACCATGAGCCTGAATCCTCTTGCCCGATTTGTCCCTCCACGGCCTGCCCGGATAAATAGCTGTCTGTTCTCCCACTGATATCTGCTCTGCCGCTTCTTTTGTCAGAGGCTGGTTTATCAGCTGTTCCGCCATCTCTTCTGCTGTTTCTTCCCTGTCCAGCTCTATTTTCCCCAGTTCGGTATTGATTGCTGCAAGTACCTTCTCAGGGATAGCTCCCTTTGCGTACTCGGCTAATTTCCGAAGCGTCATCCCGGCAACGGCAGGCTGCCCTTCCACTTTTGCTCTCATCCCAGGTAAAAATCTATCAATTACAGCTGCAGCCTGATCTTTCTCCAGAATCCGGCTGATTCGCATATCTATGTTGTAAACCATTTTGTCACCATCCCGTCTGAATTTATACTGCTTAACAGTTAAAATTTCCAAGTAACCCGACTACATAACGCCAGCCATGTACGTTTAACCAATGCAGTACGGTATGGCGTTATGTAGTATAAAAGGGCCGCCACATTAAGCGGTATGCACAGGATGCGGCATTGCCGCCGCATCTTGTGCTGTTTCTCTTAATGCGGCAGCCCCGCAGCCTAATCTTTTTTCTATCAGAACCGTGCATTCCTATCTTTAGTTTACTGTGCCTCTATTCTTCCTTCCAGAACAGCATCAATGGAAAGAGGTGTGGCTGTACCATTGAATTCCACTTCTGTATCGGCTTTATAAGCCAGTGTCATTCCCAGCCCCTCAGCAGTTGCGGACGCATAATCAGGCTCACTGATCAGCTCTCCCGCCTTTTCAAAATGAAAGGTATATTTGAAGCTTGCTTCGTCCAGACTACAGGTTCCCTGATCAGCTTCCAGCTCAGCTCCTACCTGGGCAACCTCCACAATCAACTTACAGGTATCATCGCTGTAGATATCGACTCTTAAGTTCACGCCCATGGGCAGTCCTACCTGGGCATCCTCCACGGTAAGCGTATTCACTACTTCCGCAGCCTGAGCAGACGCTTCACCGCCCATCACATAGGTGCCCGAAAGTTCAGAGTCGATAGAGAGAGGTGTCTGGGCTCCGTTGAATTCCACTTCCACGTCAGCCTTATATACGGCTGCCACATCCAGACTGGTTTCCGTTGCGGACGCATAATCCGGTGTGCCGGTTATCTCTCCCGCCTTCTCAAAGTTGAAAGTATACTGGAAAGTCTCAGACACACTGTATGTACCCTTATCTGCCTCCAGCTCAGCGCCTACCTGCGCCACTTCCACGATCAGTTTACAGGTATTGTCGCCATAGCAGTCCATCCTCAGGTTCACTCCCATAGGAAGGCCTACCTGGGCATCTTCCGCAGTGAGGGACAGAACTACAGTTCCTGAGAGGTCACCGCTCTCCTCAAAAGTATCCCTCAGGGCAAGCTCTTCTCCGCCCGCTTTTGCAAGAACAGCATTCTTTCCATCTGCCTCCACAGTCAGGGTGGCCTCCGTACCGTCGGAATAGGTCAGCGCATATACGCCTGCTTCTTTCATCTCCCAGCTGCCATCCAGGAATGCATCCCCTGTCACATCCGTAAATGTCCTGTTATGGCTTAAGACAAAGTTGCTGCCCATACTGCTGCCCGCATAAAATACAAACAGCTCAATTGCAATTTCATCCGTATCGGGGTTGTAGGCATATTCCGCATCATGGGTCAGCGTCCTGTGATTTGCCATACCGCCAAGGGACATGTCGCACAGCTGGTCATTGTCAAATGCAATTTTCACCACATCTCCCGTTTTGTAAGAGGTCAATTCTACAACCTGAGAGGCTGTCGCTTTCGTATTATCCTCTTCTGTAGTGAAATCCCCGTCTGTGCCGCCGTCCGCATAATACTCCATATCCTCATCCAATACCCGATAAGTTCCTGCTTCCATTACGCCGCCGTCAAAATACTTCGCATAATAAGTGCCATCCTCATTTAGACGGACAAAACTCAAAAGCCCTGTGGAAGTATCCTGATAATAGCCGTCCCAAATCTGCACTTCCCCGGATTCTTCAGGGGCGCTTTCTGATTCACTGCCGTCTTCCACTGTTTCGCTTCCCTGGGAAGATTCCTGCTGATCCGCATTATCCCCGCATCCTCCAAGCAGCATGGCTGCACTCAAAACAACTGTCAAAAACAATGCCGATATACTCTTTCTTTTCATGTTCTTTCCTCCTTGCCCGAATTAGCGGACATACATTTTTATAATTTATCTTCCTTCTGCACATGGCAGAAAGAAGACATAAGACCATCCATACTGACATCTTAACCCTTGACTGCGCCAACTACCATATTTTCCTCCAGTCTCTTCTGGAAGAACGGGAATGTAAGTAGCACAGGCAGTGTTGCAATCACGATTACTACATATTGAATCAGATAACGGTTGTAATCCGGATTCGCATAGTTCAGAAAATCTTGATTTTTTGCTGTAAGGTCGCGAATCAGAAGCTGCAGCGGCCACCATTTTCTCTGTCTGGGCAGGTAGATGGAAGCTTCGAACCACGCATTCCATGCCATCAACGCAGAATTAATAACCGTCACCATGATAAGCCCTTTTCCCTGCGGAAGCATTACCTGAAACATCAGAGGCAAATGTCCTGCGCCATCCATCCTCGCCGCCTCCACGGTTTCCCGGGGAACTTGTAAGAAAGCATTCATACACATAATCACCGCCATGGCATTGGTACACCCGGGAATGATGATGGCTAAGGGAGACCCTACCAGCCCTAACCTGCTGTTGACGATATAGGACGGAATCAGCCCGCCGCTGAACATCATGGAAAACATCAGCATCGCCACAAAGAAAGGCTTCAGCCTGCTGTTCTGGCTGAGTACATATCCGCCCAGCACATTCAGCAATAATCCCAGTCCCGCCGTACCAACCACATAAAATACAGTAACTGCATAAGAACGAAGAATGCTGGGATCTGAAAATACCAGTTTATATCCCTCAAAATTCAATCCGCCAACTGGCAGAAGAACCAGTCCGTCCTTAGCAAACAAATCCCGTCCTTCAGAAATAGATGCCATCAATACATGCCACATAGGCACAATGCTGCAGAAAGCAATCAACAGCAAAACCAGTCCCAGAATTACATTAGCCATATGTCCGGCAAAGGAACTGCTCTCCACCATTCCTTCCCTGCCTCTTTTCACTGTTTTTTCCATTTTTTCCTGCCTTTCCTGGTATCATCAAAATAAGGAGTAACCTGCGGCACGCTTGCTTAGTTTGTTGGAGGTTACAAGCAATATCAACCCCAACACCGACTGGAACAATCCTGATGCCGTTGACAATCCATAGTTTGCGGAACCACCAAAAGACATCCTGTAGGTATATGTGGAAAGAACGTCCGCCACATCGTATGTCTGAGGCATATAGAGCAACAAGATGTTGCCTCCCACCAGTTTAAGTACGATACCCACATTCATGGTCCACATCATGACAATCAGGGGCAAAATTCCGGGAAGTGTCACATGCCAGATCCGCTGAAACCTATTTGCGCCGTCAATGGCCGCTGCCTCATGCAGTTCTCCGCTGATATTGGAAATGGATGCCACATAAACAATGGAGCCCCACCCCATGCCCTGCCAGATTCCGATAAAAGTATAAATCAGCCAGAACACCGGAATATCAGGGTTTGCCAGCCAGTTCTGTTTGTCTGCCCCAAACAGGGACAAAAACATGGTAATGGCACCTTTTTCGCTCAAAAATTCAGTAGCCAGGGAGCACATGACCACCGCTGATACGAAATTCGGCAGATAGCTTGCCGACTGTGCCAGCCTGCGAAAGCGTTTATGGGGAAATGTGGTCAGTATCAGGGCAAAAATGATAGAAGCTGAAAACCCGATCGTCAAACTCAAAATCGCCATTGCCACCGTGTTTCGGAATGCCAGGGGGAAGCCACTCCCCGTGAACAATTCCACAAAATGCTCAAATCCAACCCATTTACTTCCAAACAGCCCTTTTGATATGCTGAAATCCTGAAATGCCATCAGAATGCCCGGCAAGGGCAGGTAATGGAACAGGATTTCCCAAACCAGTACCGGAAGAAATAACAGATACAGAATCCCATTCTTTCGAAAGTCCTCTTTCCAGCTGAGTTTATCAGGCTTCAATGCCTTAGTGGATATTCCTGGTTTGTTCCTTTTTATTCCCATGTTTCCACCTCTTTCTATATATGCTATTTCTCCATCAGATCTATGGCTTTTTGATAAATCTCCGTGACTGTCCCTGCCTGGTACTTATTGACATCACCTAAAAACTGCTCCCAGGACGCATCGTCCCAGATATCGTAGCCGCTGCCCTTAATCATAAACGGTACTGTCCTGATCAGAAACTGGTCATAGTTCGCACGAACTTTTGTGATGGTCTGCGCATCCTCCACATTTACTGCATTCATCACCCCATAAGACAATGACGCAGTATTCTCATAATAATCCCAACTCTCTGTGGCCTGCTTCATATAGCGGTCATATCCCCGATCCACATTTTCCACCTTCTGCAGAACCGGCTGGACACGGGCCAGTATTGCCGCATTAAAAGCAGTATCTGATGTATCCATATTGTATTTCAGGATTTCCCTGCCATCCTCCTCCACTATCGTATACATGCCTTCCGTGAGTCCCAGCCTGGTATAGAACTCATCCTGGGAAGCCTCATACTGCTCTTTGCTCAAGCCGCTCTGCAGAAGCGTCCCCTCCTCAGAAAACATGAAATCTGCAAACTTTAAGAATGTGACTACCTGCTCCTCAGACATCTTTTTCGTCAGCACCACGCCATTTCCATCCTTGCCGAACTGGTACATATGATCAGGCTCCTTGTTCTGCTGCTCAGGACCTCCATAAATATCATTGATGGGCTGACGGCAGCCGTAGACCACTGCGCCGTCCGTGTAAGCATCGTCTGCATCAATCTGTGTGCCCACTGTGGAAATTCTTCCCTGCCAGAGACCAACTTTTCCCTGAAACACCTTCGGTGCGTCTACTGCAAAAAACACATCGCTGGTGTGTTCGGAAAAGCTCTTATCCAGCCAGCCCTTCTGATACCAGGTATTCAGGCACTGCAGATATGCCCGGAAACTGTCTGTCTCTATACCGTTGACACAGGTTCCATTATCGTTATACCAATAAGGAGCACCACCGCCAAAGCCTGTGAAGAGATCCCCCGTCTGCATATATCCATAATAGTAAGGGCTGTAGCAGTAGCCATCGGAAATCCCCTGCTCTTCCATAGCCTTTTCAAAGATTTCAAACATCCATTCCCAGTCACTGATATAAAGAGGCTCATCTGTGCCATTGGGAAACACTACGTCATCTTCCCAGCTCTCAAAATCATTCTCATCTGTGAATCCGTATGTAAATGCCGCGCCTGTCTGGGGATTGGTGCCATATTTGGCAATCCAGTCACGGCGGTAGCAGAATCCCTGAAACATAGGCTGTATACCATCTGAAAAACCACGCAGCATCAAGATCTTTTTTTCTCCGTCCACGATACTGTAAATGGAACTTTCACAATCCGGATTTGCTTCCAGGAATGCCATATAGTTAGGCATGTTTGCCGGTACCAGTTCTGTCAGATCCCAGATAATATCGTCTTCATACAGTTCCGGGGCTGTAGAAGAAGCCATCGACATATCCATGACATCACAGTAGTCTCCTGTCCCCAACAGATTGGAGAAATTATCCGCCTCCGATCCGGGCGGCGCAATGTAAAACTCAAAATGAAGCTTTTTATCATTGAATTTATAGTTTTCTTCAATGTATTTTATGATTGGATTGTCTTCATATTGCTCATATAATGAGCTGTCCTCTCCCCGCGGCGACCAGTATGTAATATTCACCGTATCCCCACTGCCGGAATCGTTACCACATGCAACCAACGAAACCATACATCCAGCTACAGCTACAGATGTTATCAGCTTCCGGAACACTCTGCTTTCCCTTCTCATTCACTCTTCCTCCATAAATTTTTCATAATGTATTGCTGTTAATCCTTATATCATCATTATAGGAAAAATAAAAAATCTGGCTATAAACAAACTGGCGAACAGGGGTAAAATTTAGACATACTTTCCTATATCGTCTAAAAATTACCCCTGTTCGCTAATTTGTCTGTATGGAACATACCTGTATTAACCGTTCTTAAGACACATGAAACACCATGCTATTCAATTCCAATTCCTCTACCTGCTTAAAAACCAGTTCAATCTCCGCCTGAAGACTGTCTATCCGGCTGCAGTCCAGCAAAAATACTGTCTTCCCGTTCCCTGTTATTTCTCCCCCGCCTACATATACATTGTTTAGACAGATATCTATTCCTGCTCTGCCCCTGCTCCGGATTTCCACGCTTTGAGGCAATGTCTTCAGAGACAGATAACGGAAAACAGCCCTGTCCCCATCCTCTGTCACCTTCAGATATTCTTCCCCGCCATGCGCGTCATAATCGATATAGCATTTTCCGAAGCATCCGCATGTCTGGAAGCCATACATTCTTTCCTCCGGCTCGAATGGAGCGCCGGGACCCTGAGATGTCATGAGGACTTCCGGAATCCGTCCGTCCGGCAAAATCTCTATTTTTTCCGCACATACTCTGCGGTTTATTTTCGTATTACGGCTGCTGCGATGATAAAAGACATACCACTGCCCCTGAAAGCATTCAATAGAACCGTGATTATTCCATGTAGATGGGTCACAGCCACTATTGTCTATTATCACTCCTCTGTAGGAAAATGGTCCTAACGGCGATTTTGCCGTGGCATATCCCAGAGAAGTAGGCTTTCCGTGTTCAATATCCGCAAATACCGCATAATAAGTATTTCCTATCTTCCGCATGGAAAATCCCTCGTGAAAATAATGCTCCTGCTCCGTGACCAACCCGTGAACCACCCTATCACTGTCAAAGGATCTGCAGTCGTCATTCAGCATAACTCCATTTGCGGAAAATTGTCCCCAGAAATAATAAGCTTTACCATCCTCATCCAGAAAGACAGCCGGATCGATTCCTTTGCAGGGCAGTTTTACAAATGAACCGAAAAGGCCGTCCGGGTGTTCTGAGACAGCCACTCCTTCACTGCCATCCTCCATACAGAAATAGAGATAATATTTTCCGTCCTTCTCCATACAGTCAGGCGCATACAAAAGAGCTTTCTGTTCCTTTTCCACAGTAGTTCCAAAATAGTCAAGCTCCGGATTCTTTTCCATCTCCTCCATCATTTTTCGGATAAAGGGGGTAGGCTCTCCCTGAGATTTTTCCACACTGGCATTCTCGTCAAACCACGGAACATTCGTCCCACTCATGACCTTATCAGAAACGATCCAATTTTCCATGTCAGCAGTGGAAGCCACTCTGTAAAAGTTGCTGCAATACTCCTTCTTACAAGCATCATAGCTTCCGTACAGATACAGCCTTCCATCCGACATCACATGTGCCTCCACATCCGGCATATGATGCTCCGGCGGAAGCAATGGGTTATGTGTGTTGTGATAGATCTGAGCCTTTTCAATTGTTTCCATATTCATATGCTTACTCCTGCCTGCTTTATCAAATATCAATCCAATAAATACTACCGGCCGTCATACTCAAGACCGCCGCTACATCTACATATCCTATATCTGTACCTTACCTCCGTTCAAACGCACCTGACTTCCATCAGGATAAACAAATGTCGCCTCCATCCCTTCCGGCAGCTCTACCGAATAATGCCATACTCCGTCCGCCTTCTCATACCGGAAGAAAATATCCCCTTTCGGTGTAGCTGCCTTTCCCTGCAAGTCCTCCAGATCCATGGTATTTGGCTGTATCCGCACATGCTCCCAGCCAATCCCCTCCGGAACCACCCCTGCCATGGTACGAACCATCTCATACATTGGTAATGCGCTCCACGCATGACACTCACTGCGGGATCCTCTGGGAGTCTCCGGGCAAGTAGTGCAATCCAGCTCCAGCAAAGAAATCCAGTCATTCAGGCAATCCCGCATTGCCCCATACATTTCCGCTTTCTCCAATGCCCGGAACCACTCATATGCCGTAGAAAAGGAACATTTAAGACATGCCTTATCTTCTATTGCATTGGTAAGCACTGCCCTTGCAGCCTCTCCTTCAACTAAACCGTTCAGAACAGCCCAGCTTTGTGCATGCTGCGTAAACTGACAGCATTCCGGTCCCTCCCTATACATTCCCTTCTCCGCATCCCAGCACAGTTCCTGAATCGCTTTCAAGATTGTCGTTCTTCGGCTGTTGTACTCTCCTGCCAGGCTATCTCGTCCCATAGCAGCAAACAGACTGCCTGCGCAGGAAAGCGCATAGGCATACATAAGATTGATGATTGTGGACGCCCCCTGCTGCAATGCCCTGGGAATTCCGGAAAATTCTGACCAGTCCGGCTGCCAGTCCACAAATTCCCAGAATTCCAGCCGTCCCACCAGACCGTCCTCTCCTATTTTAGCGTCAAAATAATCCAATATCCGGTCAATATCTCCCTGGCAGAAACGGACAGTTTCTCTGTCACCGGTCTGCTGGTAATATTCCCACAACATATAGATATAGTGCAACGAGAAAGTGGAAAGAACCTGCAAATATGCAGAAGGGTACTTTCCGGCTGTCAATCCTTCCGGCTGCATGCCATAATGGAAATCAATCAATGCCTTCCTTGCCAGTGCGTAGTCACCTGACACCGCATAGGTAAACAATGCCTCCAATCTGGTGTCCATGGCAAATTGAAGCTGTTCATAATAAGGACAATCCATATAAGTCTCCATCATGCAGTTTCCCAATGTCCGCACACAGATATCCCACAGTCTTTCCACCCAGGGAGAAGAGGAATGAATGTATGAATCAACTTCCAAAGGATAACCCGTCCTTCTAAAGTTCGGAGCCAACAATACGACTGCCTCCTCCTTCGCCTGAATATGGACACGCACAAACCGAAAGGTTCTGACCCAGAAGGGTTCATAACAGATTTCTTCTCCCGAGAGACAGACTGTATCCGTCAAACCGGAAATCTCCCCATTTTCATAGTCTGTACGCCTTAGGTCAGAACCCTGCCCTCCGAATTTCTCAAAATATGTGATTGTGACTGTTCCGCCTCTTCCGCCTCGGAATGCATAACGCGGATACCCGTTTTTCACTGCGCCCGCATCCAGAATCAGCTCCACATTCTGTCCTGGCGCTACGGTAATGCTTCCTTTTTCTAAAAGGCCGACTTCATTTCCGTCTGCCATTGAAAAATCACGTTCAAAAGCATCCTCATTCTCATAAAGCAGGGGAATCTCCCTCTCCCTGATTCGGAATTTAGGCTGTACACCCACAGAAAAAAGAATACTCGTTGGAAGAACTGTATCAGCCGCTTCTGCCTTTATCCATCCAGAGGCATCAAACCCTTTTTCTTTCCAAGGGGCAGGCATCCTTGAAAAATCAATCTCTTCCGTCACCGCTCCCAGGTAACAGGTAATATCGCTGGATTTCAAGTAAAAACTATTGTCCAGCCATACCCGCCAATCCGCCCTGCCCGTGGTAAGCGTCCCTACTATTGTTTCATCTTCATTATAAACATCCCCTTCCACTGCCAGGCGATGCCCTGACTGAACCCCCATGACACCGTAAATAGCCGCCCGCTCACCCGTCTGAATCTCCGCCGTATTCGGGTCATTGTAAAGCACCTGGACGCAAAACACATTTCTGCCCGACACAAGTAAATCCGTCAGTTCAACGGTTTCATAATACTGCCGCCATACATCTCCCTTGCAGGGGCCGGACAGAACCGGCCTGCTGTTCACCCACAGACGGTATCTTGAGCTGGAAGTGATATCTACTGTCAAATGTACCTTATCCGGCAAATCCATTTCACAGCGAAAATAGGCAAATCTTCCCGTCATATCGCCGTGGTAAATTTTCCTCTTTCGGATTTCTTCCATTGGCACCTTCAGCCATCTTGCTTCATTCCACATATTTTCCTCTCCTTCCGTACTGCCAGTATCCTAGTTGATGACAGCCTTAAAAAAGACAACCCTTTGAGCATTCATCCCTGTAAGCGGACTTATCACGCTGGGAGCACACTTAATACTGCCGTCCCAAAAGGCTCCAGAATCATCTCCTTTTCAACTACAATCCCGTCAAACAGACTAAATAGCGGGCGCTTCACCTCCACTGCAGCATAGTTTTCACTGTAATTCAGCACAAAGTAATAATCGACTCCATTCTTTTCCCTGACCGCCAGTTCACAGCATTCGGGCAAAGTAAAAGTCTTCCTTTCAGGCTCTGCCGCCTGAACCTCCTCCAGTAAAGCCGCTGCCAATTCTTCTGTAAACACGGTTCCCAGAGAATAGACTGTTCCCTTTCCATGATGGCGGCGAAGCAATGCTCCTTTTCCCGCATAATAGCAGTCCTCATAAATGCCCAACACTTCAGCCGGCTCTCCGGCATCCACCAGAGGCTGTAAAATATCATTGAATACCGGAGCCTCAAAACATTTATCCTTCCACTGTATCCTGACCGGGCTGTCACCGGGACAGGTACGGGTGAACTCCGGAATGTCCACGCCCGAAAGCGTACGCAGCAGCCCTGGAAGATCCTGCATGACACAGTGGCCATCCAAATCTTTATATCCGCTGCGGCATCCCAGAATCAGCGTGCCTCCCCCTGCCACATATTCCTCCAGAACCGCAGCCCGCTTCCTGGACATAATGCAGGGATGAGCATATATCAACACTTTGTAAGAAGACAGGGGCGTGCTGGCTCCCTCTTCGGAAAGATATACATAGTCCAGCGGCGTATGGGACTTCTGAGCCGCCGCAAAGATTGCAGACTGGCTGGCGGCCTCCAGATCCCGATGCCATATGTCAATGCGCAGATCCCAACAGTTATCGTAGTCCTTTACCACCGCCACATCTGCCTGATAGCGGCCTCCGGCAGCCTCCTGTATCAAGTCCAGCTTTTTCCGGATATCCCGCAGCTCAGCAATGCGCCGATTTTCCCTTCCGGAATAATCCAATATGCCATGCCAGTACATTTCCGTGCCAAAGGTGCAGGTACGCCATCTGAAATAACTGACGTAATCTGCTCCATGGGCAATACTCTGCATGGTCCATAATGTCATCTGCCCCGGCTTCGGCGCAGGGGCTGCCATGCAGGTAGTCCATCCGTTAGGGCCGGACTGCTGCTCCATAATACCAAAAATGGGAGAAACAGAACGCACTTCTGACAGGTTCTGGCTGCTCTCCCGATCCCGCAATCCTGAAGGCTGCCGTCCTCCGTCTGCATTGTATGCCATATCAGGATAGGAGTCATAGGTATAGAAATCCAGACTCTCCTTAGATAGTTCATGATTGTCCAGATGGTCAAACCGGCCATTGGTAGTGATAAAATCTCCTTCCTTCAGGTACTTGCGCAGGATTTTGCTTTGCAGCAGCGCATAATCACGAGCACTATGGGAAATGAAACGCGCATAATCCAACAATGCATGAGGATTAGGATTGCCACTGCGGGTACGCTTTGGAAGCACAATCTCTTCCCAGTCTGTATAGGTCTGGTTCCAGAATATCGTACCCCACGCCCTGTTCAATTCCTCCAATGTCCCGTATTTGTCCTGAAGAAATATCCTGAATGCACAATTATCCGCTTCCGAGTAGAATTCATCCATTTCACAGTTCAGTTCATTGTCAATCTGCCAGCCAATAACAGCGGGATGCTGTCCGAAATGACATGCCAGTTTTTCCACAATCAACGCAGTCTTCTCCCGATAGACAGGGGAATTGTAATTATAATGCCGCCTTCCGCCATGCTCCAGACGCTTGCCGTCCGGGTGTGCGTTGAGCACTTCCGGATATTTCTTTGTCAGCCACGCCGGAGGGGTCGCCGTAGGCGTGCCAAAAATAACCTTCATGCCCTTTTCCCGGCACAAGTCAAGAAACCGGTCAAAAAACGCAAAAGTAAAACAGCCCTCCGCAGGTTCTGTCAAAGTCCACGCAAACTCAGCAATCCGAATCACCTCAATACCGCTTTCCAACATCCTTTCAAGATCATCTTCCCACATGGTTTCAGGCCAATGCTCCGGATAATAACATACCCCCAATGTAAATTTTGTGCCGTCCAGTATTCTGTCCATGTATTTTCCTCCTCGCCATATTATTCGTTTCTGTACCACAACACCCATATCATGGAAAAATCCTCATCCGCCGAGAAAGCAGCTGAAACTTCTCTCGTACTACAAGATATAGGAAACTCCCCTCCCGAAACGGCCATCCACCGCCGCTGCTTAAAACTGCCCTCTCTACCCATTATAAAGGAAATAGAAAATCTGGCTATCAATAAAATGGCGAACAGAGGAAAATTTTGAGTTTAGTTTTCACCCTCCCATATCCGCACGGCAAAGCAGTACACCTTTTCCTCCCCGGGCTGCAGAAATTTCAGCATGCCCTTCCTGCGCATTACATCCCGCCCATCTGGATAGCAGTTTCCGCATTCCAGCCCAAGCACATAATCACGCACCCCCATCATCTTCCACTCCACAAAACCGTCCAACTCAGCGGCATCAAAGCTGATGGTAAGCCCGACCTTACATTTCGGCTGATAAAGCACTGCTTTCCCTTCCCTGTCTGCAAACTTATGATAATAACACCTCTCCTGATATCCGGCCATCGGCTTTTCCATATGCATCCAATTTGCAATGTCCTCTGCCGCATGTTTGTCCCTGGGCTGTACTTCCACAGAGGGAATTGTCAGGATACTGTCTTCATCCAACAGAGGATATCCCATATTCATATGATACAGGATTTCAAACGGCTCGATTCTGTCACCGGTATTTGCCACAGTATCTTCAATGATAATGCAGTTTTCTTCCGTTGATACCCGAAGCTTTCTGGATAACCTGAGCTTGCGTCCAAAAATAGTCTCGTCCTTTGTAACCGTATGAATTACCAGTTCCCCTTTTTCCTCCGTCCAGAATGCCCGTTCGCAGGGAATATTGGCAATCGAGCCATGAAGGGGCAGCACTTCCCCTTCATCCTCACAGGGGCTGCCCACCGCTTCCAGCCCGCAGGTGGTAAGAAAACCGGCAGTAAAGGAATTCAGCCAATTGCTGCCAATACTGTCATAATAGGCAGGGGCAACATAGCCACAGGGGGAGAGATAGCTTAAGTTCATCCCCTTGTACATAAGTCTGGCGATATCCCCGTTTCTGTCCGGAGATACCATAAGCAGCACGCCCTTTCCGTTATTTACTTCATACAGGCGCATCCCGTCGCCCTTTCCGCCTACAAGGCGGTGTTCTTCAATCCCATACAGTTGGGAATCATGTCCGATATATGGATTCATAGGTCTCCTTTCCTATCACATAAGCGGCCTCACCGCATCGTACAACTTACAGTAGCGCTCATATATCTGCATATATTTCTCGTGTACCTCCTGACGTGGCTTATAGGTGACCGTTTCCTCCACCATCACCTCTGCCGCTTCCTCTGGGTTGCGGAACAGTCCTGCCGCCACTCCTGTGAGCATGGCGCTCCCCACCGTGCCGGCATCCACAGTCTTTAATGCCGTGATGGGAAGGTTCAGCACATCCGCCTTCATCTGCATCCATACTGCGGAATGTGCGCCTCCTCCCGTCGCATGCAGTTTTTCAAAACGGATACCGGAGCCTGCCAACGACTGATAGTTTAAGTACATTTCATATACCACCCCTTCCATGCAGCCGCGGTAAATATCTGCTGCTGTGGATGCCGTGGTAAGCCCCAGAATCACACCCTTAGATCCAATATCCATATAGGGTGTAGCTGCACCTGCAAAGTGGGGCAGCACCAACATACCGCTGGGGCCATCCGGATTTCTCTCCTGATATTCCCGCTCCAGCAATTCATTGGCAGTTATCCCCTGCTCCCTGGCCTTTCCCTTTGCTTCTCCCGCAAAAGTCTCTACACACCACTGCATCAGCGCACCACCGGTATAAGAAAAAGCATATGCCACATAGGTTCCCGGAAACACATAAGGCACCACTGAGAAACAGCCCTCATACATTTGGTCAATATCCGGCATTTCATCATAGATTGGTGTCAGACACTGCACAGTTCCTGCGCCGTCTACCGCAGCACTTCCGTCAAAAGCTCCTGCGCCAACGGCCGCAGCCACCTGATCATGGCTTACGGAGACAATCTGTGTCTGCTTTGACAGTCCCGTCTTCGATGCAGCTGCCGGAAGAATTTCTCCTGCTGTACTTCCAGTCGGAACACAGGCAGAAAAAAGCTCTTTCTCTATCCCCGCTGCTTCCAGTACCTGACTGCTCCAATCCAATGTATGGATGTCAAAAGCCATAGTTCTGGATGCCAGGGAATAGTCAATCTGCGCCTTCCCTGTCAGGCGGAAGACCACATAATCCTCCATTAAGAACACATGTCTTGCCGCCTTGTAGATTTCAGGCTGATGCTTTTTCATCCACATTAATTTGCTTATGCTATACATCTCATGGGGACGTAAGCCTGTGATGTGTGCAATCTGCTTTGCCCCCAGCCGCTCTGTAAGCTCCCTGCATTCCTCCACCCCTCTTGGATCCGTGTACAGCATGGCAGGATGCAGGGGATTCCCCTCCCCATCCGTCAGGACAAAAGTTTCCCCAAAGCTGGTAACTCCCAGCCCGGTAATGTCAGGAAACTCCGCTGTCATCTCCCGGATAACGGCATATACCCCATCCATTACTACAGAAACATCAATTTCGTGACTTCCCACAGACCGTATTACCGGGTAATCACGGTACGCCTTCCCCAAATAATTACCCTGCTCATCAAATACGGTGCATTTGCAGCCAGTAGTTCCGATATCAAGTCCCGCGATTTTCATCCAGACCCTCCAATCTTCTATAACAAATGCCCCAAAAGCCCATACTCCCCCACGGCTTTCAGGGCATTCCACTAATTATCAATATCTACCCAATCATATCCAAGATAGGTGGTAAATGCCTCCTTCAGGATTTCCTTCATATGGCCTGCTCCCACCGACGTGTGGTGCTTGAAACCGCCTCTGGCAAGCCGAATCATTTTCTTCTGCATATCCGGTATCTCACATACCCCTCCACAACCGAAAAACGCATTCTCGATGGGATCCTCTGTAAATGCCGCCTGGCTGGCATACACGATAATCTTCCCATCCTTCGTCTGGCAGTTGGAAAGCGTCACTTTCCCCGGGCGTATGCGTCCCTCGCAAGTCCCGCATCCAGAACCCGGATCCGTCTTGTCAAACATCTTGTGGCTTGTTACCCTGCCCTGGTCCGTCATAAGGCTCTTGGGAACAGGCCCGCAGTGGAACAGGATTACCTTGTTTTCATCCTCCCCATAATTGTTGTTCCAGTCCAGCACTGTGGCAGGTGTCTCACTGGCAAGAGCCATGGCCCGCATGGTGATTGCCGAACACATATCAATCTCGCAGGATGCGGTAATCCCGCGGTCGTTTAACTCGGACAGCAGCACACAAGGACATACACGGAGAATTTCTTCCATCTCATTCCAGCAGCGCAGAGCCAGGGCATCCAGATGGTAGCTTTCTATGTACTCATCAATGACCACGGAAATCTTTGCCAGCATGTTCTTTTTTTCCTCCGGTACTGCCGTGAAGTCAGAGTAGGCTTCCAGTGCCGCCTTCTTTGCCACTACCTTTTCCTCTTCGTCAGACAGCTTCCCCACTTTGAACACCAGTTCGCTCAGGTCAAAGGACTCCACATTGATTCCGTATTTCTGCATGGCAACCTCGTCAAAACGAACTGTCTTAAAAGCCGTGGTCCTGGCGCCGATACAGCCTATGTTGCAGCGCTTCATGCCGTTCACCACACGGCAGATGGCGGCAAAATCCCGAAGGTTTTGAGCAAATGCCCCTGACAGCGGATGCACTACATGGGGCTTCATCACGGTAAAGGGCACCTGGTACTGGGTAAACACGTCCGTCACAGAAAACTTCCCGCAGAAAGCGTCTCTCCTATGGGCAAAATCCATTTTGCCAATCTCATCTGGGTATGCTTGCATCAGAATCGGCACGCCCGCATCCTGCAGCGCCGTGATGGCTCCGTTTTCGTCCGCGAAGATGGGCATGGAGAAAATCACCCCATCATACTGCCCCTCATGCTCCTTTAACCATTTCGCATAGAGCAGCCCTTCATCCCTTGTCTCAATTCCGCCGAACCGGGTAAGACTGGCATCCATGGCAATATAATCATACCCGGCATCCGTCACCGCCCTGGTCATATCCTCCCTTGCCCCGTAGATCAGTTCCCCTGGCATAAAGCCTCTGTTGCAGAATGCCAGTGCAAAAGTCATCTTTCTTCCCATATTTTGTCTCTCTTTCTTATGTTTCATTTTTCAATTCCGCATCCTCCAGGCAAATGCCTGAAAGCTGCCGTGCTTGCGCAGCGCAGAGCCATACGCGGCAAATGATTGCGCTCACAGGCATACCCTGTCATCTGAGCGCAAACTGGTTCATGGCTGCTTTCACATTCTCTTTCATGGCCGCCCTTGCCGCCATGGATATGGCTGAAAAGAAAATCGGCTCCTCTGCTTTCAAACCATCCAGATATTCCGTAACGGCACTGCCGCCGGATTTATCCATGTATGTAAAATAATTAACCTTGCGCACACCTGACTCGATTGCTTTTCTATAATCTTCTTTGCTGACTCCGGAACCGCCGTGCATCACCACCGGAATATTATTTGCCAGTCTCCGCACGTTTTTCACCACCTCAAAGTCCAGCCTCGGCTCTGTCAGGTAAATGCCATGAGTAGTACCAAAGGAGCAGGCCAGGGCATCAATCCCCGTTTCCTTTACAAACTTCGCCGCAAGTTCCGGATCCGTATAGATCTTCGTCTCATCTTCTGTCCCTGTTTCATCCCTGGTGCCGGACTCTCTCCTTCCCATGGAGCCAAGCTCCGCCTCCACCGAAGCCCCTGTCCTTTTTGCCATCTCAACGGTTTTCTTCGTGTTCGCAAGATTTTCTTCATAGGACAGCACAGAACCATCATACATTACCGCCGTAAATCCCAGGTCAAGAGCCTGTTGTATATATTCCAGCGTCTCGCCATGATCCAAATGCACACAGACCGGAACCGCAGCTCCTTTGGCAGCTTCCACCATGATTGGCCCGATGACTGAAAGCGGTATCCATGGCTCATGACACTGGGCAAATTGAATAATGACAGGAAGGCTCAGTTCCTCCGCCGCTTTCATCACCGCCTGCAGGCTTTCCAGATTCGGCGTGTTAAAAGAACCAATTGCAATTTTTCTTTCCTCGGCAATCTCCATCGCTTTATTTAATGTTACCAGCAAATCAATCTCCACCTTTCTTTTCATTTTGTATAAAATGACTATATACAATGCTCAGCCAATTTTTTAA
>OFFJ01000374.1_pt1 | contig 37386 bp, 26 predicted proteins | sample 1521261 | NCBI WGS metagenome assembly OFFJ01 (sample SAMEA3504122, study PRJEB24116) | mouse gut metagenome | biome: mouse gut; feature: mouse-associated habitat; material: faeces | place: Denmark | collected 2011 | reverse complement strand
CTGGAGCCGAACCTTCTATAAAAACGAAGCAGGGTCTGATAAGTCAGAGCGATCTCCGGTATCAGCACGATCACCTGCCTGCCCCGGCTCACCATCTCCTCCACCAGCCCCATGTAGACTTCTGTCTTGCCGCTGCCCGTAATGCCATGCAGCAGGTAGGTGTCCGGCCTTCCGCCGTCGAAATCCTCCATGACTTCTCTCACGATTCCGGCCTGCGACAAGCTCAGAGCGGGACGATTCTCTTTTGTATCCTCCAGCTTCACGGGGTTTCGCAGGCTCTGAGTGCTGATCACCCTCACCGCCCCAGCCCGCTCCAGGCTCTTCACGGTCTGGGCGGATACCCCCAGCTTTCCCGTCACCCATTCGTAGGGGATTTCCTCCTGATTGACCAGTTCCTGCAGAAGCCGCTCCTTTGCCACCTGCTTTTTGCGCCTGCTCTCCCCCAGCAGGGAAATGATCTCTTCCCTGCCCAGAATGCGCTGAATCGTCTTATGCTCCAACGTCTTCACGGAGCGTTTCGCCGGAAGGACGGTCTTCAGCGCCTGAATCATGGTGGAACCGTAATTTTCCCGGATCCATGCGGCGATAGCGATCATATTGTCATTAATCCCCACGCTGTTTTTGGCAATTCCGCTGACTTCCTTCATTCTGGCAGGATCGAACTTGCACACCTCCCCCAGCCCTACCACATAGCCCTTCACAAGCTTGTGGCCGTTGCCGAAGGGAACCATGACGCATGTCCCCGTCTCCAGCATCCCCTGAAGTCCGGCAGGCACACTGTACTGAAAAGTCTTATCCAGTTTTTCCTGAGAGATATCTACGATGATATCTGCATAAAGCTTTTCCACCTTCCACCTCCTGCCGGGGTTCCTCCATGGTTTTTTCTTGCTCCGCCGTATGCTCCGGATCTCAGATATGCTTCAGACCTCCCTCAAGCAGCTCCCGAATGATGATTCTCTCGTCCATGGGATACTTTTTGCCCTTGATTTCCTGATAATCCTCGTGCCCCTTCCCCGCCAATACGATCAGATCTCCCTCCTCGGCATGGGAAATCACATATGCGATGGCCTCTCTTCTGTCGCAGATCTCCACGTATCTGCCGGAAGTCTTCCCCATTCCCTTCTTGATATCGTCTATAATGGCCCAAGGTTCCTCAAACCGGGGATTGTCGGAGGTAATGACCGTGAAATCGGCCAGCCTTCCGCTCACCTCCCCCATCTCGAAACGCCGATGGGGATCTCTGTTTCCGCCACAGCCAAAAAGGCAGACCAGACGGCCGGGCTTATATTCCCTCAGGGCGGACAGCAGGCTTTCCAGCGCCATGGCATTGTGGGCATAGTCTATCAGCAGCGTGAATCTGGGAGAAATCTCCACTCTCTCGATCCGTCCCCTCACGCTTGCGCTCTCCAGACCTTTTTGTATTTCCTGCGGCCCCACCTGAAAATGAAGGCATATGGCAATGGCACAAAGGGCGTTGTAGACACTGAACCTGCCGGGGAAGGGGGTGTGGGCCTGAAAATCCATGGATCCGGTTACATGGAAATCCACCCCCAGTCTGCCCTGACCATGCACCAGCCTCAGATCCTCCCCCCGCAGCATGCATCCTTCTCCCAAGCCGTAGGTTTCCAGCCCGCAGCTGTGGCCTTCCGTGATCTGCGCCACATGAGCATCATCCCCGTTCACGATGCCTATGCGGCACTGCCTAAACAAACGCCCCTTACAAGCCATATACTCCTCAAAGCTCTCGTGTTCGCCGGGAACAATATGATCCGGCTCCAAATTAGTAAAAATGCCATAGTCAAACACAAAGCCTTGGGTGCGGTGAAGCTTCAGGGCCTGAGAGGACACCTCCATCACCACCGCATCCATGCCCGCCTCCACCATCTTCGCAAAGTCTTCCTGCAGCACATAGGATTCGGGGGTGGTATTGGTGGCATGGACATGGCTCTCTCCTATGATGGTCTCTACGGTTCCCACCAAGCCCACCTTAAGTCCCACCTGCTCCAAAACAGACTTTACCACATAGGAGGTAGTGGTCTTGCCCTTGGTTCCGGTGATGCCGATAACCTTCAGCTTCTCTGCGGGATGCCCGAACCATGCGGCAGAGATGAAGGCCATGGCATACCGGGTGTCCTCCACCTGAATGATGCAAGCATCCCCCTGCTCATCCCCCATCGTCCGTAGGTCTGTCTGCTTGGATACCACCAGAGCCGCCGCCCCCTGCTTCACCGCTTCGGCGGCAAAATCATGCCCGTCGAATTTCGCCCCCACGATGCAGATAAAAAGGCACCCCGGCGCCAGCTTTCTGGAATCGTACACAACAGAGAAAATCTCCTTGTCCACGTCTCCCTCCACACAGCGATACTCCAATCCTTCCAAAAGCTCCCGCAATTTCATTCCCAGTTTCCTCCCCTCCCTGCAAAACCTTCCCGTCACAAACAATTCCCATGGCACATGCTTGTGATTGCAAAAACAGCTTCTCAACAAAAAAGCTGCACCTCAATAGCATGATGCATTTGCTTCTATTTTACTCTGATTTCCCGTTTTCTACCACCATTTTTCATCATTATGCAGGTTTCGTTCCGGCTTCCAGCTTTTACCCCCTGACCTGCAGTTCCTTGCAAAAGGCGATTGCGCGGCTTTCAAAGGAATTCTCCAAAAGCTCTTCCAAACGGCATTCTCCCCTATAGACAGAGAGAAATCGTTCCATTCCCAGCAGCTCCATCAGATACCGCACATAAATTCCCCCATAAGTATAGCCGCCCTTGTCAGCGAAGGCCACCGGGTCCGTTTCCCCGGCAAGATAGGCAAGCCGGGGATAGTCCCTATCCGATGCATGCTCCGGGTCAAGCTGTCCCGCAAGACATACCGCCGTTCCCTCGGAAAGCCAAAGCCCGCATCGGTTCCCCGGACATATCCGGTTAAACACAATGTGGGTCACTTCATGCAGCATCACTTTAATCAGATATTCCTGATACTCCTGAGACAGATCGCCCTTCCCGCGGGGGGCAAGGATACACAGACGCCTCCTTACGCTGTCCGCATTCCCCACCATCCAGTCCTGATAATACTCCTTTGCATATCCCGTACCATGGAGGAACTCCTCCACCGTCCCGCAGACATACAAATCATACCCGTCCTCCTCCGGCTCCAGATATGCCCTCCTGCAGATATCCTGATAAAATGCCTCTATCCTCTCTATGAGCGCCCCTGCGAAATCTCTGTCAGCCTCTCTATAAAAAACATGAAAATTTTCCGTTTCCCTCTGTATCCATTCCCGATCCATTCCCATGAAATCCTTCTCCTTCATATGCCCTACCGCAGTTCCCAGCAGATCAACTCCCTCCGCTTTCATTCCGCCGAAGCTTCCCACAGCAGAGGGAGTTTTTGCCGCCTACAGCATGGATGCCCGCAGCTCCTCCCCGGTCTTTGCGCTTAAATAGGCCGGCGCAATATCGAACACCGTCTTGCAGCCCACGACCCCCTCTCCAGACAGCCGAAATGCCGCTCTGGCATATGCCACGATCACGCTGGCGGTGAATTCCGGATTGGAATCCAGCTTTAAGCTGTATTCGATGAGATGACTGTTTTCCCTATCCCAGCCGGTGACGCCGCTTCGCAGCACAAATCCCCCGTGGGGAATCCTATGGTGATCCCGCTTCAGCTCCTCTTCCGAGATGAAATGCACTGTAGTGTCGTAATCGGCAAAGTAATTAGGCATTGTCTTGATCTCTTCTTCGATTCTGGCCTTGTCCGCCCCCTCCTCCGCCACCACGAAGCATTCTCTCGTATGCTTCTGGCGAACTGAAAGCTCGGGATTCTCCCCGGCCCGCACCGACGCCAGAGCGCTCTCCACCGGAACGGTATACTGCTTGGCATCCTTCACTCCCGCAATCCTGCGCACCGCGTCGGAATGGCCCTGACTCACGCCCCTGCCCCAGAAAGTATAATCCTTCCCCTCCGGCAGTATGGCATTGGCATACATCCTGTTCAGAGAGAACATGCCCGGATCCCAGCCCACGGAAATAACGGCGGTCTTTCCCCCGGCCTTCGCCGCCTCGTCCACCTTTTCAAAATGCTCCGGAATTCTGGCATGAGTGTCAAAGCTGTCCACCACGTTGAAAAGCCCTGCATATTCCGGCGTCTGTACCGGCAGATCCGTCGCGCTGCCCCCGCAGAGAATCAAAACGTCCAGCTTGTCCTTCCACTCCGGCGCCTCGTCCACATGACAGACCTTCGCCGCATCCGTCAATATCTTCACATGGGCCGGATCCCTTCTGGTGAACACCGCTACAAGCTCCATGTCCGGATTCTGCCTCACGGCGCACTCCACGCCCCGCCCCAGATTGCCATAACCTAAAATGCCGATTCTGATCTTCATGCCCATTCCTCCCCTGCCCGCCACAGCGGGCATCTCTTTTTAGGGCAGCGGTTAAACCGCTCCCCTATCGCTCCTATCATTATAAACGCTTCCGGCAAATTGTGCAAGAATTTCCCGGCTTCTAAATATCCTGACGCAGACGCCGCCCGGAATTCCCTCCACGGTATCCCACAATTCTTCCTCCTCCCATCCTGCCAGCGCCTGACTGTCCGTAACGATGAAAGGACGGTATATTTCTCCCTGACATCCCTGATTCTCTATAAATATACGGCATTTTTGTCCCGTAAAGTCCTGACCCTCCAGCACATATCTGGCGGAGAGAATCCTTCTCCCGTCTTTCCCCGCCTTCTGGACATCCACTCCTTCCCCCAGAATCCGTCCCGTGAAATAAGGGCCCTCCGCCTTCCCCGAAAAGGGGATCATCAATATATCTTTGGTATGTCCCTCCACCAAGACCGCCTCGCCGCACTGCACATGGATCTTCAGCAGCAGCTCCGCCTCTCTCATGACTTCTCTCCGGCCTTCCCCCGATACAGTCTGCCCTTCTCCCGTCATAAACTGGCCTTCCCTCATTCCAGTCCCCCTATCTTTCTTGTTCCTTCCGATGCTTCTCCACTAAGCCTTCTTAGGCCCGCTTCTTGGAATCGAAACCAGCATTTTAAGTCTTCTGCCTTTTCCTCTGGTTCTTTCGCCTGCACTTCTTTCGCAAAAAACGCGTCTTTTACCTCTTACCAGCACTCTTCCCGGAGAAAAATTCCGTTCAGACGGCAGGCCTTTCCCTCCACAAGCTTTGGCCATTTCTCAAGAAATATCGGTTCCTTCTCATGCAGCGCCCGTATATGGAGCTTCAGGGACTCCGGAAAGCAAAAATAACCCAGACTCAGCGGCACCCGCTCCCCGTCGTAGAAATGGTCGTTGATCTTCTCCTCCCCCATCCACACATCCATGCCGAATCCTGAATAGTCAAGCTCCAGAATCAGATCCTTCCCTTTCTCCCGGACACTACTGTCAAAGCCGTCAGGGTAACTAATGCAAATCTCGTAAACCGCTTCCTCCCCGTCATCCTCAAGGAGCCGGTATTCTGCGGTCCCAGAGGTCTCCCATGTACGCCGATACACCGTAAGTCTCCCTTCCCCGCCTGCTTCCACAAAATCTCTCGGAGGCTCCTTCAGGGCGGGAAAGCTTCTGACCGTGGTCACTGCCCCTCCCGCGCATCTAAGCTCTCCGCCCTCCTCCCACACATAGCCGTCGCAAAGGATGAGATAGTCCCTATCCAGCCTGACCTTGTATGCCCGCAGGGCCTGCTCCCGGTTAAGATGCAGGATTTCCGCTCTTTTTTCAGTCCTCCAGCAATATTGAGGATCCCGGTCTCCATAAAAAACATAGGTATCCCCCGCCGCCTCCTCTTTGCTCTGGGCCTCGCCGGATCCTTTAAGCCTGCACAGAGGCGTGGCCAAAGCGGTCTCCAGCACCGCATCTCCCATCCTCATACGGTAGGGGAAAAATCCATAGTCGCCGTCCCGGATGTCTGTTGCGGGAAAGCAGACGTCCCCATCCGCTGTATGGCCCTTCAATATAATTCCATCATGGTCTTCCATCCTATGGCGCCTCTGGTAATTGTTGAAAAACACATATCCATGCCCGCCGTCGTGCCTGCAGGCCCTGCGCAGGGTGTGCAGATCCCAAGGCTTCACGCCCTCAGGCTCAATGACAGAGGGCAGCTTTGCCAGATCCTCCCCGAAATCCTTCAGAAACAGCGCCAGCAGCTTGATCTCCCTATAGCTGTCCGAGATCGTCCCATACTGGCCTATGGGAGCGTGAAAATCATAATTGATCTCCGGCAGGTCGTTTGCGTATCCCGTAGCCCTGCTCTCCTGCAGGGTGGAAAGCCTGCCCTTTGGATTGCTGCCCCCGTGATACATATAATAGCCCAGCAGAGCCGCCCCGCTGGCAAGCTTGGTCACGGACATGGCGCCCACGTCCTTCCCTCTAGAAACCGGCCTCCTATGGCTGGTGGCCTGCATTCCGCCTCCCAGCTCCGCCGTCAGATAGGGAAATCTGCTCTCGTCAAAGGTCACTGCGCCCTCCACATGATGATCACAGGCGATCAGGGCGTCGTTCCTTACATGACTGATGACGAAATTTGAATTGGGCGGCAGCTCCTCAATGCTTCTGCTCCAAGGCGCCTCGCAGTACCCGCCCATCACGGGCAGGCAGTCCCCGATGCAGGCCCCGCCCCATCCCGTGGCGGTATATAAGGGAACGTCCAGCCCGATCTCCTTGGCCAGAGCCGTGAGTCTGCGCATATGGGCCTCTCCCTCTTCCCCTCTGTGTCCTCCCACATGTCCGTATTCATTCTCGATCTGCACCCCGATGACAGGGCCTCCATCCTTCACCAGAAGTCCCTGAACCTGCTGCCATATCTGCTGCCAGTACCGCCTTACATAACCCAGATACGCTTCGTCGTTGCTCCGCAGCCCCACTCCCTCTTTTCCCAGTTCTACCACCCAGTCCGGGAATCCTCCGTTACGGACCTCCCCATGAACCCATGGGCCCAGACGAAGCAGCACCTCCAGTCCCACCTTGCCGCACAGCTTCAGATATCTGTTCAAATCCCTGCATCCCGAAAAGTCAAATACTCCCTTTTCCTCCTCGTGATGAATCCAGATTACATAGGTGGACACAACAGTCACCCCTCCGGCCTTCATCTTTCTCAGGGATTCTTCCCAAAGCTCCTCCTTGTATCTTGTATAATGCATTTCCCCCATCACCGGAAACCAAGGCCTGCCGTCCTTCTTTAAACTTCTGCTGTCATATGTATATTCGCTCATCCCAAGCCCTCCTATTGCTGTATCTAAGAATTCAGCGCCCTTATTTTATCACAAGCATGTCCAAAATGCCATGGGTTTTTGTTTTGTCCCAAATAAAACACCCCAATATACAATTTGGACACATTTTCATGGTAAAATAACGAAGCAGAACACATTGTCCTGACTTCCGATTCCATATACGCTGAAGACAAGAAACTGATCTGGAGGGGAGAGCATTTTATGAGCAGCATTTTGATTGTGGAGGATGATGACTCCATCACGGAACTGATTCAAATGAACCTAAGCAAAGAGGGATATCCCTGCACCTGCGCCCATGACGGCACGGAGGGCGCCAGGCTGCTGGAAAAGGAGCATTTCGACCTGATTCTTTTGGATATCATGCTGCCCGGAATGGACGGCTATACGCTTCTGGAACAGATCAAGCCCACGGGCACTCCGGTGATTTTTCTGACCGCAAAGGGAAGCGTGGAGGACCGGATCCGGGGACTGCGGGCGGGCGCGGACGATTATCTGGCCAAGCCCTTTCAGATAGGCGAGCTGCTGGCCCGAGTGGAGGCAGTGCTGAGAAGAACCGGTGGCAAAGAAGACAAATTGATATTGTGGGACGTTTCCATCGATCTGGATTCCAGACAAGTGACAAAGGACGGATGCCCGGTGATTCTCACCGCAAAGGAATTCGACCTGCTGGCACAGCTGGCCCAGAATAGGAACGTGGCCCTCCATCGGGAAACTCTCTATAAAAAAGTGTGGAAGGAGCCCTTTCTGGGAGAGACCAGAACCTTGGACGCCCATATCCAGCGGCTGCGCAAAAAGCTCAACTGGGAGGATCGGATCAAGACCATATTCCGCATAGGTTACAGACTGGAGGGATAGAATGAAGCTCTTTACGAAAATCTTTTTGTTTGGAATGCTTGTGTTCGGCGCGGCCTTCTCCGCTTCGGGATATTTCCTGCTCCACCACGCGCTGGAGAGCAGCGTATCCAGAGAAGCGGACTTTGCCCTGAAGCAATACCAGTACGACAAATTCACCGTTCAGTCCGCGCTTCTGACCTATTGCGATGTTTCCGTTGTGACAACCTTCAAAGACGACGACGCACCTTGGGACACCCAAATCTGCACCATCTGGGAGCCCTTTCCCGATGTCTTGTCTACAAATTCAGAATACTATTTTGCGGCAGCTCCCTTTCTTTCAAATGAGCTGTCGTCTCCTTCGGACGCCTTCTCGGTGAAAGGTCTGTCAGGAAATCAGCTGTCCGAAAATTTCTTTCAGACGCTGGCCTCTGAAATCAGTGTCCCTGCAGCCTTTTTCTCAGAGGACAAAACTCTTCTGTACTCCGAAATAGAGGGGTTTAATCCCTCTTTTCTGGACAGCCTATCGGAAAATGCCCATACCTATCAGTTCCTAAAGACACAAGAGGGCGGCTTTGTGCTGGTGGGAAGCATGCTGGCTTGGGACGGATCCCCTGCCTTACTTCAGGGAACCGAAGGCCCCTTTGTGCCCGCCCAAGAGCAGAAGAAGATTTATTTCGTCACCCAATGGGACATGAGCAAAGCCATCGGGCAGCATGACACCATGCTGCAATACTTCATCCGCTGCTATCTTATCGCAATGGCCGCGGGAACGGCGCTTCTCATCTTCTTGTCCGCCCTGCTCACCGGCCCTTTGAAGAAAATGTCCGAAGCCGCCGGCCGCATGGCAGAGGGATACTACGAAGAGAGAATATCCTTAAAGGGCAGCGGGGAAATGAAAGCCCTTGCCCTGAGCTTTAACCAAATGGCCGACTCCGTGGAAGACAAGATCGCCCAGCTCTCAAAAGCCGCCAGAGAAAAGGAGGATTTTGTGGCAAACTTTGCCCACGAGCTAAAGACCCCTCTGACATCCATCATCGGATACGCAGACACCATCTATCAGAGGGAGCTGTCCCGGGAAGAGCTGTGCAAAGCCTCCTGGCATATCTGGACCGAAGGAATGCGTCTGGAATCTCTTTCCCAGAAGCTCATGGAGCTGATCGTGCTGGGGCGTCAGGACTTCCCTCTCACGGAAACGCCCATCACGGAATTGCTTCAGGATGTTGCGGAATGCCTGAATCCTCTTCTTTCGGAGGGCCGAGTCTCCCTCTGCCTTCAGGCGGAACCCGGGGATGTACTTATGGATTATGATCTTCTGAAAACCCTCCTGCTCAATCTGGCGGACAATTCCATGAAAGCCGGCTGTAGCAGAATCCTGCTCCATGGCACAAGGCAGGAGGAGGGGTATGGGATCAGCGTAAGCGACGACGGATGCGGCATGGAGGAGGCAGAGCTTTCCCGCATAACGGAGGCCTTCTATATGGTGGACAAAGCCCGTTCCAGAAAATTAAACGGCGCGGGGCTCGGACTTGCTCTGGCCGACAGAATCGCCGGGATACACGGTACGTCGCTTCGATTTGAGAGCCGAAAGGGAGCCGGAACCACTGTGCGTCTTCAATTAAAATACCCGAAAAACCATCCTTTGGACACAGACTCCGAAACTGTCAGGTCAGAGGACTGCTGCCCCAATGCAAAACCTGAGGAGGAAAATACGTAGTATGCGAAAAAACACTTTGATCAACGCCGCAGGCCTGCTGCTGGCTTTGAGCATTGCCTTGGGAGGCCTGTTGGGCGTGCAGACCAGACTGGCCCATGAAGAAAACCGGCTTCTGCAGAAGGGCGGCACAGCGGAGGTTCTCATTCAGTCACAGCCCGCGCAGTCCGAAGAAATTTCCACGGCGCAGCTTCTGCGGACACCCCTGACCGAAGAGGAACTGATCCTTGTGATTCAGAGTCTGGAATCCGGCTCTGAGCCCTATCCCCATGAACCCAGACAAGGGCAATTATCCATGGCCGAAGCCATGGAATACGGCAAATTCTGGGTGGAAAGCTTCTTCATGCCCCATCTGGGCGCGGCAGATTTCCGACTGGAGGAATACAAGGCTGGCTGCTATCTATGGACAACTCAGGAAGATCCTCTCCTCAGCTACTGGACCGTGAATTTCAGCTCAAAAAATTTAGAGGCGGAACTGATTCTCAACGCCGCCAGCGGGCAGATTCTGGATGCATCGGTGCGCTGCTCCCTTCCTACAGAGCATCAGGACAAGGAAAGCATGATCGCCTTTCTGAACGATTACGCCGCTTCCTTTGCTCTGGAGGGAAAATACACATTGGTGTATAAAGACACGGAAGCTGAAGAAATCAATGGGGGCACCATGTACCAGAGTCTGGGCAGTCGGGGCATATACGCCGCCATGAAGGTAAGCAATCTCATTGTCAGCGCTCCCATAGATTTTGACAGCCCCGACACCGATTTTGTAAAAAACTTGGATATCCTGAGCATTCGCCTCTATCTGATGTCGGAAATCGAAAAATAAGATTTTACAACTTAGGCACAAGTAGAACACAAGCCTTTGACATTTTACTGATACCATAATCAAAAATGCATCAGCGAATGCAGAACCAAATGGAGGTATCAGTAAAATGTTAAAATTAAAAATCGCAAAAAGGCTGGCGGCCATACTGGCCACGGCTCTCATGGCTGGCGCTCTGGGCGGATGCGGAATCGAAGGCTCCCCAGAGGGCACATCCAAAGGGGCGGACGGCATTCCCGAACCGGCCAAGGGCAGATATGTGGAGACTCAGGAAAGCCTGCCTGCGGATCATGCGGTTCTACAGATGTTTTCAAAGGATAATCAGCTCCATCTGCTCACGTCAAAGCAGGAGGGGGAAAAGACCCTTCTGCAGGAATGGATACTGCAGGAGGGCGGCTTTGAAGACGCGACTCCGGCATGGCTTGCATCCATAGAATTACCCTGCGGGGATGACTGGCTGGAGGGAAAGCTGCTCTACGGCAGCGACAACCGGCAATATCTCTACGCTGCCTACATCGCCCCGGACGAAGACGGTCCCCGTCTGCTGGGACATCTCTGGAAGAGCCTAAACGATACCGCAGAGGAAATCACTCCCGAAAAATGGTCCGTGCCCAGCGAAGACTGGGGAATGTATGAAATGATTCAGGGAGTGGCGGCGCTGGACAACGGCACTCTGATCGCCGTCTCCTATACCTCTGTCTCAATTCTGTCCGGCGAAGACGGAAGCATCCTTGAGAGCAAGCCCATCTCATCTATGTATGAGGGCGGCATACTATCCGACGGCGAGAACGTATATCTGTGCTCCTCCGGTGAAGAGGGCGGGCAGATCGAAAAAAGAAAAGAGGGAAAGGAATCGGGTATGGTGTCCATCCCCTATCCTTCCGGCGGCTCCAATCAAGGCGGCGCAGTCATAGGAGGGAGCGGGAGTCTGTCTCTGGACGTTTTGAAGGACGGCACCCTGATCGCCGCCAACGAGGACGGCATCTTCCGTCTGTCAGGCGAAGATCCGGAAGGCTCATGGGAGAAGCTGGCTGACGGCATAGATACGGATTTCTCCATGACGGATTATGGCTGCATGGATCTGGCCGCCATGGAGGACGGACGCATATATGCCCTATTCCAGACGGACGAAGATCAAAAACTGAACTGCTATAAATATGATCCCAATGCGGCATCCACAGTGACCACCGTGTTAAAGCTCTACACCGTCCATGAAAGCTCCCTGCTCAAGCAGGCAGCCATCCTATATCACAAGGCTCACCCTGAGGTTCGGATCGACATAGAATATGAGTATCCCCTATACAGCTATGACTTACCCGATTATGAAGCTGTCTACACAAAGCTGAATACCATGCTCATGGGGGACGACGGGCCGGATATTTGCGTCATGGATCATCTGAACCTGAATTCTTACGCTTCAAAGGGAGTACTGATTGATTTGGATGATCTCATAAGGCCTCTGGAGGAAAACGGAACATTGCTGTCCAATATCACCGGCCCCTATGTAGGAAATGACCAAAAAAGATATGTGGTTCCCCTGCAGTTCGGAATCACTCTGGCTCTGGGCAGAGACATCGCCGCCAAGGACATGGGCTCCATAGAAGCGCTGGCGGACTTCTTATCCCAAACGGATTACAGCTATCTGGGGCCCCTGACCGTATCGGAGCTGGTGGACAAATTTTATCCCTACTTCTGCGATGAAATCGTCAAAGAAAAGCAGCTGGACAGGGATGCTATGGGCAAATATCTGGAGTATTTGAAGGCCATCGGGGATAACTGCAAAATCCTGAACACTCGTCCTAATGATACAGCTGTCTATACCATGTGGGAGCTGGCCTCCTCGGCAAAGCTGGCCTTCAACAAGGCCGACGGCTTCATGGACTGCATGTTCCCTATGTCCATGGTGGATTACATCAAGGGAGACTTTACCGCCTTTGAAAACCGTTTCCTCCCTTCCCTGCAGACCGGAATCTGCGCCAAGAGCCAGCATCAGGAGACGGCAAAGGATTTCCTCCTATTCGCTTTGTCGGAGCAGGTTCAGAGCAATGATTATTATAATGGATTCCCGGTAAACAAGGTCTCGCTGGACGTACATGCCAATAAGGACCGCACTTCTTACACAACCGCCACCATGATTACCGCTGATGACGGAAGTTATATAGAATTTAACAGCACGGCCTACTCTCAGGACACGGCCCGGCGTCTGTCCGCTCTATGTGAGGGACTGGATAAGCCCATAAAGGAGGATGCCAAGATCCGGGAAGTGCTGATCGATTGTCTGGGAGCATATTTGGACGGCACCGCCTCCAAGGAAGACACTGTTCAGAAGATTGAGGACAGCCTGAAAATGTATCTGGCAGAATAAGAAATGGCATCCGCACAGCGTAAAACCTTCAAGCAGGGGGATGGCCCAAAAGGCCATGCCCCTGCAGCCATGTTCCTATGCGTGGGAAAGCTGCGGAAAATACAGCTTCTCCTTTTCCATATCCTCCAAGGCTTTCCCACGGTAAAACAGCCTATAATCATCACCCCCGTCAAAAAGCTCCGCCTCAAATAGGCCGCAATCTTCCCCGCAGGGCGTAAAGCCCAGCAGCAGACCGCTTTGTTCTCCCCTGATCCGAGGAAGAATGTCCTTCATGGACAAATGCTTTTTGCAGACAATGCTCTGCAGAAAGCATCTGTCCCCCTCATTTTCCAGCACTGCAAAACAGTCTATGTCGTCAGCATAGTACACATTGGATAAATCCGCCGTGTAAAACATCTGCAGGCCGAATTTATTCACTTGCTCAAGAGCGGAATTTACCACGCTCTTCCTCACGGCATCCGTATACCTTTGTCTTATCTGTCCGTCCTTTGGATCCACCGGCAAAAACGGCCTTACGGACGCATCTCTTTCCCATGCTTCCGGCTTCAGACGATATCTGTACTGCACGCCCTCCGCAAATCCCATTCCGCGGTAAAAGTCCAATGCCCCCAGATCTGCAAACAGATAGATCCCGTCACATCGGCCCTCATACTGCCGTATCACATGCTCCATCAGCTCTCTTGCCAAGCCCTGCCTTCTGTATGCTTGATCAGTCATAACCGTGCCGATCTGTATGTAATCCCTTTTGACCCCCTTTTGCATAAAATGCATCCGGTTGGCCGACACATTGGAAACCATCCTCCCATTCTCCAAAAAGGAATAGGGTATATAATCTCCCTCACAATATCCCCCCGCCACCCAGCCTTCAAAATCGAAGCCAAAGGTCTTGCGGGTCAGGTGGTTCAGCTTCCGGCGCAGATCGCCGTCTTTCATATAGTCGCATATAAGCTCCATGTTCAAATCTCTCCCTTATTTTATACCCTTGATGAAGAAGGTTCACCTTCGTTTACGATATACAGCTCCGCCACTTCCTTCATTGAAATCTTCGTTCCGTCCTCCATGACCAAGTTTTTCTCATACTGGTCGATTTTCCTGATTCGCCCCGTGACGGTGACATAGGCCCCTCCGGCCTTTCTGGCATCCTGCCGAAAAAAGGTCACGGAGATCTCCGGCTTCTGCGCTGCCCTCTCCTGAATCATCCGAAGCTTTTCGTCAAGGGCCCAGACCGCATCCTCTTCCAGCTCCATTCTCTCCTCCGTGCGCCTCCCCGCCTCGTCAATGGCTTCGCCATAACCCGTAAGCGCCGCAAAAGGCATGAACTGGGCCGCCCGCTCCGACACCGGCATGGCCGGATGGACAGACGAAATATGATGAGGAAGCATGATAATGTCATCGTAATTTTGTTTGGGTTCTTCCATCTCCATCCCCTTTTACGTTTCCTAATATTTTGGAGGTTACATTCTTTTCTACTATCAATTTTTATTTATCAGGTTCCTGACAGCTCCATGGGCTTCTTTTTTATGCCTTGTGGCCGCCGATCTGGGCATTGCGCTTTCTGGTCATAGCGCCCTCCTCAAGATTCATTCCTTTCAGCACCGCATTCTTTCCGAATTTCCTCCTGATGTCCAGCATAGCCTCCTGCAGTTTCCGCTCTCTGGCCAGCGCCGCCTCTTCCTCTTCCCTCTGCCTGCCCAGCGCGTCGTAATCCGTAAACAGATCCAGCTGCTCATACACTTGCTCCGGCTCTCTGCCCTCTTCCACCACATGATTCGCTGTCACCGTGACCCTTCGCACCAAAAGATCTTTGTCTACAATTTTATCATATAACTCTGTGATGCTGTCCAACATTCGTCTGGCGGAGGAAGTCTGCCTTCCCAAGTTCACGCTTCCATGGGCCGCCTTTGGCACCTTCCGGCCATAGCGATCCGTTTCCACCGCGCCCTTATACCGCTTCCGGACCTCCGGATCCCTGAGACTCTCTACATCATAGCCTATATACAGCACCAGCTGATCCGCCACAAGCCTCTTCTCCACCAGCTCCAGAGCCAAAAGATCCGTCATTTCCCGCACAATCAGCCTTGCCTTCTCAAAGCTATACGGGCTTTGAAGCACCTGCCCTGACCCCATGCTGCTGGCGGAAGGCTTATAGGCCTTTATGTCCCCTATGGTGCAGGGTTCCCATCCCCACGCGTGGTCAATGAGCAGCTGGGCATTGATTCCGAAAAGCTTGTAAAGAAGCTCTTCATTATGATAGTCACCGTTTTTCCCCAGAGAGCATCTGGCTATGTCCCCCATGGTGAACAGTCCGTTCTCCTCCAGCCTTCTGGCATATCCTCTGCCCACCCGCCAAAATTCCGTGAGAGGTCGATGATTCCATAGGAGCCTTCTGTATTCCATCTCATCCAGCCAGGCAATCCGCACTCCGTCACAATCGGCCTCAACATGCTTGGCCACGATATCCATTGCCACCTTGCATAGGTACAGATTGGTGCCGATCCCCGCCGCCGCGGTAATTCCCGTCTCCTCCAGCACCTCCTGAATCATCTTCTTCGCCAGCTCCCGGGGGGTAAGTCCGAGAGCTTTCAAATACTGGGTCACATCCATGAACACTTCATCTATGGAATATACATGAATATCCTCCGGCGCCACATAATTCAGGTAAATGTCATATATTCTGGTACTGTACTCCATGTACAGCGCCATCCGGGGCGGAGCGGCAATGTAAGTAACCTCCAGCGCCGGATCCCCCTCCAGCATAGCGGCATCCCAGGATTTTCCGCTGAACCTGCCTCCCGGCGCCCTGCCCAGACGCCGGGCATTTACCTCTTTGATCTGCTGTACCACCTGAAACAGTCTTGGCCGTCCGGGTATGCCGTATTCCTTCATGGCAGGAGACACCGCAAGGCATATGGTCTTCTCCGTGCGGCTCACATCCGCCACCACCAGATTGACGGCCATGGGATCCAGACCGCGCTCCACGCACTCCACGGAGGCATAAAATGATTTCAGATCGATTGCAATATAGGTATGTTCCCCTTCCGCCATACTCGTTCTCACCGCTTCCATTCTTCTCACATCCCATAGTATAGCCGCTGTCCCGCCATTTTCATTCATCTCATCCACGGATCCGGCGCCATTGCCTTTTTCTCTCAAGCCCTTGGCCCGGTTTGCCCTTTCGGAAAAACGGATCTTGTATCCTATCAACATTATATACGAACTTATGTTCTTTTTCAAGGGAAAAATATATTTTCCTATGCAATTGACATATTAGTAACTAGTTGCTATAATGAAAACGGAAACAAGTTACCAATGGAGGGCATACATGGACTTAAACGAATTGATCACAAGATTTTCCCATGATTCGGAAAGCCAAAAAAAGGCTATTTTCAGCACATTATTCATTGCCGGAAACAAACTGCAGACGCTTTTTGATAATCACATCCCTCAGGTAACCCTAAAGCAGTTTATGCTGCTGTCAGTCGTCAGACAGTCAAGGGAACCCCTCACCCTTACCCAATTGGGTGATTTGCTGGGCTGTTCAAGACAAAATATCAAGAAATTGGCGGAGATCCTGATGAAAAAGGGATTTATCAACATGCAGAAAAGCTCCCTTGATCCCAGAGCCATGTGTATCTGCCCCACGGAAAAAGCGGATGACTTCTTTCAAAATGACTTTTCCGAATACCAAAAGGAACTGGATTATCTTTTTGAAATTTATACGGAAAATGAAATCGAAACTCTTTTCGCTCTTCTGACAAGGCTCTACGCCGGAATAGAAAATTTGGAAAAGAAAGTCCCTGACTGTACCTGAAACGCCTTAAACACACAGACAAAAAAGGAAAAGGAGAAATAGGCGGATGAAAACGATCATAATCTACAACTCCCAGACGGGCTTCACAAAGCGTTACGCCCAATGGATCGCGGAGGAGACCGGGGCCGACTGCCTTGCATTGTCCGATGCAAAAAAGACAGATTTCACCGAATATGAGGCAATTGTTTTCGGCAGCTGGGCCTGCGCAGGCGGTATCAGCAAGCTTGCCTGGTTCAAAAACAATATAGAGAAATGGTCGGGCAAGAAGCTCATCGCATTTTGCGTGGGCGCAAGCCCCATGGAAAATCCGGAGATAGAGACGGCCCTGAAACAGATTTTCGGCTCACCCCAGCTGAAAAAGGTCAATGTATTCTATTGTCCGGGAGGCTTCAACTATGAAAAAATGTCCGCCCCATTCAAGCTTATGATGAAAGTATTCATAAAAACCCTGAAAGCAAAAAAGGATAAAACCGAGGCGGATCAGGAAATGATCAAGATGATCTCCGGATCCTATGATATTTCGGACAAGAAATACATCGAACCCATTTTGCAGTGCCTGAAAGTATAATAGCGAAACAAAGGAAAAACTAAAAAAATGTCAATTGTTCATATTTTTCCGGAAGTTCATGCAGATACTGAAAGCATGCATCCACCTCATGGATGATTCCGTGCTTTTTGCATGTCTCCCGGAAAAGCCGCATCAGCTCGCCGTTTCTGTCGCTGTCCAACTGGTAGGAATAGCCGTACTTATGATGGTATCTTTGCCGCATGCCGGGAAAATGCTTGTCCAGCGCCTCATAGAAATATTCCCTGTCGCCTTCCCGCAGGGTCATCCCCATGCCGAAGCAGATAATCCCCTGCACCTTGGCCTGAACACAGGCTTTCAAGATCCCTTCTATGTTTTCTCTGGTATCATTGATAAACGGAAGAATCGGTGACAGCCAGACAACGGTGGGAATTCCGTTTTCCCGCATAATGTTCAGGACCTCCACGCGCCTTTTTGTGGTACACACCTTGGGCTCCAGAATTTTGCACAATCCCTCGTCATAGGTGGTCAAAGTCAGCTGCACCACACATTTTGCCCTTTCATTTATTTGCTTCAGCAAATCCAGATCCCTGAGAATTCTGTCGGACTTTGTTTGGATGGCGGCGCCGAAGCCGTAACGTTCTATGACCTCCAGACATCTTCTGGTAATTTGCAACGACTCCTCACAGTGCATATAGGGGTCGCACATAGCCCCGGTTCCGATCATGCACCTTTTACGTTTTGAGCGAAGCGCCCTCTCCAACAGCTCCGGCGCATTGCGCTTCACCTCCACGTCCTCAAAGTCATGGGTGAACCCATAGCATTTGCTTCTGCTGTCGCAGTAGACACAGCCATGCGTGCATCCCCGATACACATTCATCCCGTTTTGTGCGGACAATATTCCTTTTGCATCCACAAAATGCATGATATCTCCCCCGTCTAAGATGTGAGAAAGGCACAACATGAAAAAATCCCTCTTTCCATGCAGGCCCAATGAAATCAGGCCCAATGAAACCGAAAACACCGCCCTATACAAAAAACTGGCAAAGCTTCTGCCCGGCTCGAACTATGTTTCCCTGCTGTTGCGATTCACCGATATGAGCAGGAACGTCCTTCGGGAGAGCCTTGAGGGAATCTATCTTCATGGATCCGCCGTCATGGGCTGCTTCAATCCCCAAAAAAGCGATCTGGACCTGATCCTGATTACAAGCGGCACTCTTCCTTTTGAGGCAAAGGTGAACTTTATAAAAAACGTCTGCGCGCTGAACGAAGAAGCTCCCCAGAAGGGCATAGAGCTGAGTATCGTACAAAGAAAATTCTGCCGCCCCTTTGTTTACCCCACGCCCTTCGAGCTGCATTTTTCCCCGGCGCACTTAGGCCCCTGCCAGAAGGATCCGGAGGAATACGTAAAAAACATGCATGGCACGGACAAGGATCTGGCGGCCCATTTCATGATCATCAGCCGGTACGGCGTTCCGCTGTTTGGGCCGCCGGTCCCCCAAGTGTTCGGCGCCGTCCCCAGAGAAGCCTATTTGGACAGCATTCTGCTGGACGTGGAAAACGCTCTTGAAGAGATCTGCCACACCCCCGTCTATACTGCCCTGAACCTCTGCCGAGTTCTGGCTTACCTGCGGGAAGATCTGGTTCTGTCCAAAAAGGCCGGAGGGCAATGGGGCCTAAGGACGCTGCCCGAGACATTTGGGGATTTTCTGCAGGACATGCTCCTATGCTATGGTTCCGGGGAAGATACCCTTCCCATAGCAGATCAAGAGACAAAAATGGGCTTTGCCAAGTACATGCTTGCACAAATACATAAGTCCCTATAGTCAGCAATTCACCAATATCTTTACGGCCCTGCCCTTCACGGCCTCCCCAAATCTTCCGCAGTCCACATACAACTGCAGGGAACTGACTAAAAGCTCCCTCTTGTCCCTCATATCCATTCCCTTTGCCCACACCAGCAGGGGAACCTGCGGAAGATATGTTTTCTCCATCGGATCCTCATTACCGTCCCCTTCTTGGCAGCTTTCTTTCCCGGAATCCATGTCTTCTCCCTCATCGCCCGATTCCTCCGGCCCAAGGCCCTCCCGGATTCCCGCAAATGTCAGGATACCGCCCCTTTCCCAGTCAAGTCCCACCACTATGGCGTCAACCCAATCCGGAATCGCCAACGCAAGAGCTGCATCCATCCAGCCTGCAAATTCCTTCCACATCCCGTATCCGCCGAATACAGTGAACCCGTCCGCTATGATGCCTCCGGGACTATACATGGATCTGCGCATATCCTCCTGTGTATAGCAGTATTCCAGCCTATGGTCAAGCTTTGACACGGTCAGGCACCCCTGGTAGGTCTCCGCCTCCGTCACACCCTCCAGTTCCCCCCGGAAAGAATCTGCCAGCAGCTCTGGAAGGCTGTGGGCCCGATGCATTTTGATGGTGCCATAGGCATAGAATGTTCCGCTCTCCCCCAAATAGACATATATAGGGTTGTAATCAGAACTGGGCGAATACTTAAATCCCCATCCGAAGCGTCCTATGAAGGTTTTGGGCTCTTTGATCTTGGTGTCTGAGACCGACATACGGAAATTCCTGTCTCTCACATGCACCGGGGAATGTGTATTCAGGTCGAATCCGAAGGGGGCGCAAACACCGTAGAACACCCTATCATGCCGCTTTTCCCGCCGCTCCCCATAGCGCAGCACACAATATCCTTCCACGGCTTCAGGGATGCCCATGGCCTCCAGAAGTTTTTCTGCCTTCTGCAAAACATCCATGCCCTCCAGATTATACGTCTCCCGGCACAGGGGCTTTGGCTGGCGCAGAAGAGCCAGCAGCCGCTCCGCCCTCGCCCTTCTGTCGGCAGGAGTCAGTGCCCCGGCATCCCTCGGCCCTTCGTCCCCAAGGCCCTTCGGACAGTTCTGCCCTGCCTCCTTAAGCTCTAAGGGCAAGGCATATTCCTTCCAGCCGAATTCCGCCCTCCGGAATATCCTATCCTCCCATCCGTAGTCCGTCTGCCGCCATATGCTCACCCCGCTCTCAGATACCAGCGCCCGAAAACAAAACCGTTCCTGCTCGCCGTAAAGCACGGTCTCCAACTTGTCCTTCCACTTCAAGGCGGATTCTGCCGCCTGCTCCTCACGGTCAGACAAAAGTCCTGCCGCTCTGTCATTGTCTGCGGCCAGCATTTGCGCCACTCTGGGAATGATAACGGGATGCAGGGGCGTCCTGCCCAGCCACTGCCCGATCAGCGCCTCCGCAGCCCTTCGATCCGAATCCCCAATGGCAGTGAGCGCCAGCAGAAAGAAAAACTCCTCCGCCCTTCTCAGCTGATCTGCATATGCGCACAGATCCGAAAAGCCCAGCACGGGACCATCTACCTGCCTCCCTCCCACAAAATAAAGGCAATAATGATAATGGAATTCCACCCTTAGTTCCTCTCCCCCCGGCATGGTGCAGCGGGCGCTCAGCGGAAACCGGATTTCCTCCTTTTCCTTGTCAAATCCCACGAACCGCTTCTGCCACTCTCTGGACGGCGCATAGATGTAATTTATGTAGGCGGGAAGGTAGCATTCCCCTTGGAACTCGTAGACATAGCCACTCTCCCAGTCTCCCCTGACCTTTGCGTGGCGGTAGCCAAAGCCCCTCATCAGATAATACTGCCAGAAATCCGCATTGCTCTCCAGCTGCTCCGTTCCCGTATCTCCAAGGGACAAGTCGCATCTATAGTCGATCTCCCGGCACAGCCTTTCCGTGGCAAGGGATCTCAATAGGCTCTCCACAAGCTCCGTCCTCTCCGGTTCCGGAAAGTCTCCACCCTGTAAATGTCTGATCAGTCCCTCAGCCAAAGAGCAGGGCATCACCAGCCGCACAGCCGCCTTATATATCCTCTGGAATAGCTCCTTGTCCCCCTTCAGCATTTCCCACTCGGGCATGGCAAAGAATGCTCTCACCCTCTCTTGAATGTCCGCCGTCTCATGATATATGAATTTATCATAATTGTTCTGGTTGTCATTGATAATTGATGAGCAGACCCTATAGAGCTTGGTTATGAGCTGCTCCTTTCCCGTCTCCCCGAACAGAAGCTCTTCCGCCTGAGGCAGCTGTCGGAGAACCTCCGCCTTCAGCGGCTCATACAGCCCTCTGGTGCTGCTGCGGTCCAGCTCCTTAAAGGCAAGCTTCTTGTAGAAGAACTTCAGCACACTCTCCGGCAGCCCCTCATCCTTGAGCCACTGCACATACAGCTTCACCACACATTCACTGCGGGACTCATAATCGGCGCTGCCCAGCCTCTTGCCGTTGCGTTCATACAGATAGCAGACTTGGCAGAAGTTCAAAATGTGCTCCCATGTCTCTTTTTCCTGTTCCGTCAGCCTCCCCTCCCGGCTCATCTCCTTCATGGACAGATAATCGGAAAAGGCATTGTGGCGCACCTTGTTTGCCGGCTGCCTCAGCATACGGCCCGTCATAGACTTAAGATCGCATTCCCGTCCCTGCATGTTGAACACCTGAGCCATATATTTTCTTGCCGGAAAAGTATTCTCCACAGAGACCTTGTACCATTCCTTTGGATACTTCAGCCCCTCAAAATACTCTTCTCCTGCAAAATGGGGAATGAAAGCATATGCGATGGCAAGCTCCTGCAGCAGACCCATGGGAAGGTTGTCGTAAGGATACAAGGTCTGGCGTGACAAGTATCCCAGAAATCCTTTTCCGAATTCCTCCGAGTACTGCTCTCCCAAAAAAGCCTCGGACAAAAAGAATCGTTTCCATGTGTCGGCCTGCTTTGCCTGCTTGGGATTCTCAAACAAGACAATGAAATCCCTCAGCGCCCCTTTTTGCCTGCTCTCCTCTATGGCCCGCTCCTCCGCCTCCTCCAGCAGCTTCAGCAGTGAGGATGTCTCCTCGGCAGTCCCTTCAGCAGCCTCTTCGCCAATCTCTCCTGCAGTTTCTTCGACAATTTCTTCAGCAGTCTCTCCGCCCGATCCCGATTCCTCCTCTTGGGTCTCTTTGACAAACCTATTGTTGACCATGGAATCCTCATTATTTGAGGAATCTATCTTAGCGCCCAGAGAGTCTGCCCCTGTCCCGCCCTCCTTATCCTGAAATCCTCCCATAGAAACCGCGCCTGCGCCTCCTGCCGCATACTCCAGCGCCGCCTTGTAGGCTTGATTCAGCTCCGCAAAATACTCTGGCTCCTCCTCCGGATGGTGAAGCCTTGACTGTGCCGCAAAGGCCTTCCGTATCTGTTTTTTATCATTTGTGGGTTCTGTCCCCAGTATCCGCCATATGTCTTTCATTTTTCCTCCAGATCCTCCTTCAGTTCCCCATCAGACTCCAGCTCCTCCGGGTTCTCGTCAAGCTCCCATGCGTGCTTCAGCTCCCCGTCAAACAAAAACTCCTCCGCCATATCCTTTTCGCGCTCCAGTGTCTCCAGCCATAACCTCCCCGTCTTCTCCGCATTCTTGACGGCCTTCTTTCTGCCGCTGTTTAGCCCCATGACGATCTGGCTGGTCATAAAGGCTATTCTCTCCCGCCTCTGTCCCGTGCTGTTCTCATAATACTCCAGAAAACGGGCCAGCATTTCCTGATTCCGGGGCTGCTGGATAGGAGGCAGCATGATCTTTTCCATTTCCCGGACATACTGCTGCAGCTCCGCCTCGCTGAGGGTCTGATTCGCCAGCAGCACTTGCCTGCGCTCCCCAAGCTCGTTTGTCACCGCCACATGGAGAATGCCGTTGATGTCATAGGTGAACTGCACATCCACCCAGGCCTCCCCCGCAGGCTTGGGCACCACCTCTATAGTGACCTCCCCCAGAAACACATCGTCATCCACATAGTATTCTTCTCCCTGATAGATCTGCACTCTGATCTCATTCTGGTAGTCGCAGGTCGTCACAAACCTCCCCTTATGGGATGCCGGAAGAGTGGAATTTCTCTCGATCATAGGGCTTAGGATATTCTTGTTCCGATTTGCCCTATTGTTGACGCCGATGCCCAGAGTAAAAGGGCACACATCCGTGAGCAGCAGATCCTTGATCTCCTCCCTGCGCTGGCGGATGCCCGCATAAATGCCTGCCCCATAAGCCACCACCCGATCCGTCTCTCCGAGAACGATAGGCTCCTTCCCAAGAAGCTCCGTAAGGAAACGCTTCACCACGTTCAGCTTTGATGATCCCCCTACCATGATCAGATCGTCTATTGCAGATATTCTGGAACCTGCATCCTCCAGAAGATGCACAAAAAGCTGCTTGATCTTTCCGAACAAAGGCATGCAGACGGAAAACAGAATCTCCTGATTCAGCGGCGCGCTGCAATGTTTTCCTCCGATTTCAAGCTCCATGAGAATCTCTTTTTCCAGAGCCATATCCCATTTGGCTCTTTCCGCAAGCTTCCTCAGCCCTGCCCTCTCGCCTGCCGTCAGCTCCGAAGCCTTCATTCCGTTCTCCCTGCAGAAATAATCCGAGATGGCCTCATCCACATCATCTCCTCCCAGATGATTATCCCCTGCCACTGCCGTGATCTCTATCACATTGTCAAAGCATTCCACATAGGACAAATCCAATGTGCCGCCCCCAAAGTCGAACACCAATAGGGTCTTGTCCTCCTGACCGTATTCCATCCGATAGGCCAGCGCCGCCGCAGAAGGCTCATTGATCAGGCGCTCCACCTTAAGTCCTGCCACTTGTGCCGCCTTCTTGGTATCGCTGCGCTGTTTGTCGTTAAAATAGGCGGGAACCGTTATGACCGCCTCCTGAATCTCCTCCTTCAGGAAAAACTCTGCGTTTTTCCTGATCCGCTCCAGCACCATGGCCGACAGCTCCATAGGTGTATATGCTTTGCCGCCCAACCCATATTCCTTGGCTGTGCCCATAAAACGCTTGAAGGACGCCGCCGTATCTTCGGGATGGGTGATCAGGCGCTCCTTTGCCGCCGCCCCTACCAGAAATCCCTCCCCTTCCACATATCCCGCCACGCTGGGAAGCAGAACTTCCGCCTCCGTCTCCCTATGTGCCCCGGAGTACTCCCACGCAAAATCCTCTGGGCCGTCTCCTGATCGATGCCCTGCTCCAAAGTCCTCTCCGGACTCCCCGCTCCAAGTCCCTCCCGCGCCGTCGTTCATGGGGATCAGCCGCACCTCTCCGTCCTTCCAATATGCCGCAAGACTGTTTGTGGTCCCCAGATCAATTCCGATAACTGCCATAGCTTCCCTCCAGCTTTTTCATCCACGGATAACAATCCTCGAATAACACATATCCCAGATTTTACTATAGAATTTGGATAATAGAATCGTTTTTAATTCTATTATAATCCTTTTCAGTCTTTCTTCAATCCCATTCTTCCATTTTCTTCTGTCTTCCCCCGTTCCCACACACGAAGAAAGCCCCGGTTTGCACCGAGGCTTCCTTCTTATACTTATGAGGGGGAGATAGTGAGTTCATCAACTATCAAGATATATCATACAATCAAATTATGTCCAAACTGTGTACACTTTCTAATGAATCCATAAAATAATCTAACCAATTCATTAACCAATCAAAAAAACATCATAAACAGCCGGAAAAACTCCTATTTCTCGTCCCACACCACCTCTACCTCCATGCTCCCGTCCTCCTGCAGCTCTCCGATCCGGATGCTGAAGCCCGGATCCCGGATTTCCCCGTCCTCCGTATACCAGCCAAAGTTCCCTTCTTCCCCGCCGGTATTCTCGAAGGTGGCCACGTCGCCCTCCAGATAGAATCCCTTTCCGTCGTTCACAAGCTTCAGTATTCTGATGCCCTCATTGGTCTCGTCATAATACGAACTTAAATTATTGTATTTGTACCAATAATATCCGGCTTCATCCTTCATGATCTCTGCCTGTACATGGAGGATGCGCACGCCCCCTTCCCGAAACAGTCCCGCCTGAAGCCCTTCCGGCGTATTATATTCCACCAGAAAATATTCTCCTTGGAAATCCTGCCTCTCGCCCTTTGGAAAGATCAAAAGGCAGCCCCCGTCCTTGACCGGCGGCAGATAAAAGGTGGCCCTATCCGCATCCCCCGGCATGATCTGAACCTGCTCCCACTTCAGCCATCCCAGCTGAAGCTTGGAAAACTGGCAGAAATCGCCCTCCGAATCATCCATGCGCTCCTTGCCCGCGATCCCGTTCATCCCCTCAAAGTCTATTCCCTCGTAGCTGTACTTGTAATAATCCGGAAGCCCCATGCAATGTCCCAGCTCATGTTCCAGAGTGGCCTGATAATATCTCTTCTCGTTGGGATACGGCTGCTCATCGCATACAACATAATTCATCATATAGATGCCGTCAATCTGATGGCCCCAGTTATAGTACCAATAATGGGTGGCGCCCCACCAGAAATCCACATCTCCGCCGCTGGGCACCGATATTACCAGCGAATCCATGACTAAATCGCCGTTTCGGTCATATTGTGAGAAATCTATCTCATCGTCATAATATTCAAGTATCTCCAGAATCAGCCCTTCCAGAGCCTCTTCATCCTCATAGTCCGCTATATCCTTCTGGGCCGTATAGAAGTAGATATCACCCTCCATCTTCATCCGCCCATGGGAAGAGACGGCATAATAGTCTGACACGCTTCCCTCTCCGGAAAATATCCACCTATCAAGCTCCTCCTGACTCACCATCCTGTCACTATATTTCACATCCTGAAATTCCACCATAAACACGGGAAAGCTGGCCTCCCCCACAGATGTCATCACCTGACCTCTGCTCCATTCGGAAAAAACAGGCCTGATATATTCCTCCGCCCTCTTCTCCATGTCCACTGCAAATTCCAAACTTGCGCACAGCGCATAAAGCGGGGAACCCAAAACAAACCCAAACAGCTCCAAAAGCACCCTGAATAAAAACTCCACCCCAAAGCCTCCTCTACATCTGCGCCATTACCCCTGCCGTCCTATAGAATAATTGTCGCCCCATATCATCTATGAATAATGCCGCATCACATACTGCAGCTCCGTCCTGCCCTTATACGTGTTTTTTCCCAGCTGGTACGCAACCGAGACCGGAAAGTTTCCTCTTCCCTTATACAGCGTCTCCTGACTTCCGGAACCGAATTTTTCGTCCAGAAAGCTGCCAAATGCCTCCAGATCTCCGAAAAAAACAATCTGCCTTTCCTCTCCCCCGGATGTTCGTACCCTATACCGGGCGCAGTTCTTGTTTGCCCCCATCTTGCAGCCTGACAAGAACAGCAAATCCTTCTGTGCAAAGAGAGGCTTCGGATTCCCTACCCCGAAGGGCTCCAGCAGCTCCAGCTGATCCGCAAGACTCTCATCCCCATAGTCCATAGGCATGGGAACGTCAATGAGCACCTTGGGCACAAAGTCCTCCGGCCCCAGCCGGCACCTTGCGTTCAGCTCCCTCCGAAGCTCCTCCACATCCTCCTCCCGCATGGAGAGGCCTGCCGCCATGGCATGTCCTCCGAACTTGGTGAAATACTGCTTTACCTCCGTCATGGCCTGATACATATGATACCCCTCCACGGAACGTCCTGAGCCCTTCACTCCGTCCTCTCCTCTGGTAAGAAGAAACACGGGATGGTTGTAATGCTCTCTGATCCGCCCCGCTATGATTCCTGCAAGGCTCTCATGCACCTGTGGCAAATAGATCACCATAACTTTATCTTCTTCCATATGCCCTTGGGCGATCATCGCTTCCGCCTGCTCTACCCCGCGCTGAGTCAAGTTCTTCCGACTGTCGTTGAGCTCCTTCAGCTCTCTGGCGGCGCTCATGGCCTCCGCCTTGGAACGGCTCTGCAGCAGCTCCAAGGCCCGCGCCGCCGTGTCCAGCCTTCCGGTAGCATTCAGGCAGGGACCGATGATAAAGCCCAAATGATAGGCCCCCAGCCTTTCCGGCACTATGCCATTGACCTCTATCAGTGCCCTCAGGCCTGCATTCTCCGTGTTCCTGAGCCGTTCAAGCCCCTCCTTCACCACGATGCGGTTCTCGTCCTTAAGCTCCATCACATCGCAAACCGTGGCCAGAGCGGCGAACTCCAAAAATTCCCCCAAGGCCTCCCTCAGCTCCGGGCACCGGCTTCTTTCCGCCAGCGCGCTGACAAGCTTATAGGCTATCATACCCCCGCAGATACCGGGAAACGGATAATCGCACCCCGCCTGCTTGGGATCCACCACCGCCAACGCCGGCGGCAGCAGTTCACGCCTTACCCCTTCCCTCTCCGTTTCCTCCAGCACAAAGGGCACCTCATGGTGATCCGTGACAATGACTTTCATGCCATAGGAATTGGCAAGGGCAATCTGTGCCCCCGCCGCGATTCCGTTGTCGCAGGTCACGATCATGCCCACTCCGTCCCGTCTGGCCTCCTCGATCAGGCTGTCGTTCAGGCCGTAGCCGTCGTGGATCCGGTGGGGTATGGCCGTGTCGGCAGCGGCCCCCAGCAGCTTCAGCCCCTTGGTCAATATATAAGAGGAGCAGATACCGTCCACATCATAATCTCCAATGACACGGATGGGAATCCCCTCCCCAAGAGCATCCATGATCAGCCCCACAGCCTTATCCATGTCCTTCATAAGCCACGGAGAATGACAGTCCTCCAACCTCCCATTAAGAAACCGTTCCACTTCCGTCTCTGTTGTGAGGTCCCGATTTCTCAGAATCCTCGCCAGCACCGGGTCAATGTGAAATTTATCTGCCCAAGCCTGAAAATCTGCTCTTTTAGCCGCCACATACCATTTTTCCATCCTGCAAACGCCCCTTGCGCCGTCCTGCCCCGGCCAAATATGTTCATATTTTCAGTGTAGCATCTTTTACGGCAAAGTGCAAACCAATTCTGTCTTGGAAGAGGCATGGCAAAAAAGGGACACACCCGCTTTCGCTTGTGCATCCCTCGTCTCTACCGAAAAATTTTCAGCATTTTCTTTTTCAGCAATATTTCTTTACCACCTGATCCATCAGCTCTCTGGATGCCTCCATGTCCCTCACAAGCTTGAACTGGGTGCGGCAGCGGTCAAGATTGTGATTCTCCCGATGAATCTTGAAATAGGTATCCCCGTTCAGATAATCCGTGAGAAAACGCATTCCGCACTCGAAGGTCATCATCATGGCGCCTACGGGAAGCATCTTTTTCTCATTTTCGCTCAGCATCTCTCCGCACTCGCCAAGAAAGCCTTTGGTATAGCATTCAAAAAGCTCTATCTCAAAATTCACCTTTCCCAGATCCGTCTCGTCCTCCGCCGCATAGGTAGCGCCGAAACGTATGCTGTCTCCAAAGTCGTTCACGGAAAGGCCGGGCATCACCGTGTCCAGATCCACCACCGCCAGAGGCAGGCCGGTTGTCTCATCGAACAGCACATTGTTGAGCTTGGTGTCATTATGCGTCACCCGCAGAGGCAGCTCCCCTCTCTCCTGCATATCCACCAGAGTCGCTGCAAATTCTTTATGCGCCCTGACAAAGGCAATCTCCTCCTGAACGGAAGCCGCCCTGCCCCGGGCATCCTCCGCCACAGCCGCCTCAAAGTCCAGATAGCGGGATTTGGTATTATGGAAATCGGGAATTGACTCAAACAAGGTCTCCGCAGGGAAATCCGCCAGCAGCTTCTGAAAATGCCCGAAGGCGCAGGCACTGGCATGAAACTGCTCCTGACTCTCGCAGGTCTGGTAGGTCACCGCACCGTCTATAAAGGTATATACCCTCCAGCAGTCATTTCCGTCCTTATAGTAGGTCTCTCCGTCTCTGGTCATGACCACATTCAACGTTTCCCTTAAGGGGTCACCTCCGCTGCTTAAGATTTTCTTCTTCAGGAAATCCGTCACCAAAATAATGTTCTCCATCAGCGCTTCCGCATTTTTAAAGACAGATACATTGATTCCCTGCAATATGTAGCATCGGTCCGCATCCGTCTTCAACAAAAAGGTATCGTTGATATGTCCCCCGCCATAGCTCTCGGCACTGACCGGCCGACCCTCAAGATCAAATCTGTCCGCAATCTCCAAAATACGCTCCATGTTCTCTCTCCTTATCCCAAGCCCCTCATGCTCTTCTTTAAGCCGTGATGATATCGTATTCTTTTGTTCCATGAATTTCTAAGCACACACTAACAGCAGAAAGCCCTTTCACTGGCCTTCTGCCGCCACAAACAACGTATTTAGTCTATCAATTTATCAGCATAAAGTCAAGACATTATTTACATCTATTTCCTGAGGCCGGATCAGCTGATCCATTCAAGAGATACTGTCACAGCCATGTCCTTACGGTGCCAGACAGAAGCTCCCCACCTCCAGTACCTTCCTCTGGGACTCAAGGATCTCCTCCTCCGTTCCCTGCCAGCGCTCCATATCCTCATTGATGTAGTATAATATCCTATCCGACACATTGGACAGAAACTTCTCCACCACTTTGCCAGACGCCCCCTTCAGGGCTCTGGTCAGGTCAATCATCTCCAGATTTCGCAGAATGACCTGCGTCTCAAAATCTCCCAGATCCGCAAAGACTTCTATCAGGTCTGTGGCTTGCGAATAAAGTTCTTTGTCCTTGTATCTTGCGATGATTTCTTTTCTGCTCTCCTTCAGCACCGTACCCATGCTCTTGTTCCCCAGCCTTTCACGGTAGTCCATGCCTATGTATGAAGCCGCGCACTCCCTTATGCTGTCCTCGCACTCCCCGGAAAAGATCAGCTTCAGTGTCCCTGCAACCATCTCTCCCTCCGCTCTCTCCCTCTCCGGCAGAGCCTTGACATAATTCTCCAGAAGCCTGAAAGATCGCTCCAAATCCATCTGCAGCATGAAGGCATACATGACATAGTGGATGGCAAAAGCCAGAAACCGGCTGCCGCTCTCCAGACGGGGAACCGCCTCCTCCATGGCCAGCAGCCCCTGCATCCTGCTGATCTCGGAGCACTGCAGCAGATCGCCTGCAACGGCCAAAAGCCGCAGCTTATCCTCGTCACATTCTCCCACCTGAGCCACTCTGGCCACTGTCCTTCCCACCAATTCGTCGATGGTACATTCAAAGAAATCCGCCAGCGCCCAGAGCATCTCGATATTGGGATTGGCCAGATTCCTTTCCCATTTCGATACCGCTGCCGGGCTGACGCACAGCACCCCCGCCAGCTGCTCCTGCGTCATCCGCTTCGCCATGCGCAGAGAATAGATCTTCCCGCCCATGGACACCCCCGGATACTGAATTTTGCCGCCCTTTTCCATATGATATTCCCGCCTTTCCCGTCTTTAACATCCCTCCGTTCCATAGGCAATGCCAAAGTCCGTCTCTGATGGGCTGCGCCCTTTAAGAGCGCTGCGCCATGAAAATATCATAGGACATGGAGGCCCTTAAGTCAAAGGACAATTCGTTTTCCTATTCAACCGGCAGTTCTTTCGGGGAAATACACCTCATGCCATGTAAGGAAAGCATACACCGCCCAGACCTTTCTGTTGGTGTTTCCCCTGCCGGAGCCGCAGCCTCTGCGCAGCTCCTCCAGCGCCTCCTTGTCGAAATACTGTTCCGCCGCCTTTGAGGAGAAGGCCTTGTCCAGCGCCGCCGCTCCCATAGGAGAAGACAAGAATGTCTCCAAAGGAACCGGAAAGCCCAGCTTCTTCCGGGCGGCGCTGGCCTCCGGCAGATGTCTTCTGGTCATCTCCCGAAACATATACTTGGAAATCTGGCCGTTCTGCTTGTAACCCGCAGGCAGCTCTCTGGCAGTCTTAAACACCTCTCTGTCCAGATAGGGCACTCTGGATTCCAGCGAATGGGCCATGCTCATGCGATCCGCCTTCTGAAGAATGTCTCCGGGCAGCCAGTGGAGCAGATCGATGTACTGCATACGGCTGGCATCGTCCAGCCCCTTCGTATCCTCATAGTCTGCCTCCAGCAGCTTCTGGGGCGATACCGCCCCTGTAGGCGACTTTAAAAGCCGCTTCCTCTCCTGCTCCGTGAACAAGTTGGCATTGCCGATGAAACGCTGCTCCACGGGCATGCTGCCCCGGATCAAAAAGCTGCGCCCCTTGATTTTGGGCAGCCGCGCCGCCAGTCTGGCAATGCACCGGCGCAGAAAGCCGGGCAGCAGCTGATAGCGGCGAAGGGAATTCGGCTCGCAGTAGATGCGGTAGCCGCCGAAGAATTCGTCGGCCCCCTCCCCGGACACCACAACCTTCCCCTTTTTTGCCGCCTCCCTAGCCACGAAGTATAGGGCCACCGCAGAAGGATCCCCTGAGGGCTCGTCCAAATGATACAGCACCTTGGGAACAGCCTCCCAGAATTCCTCCTCCGTGATCTCTTTGCCGCTGTGCTCCAGCTTCAGCTCCTCCGCCAGCTGTCTGGCAAGAGGAATCTCATTGAACTTCTCCGCCCCGTAGTCAAATCCCACGGTAAATGCCTTGGAGCCTGAAAATTCCTTTGCAATCAACGCGGAATCCACTCCTCCGGAAAGGAAGGTCCCGATTTCCACGTCCGCCACCATATGAGCGTCCACAGACTCCGCCACGGTTCTGTCAAGCCGCTCCACCCATTCCGTCTCTAACTCCTGACTGGACTTCTTCATAGCCTCCGGCGCCAGCTTAGGCACGAAATAGCGGCCTGTCCGAGGCCTGCCGCCCCTTTCATATATCAGGAAATGTCCCGGCTTCAGCTGGAAAATCCCCTGAAAGAAGGTCTCCTCCAAGGCGGAGTACTGAAAAGAAAGATACTGCTCCAAAGCCTCTTCGTTCAGTTTCTTCTCATAAGAAGGATGGGGAAGAATTCCCTTGATCTCCGAAGCAAAAATAAAGGTATCACGGCTCAGAGTATAAAAGAAAGGCTTGATTCCGAAATAATCTCTGGCAGCATATAGCCTCTGCTCCTTTTCATCCCAGATGGCAAAGGCGAACATCCCCCTCAGACGCTCCGGCAGCTGCTCTCCCCATTCTTCGTAGCCGTGGATCAGCACCTCCGAATCCCCCTGAGTTTTGAACTGATGCCCTGCCTCCAAAAGCTCCTGCCTCAGTTCCTTGTAATTATAGATCTCACCGTTGAAAACCAGCACCTTGTCCCCTGTCTCGTTCAACATGGGCTGGGCGCTCATTTCCAGATCAATGATGCTAAGACGCCTGAAGCCTATGGCCGCCGTCTCCGACATCCAGCGCCTTCCGTCGTCCGGCCCCCGATGATAGATGGCCTCCATCATCTTTTCCAGAACCTGTTCTCTGGCGCCTTCCTCCCGGCGGGATACACCGCTCCTGTCACCCCCGCTCTGACCTTTTTCCGGTGCCCCCGCGTTTTGTTTCCCGTCTATAAATCCGCATATTCCGCACATATATTCTATTCCCTCCGAACGCTTTACGTCTGTCCCCTGTACCGCTGCAAAAACCCCCGCAACCCGCAGTATTATCTGCGGGTTATCTTACCATCTATTGCCTATTTAGTCAAGATTTTTTGCGTCCATGCCCTGCTTTGTGTCCTGCTTCGTCCCCGATTTGTCCTTCCTATACAGTATTTCTCATTTTATGGTTTTCTTTCCTTTTCTTTCAAAAATTTTTCTCCCCATACTCTCCCGCCATTTGCGCAAAAACCACCATGTATCAACGCAAAAAAAGACACCCTGCCCCGCAGGATGTCTTTTTCAATGTCTGCCGCCTCTTTATTTCTGAGCCTCCGTCTTGGGAGGGAACTTCACCCGCAGCACATACCACAAGGCTCCCGCCAGACAGATGGAAGAATAGGTTCCGCACACGATGCCTACCATCAGGGGCAGGGCAAAATCCCGAATGCTGGTGACGCCCAGAATGTACAGCACCGCCACCATGATGAAGGTGGTGAGGGAAGTAAAAATACTTCTGGACATGGTATTGGTAATACTCTTGTTTATAGTCTCCTTCAGGTCGTCCTTGTGGGTCATGGTTCCCATGTTCTCCCGGATACGGTCAAAAATGACGATGGTTGCATTGATGGAATAACCCACGATGGTCAGCATACAAGCCACGAAGGTATTGCTCACGGATATTCTCACCGCCGCGTAGAAGGCCAGCACTATCAGCACGTCGTGGAGCAGGGCCGCGATGCTGCTGATGCCGAAACGGATGTCGCTGAAGCGGATTCTGATATAGATCAGCATACAGATGATTGCCACTGCCACAGACAAGATGGTGTCGGATTTCATCTCGTTGCTGATGGTGGAGCTGATGGTCTCCGAAGTCACCATGCTCTCGTCGATTCCGAACTTCTCCGCCAGCATCTCGTTGACCGCCTCCCTCTGCTCTACATTCAGGGTAGCCGTCTTGAAAATCACCTCGTTGGAATCCTGCACCGTCTGAATCTGCACCGCGCCGCCTGCGATCCCCTCGATCAGAGGAGCCACCTCTGCGTTGGCCTTCTCCAGAGTCATCTCCTCTTTAAAAGTCACCGTGGTGGCCGTTCCGCCCTTGAACTCCAGACTATAGTTTAAGGCATCCCCGCCGGTTGCCTTGTATACGCCCATGACCACAAAGCCTGCCACGATCAGTCCTGCAGAAATTCCAAAAAAGAATGCCTTTTTGGAAAGGAAATTCAATGTCTTATGCTCTTTTCCAACTCCGTAGAGCTTCTCGCTCTTAAGCCCCAGCGCATAGAAGGCGTACAGAAGGTATCTGGTCACAACCAGCGCGGTAAACATGGAGAGCACGATACCCAGCGCCAGCGTCTGGGCGAAGCCCTTCACGCTCCCCGGACCCAATACCAGCAGGACTGCTGCCGCGATCAGGGTTGTGATATTGCCGTCGATAATGGCGGAAAGCGCCTTGTCAAAGCCCGCCTTCACCGCATTGCGGACGGTCTTGCCCGACGCAAGCTCCTCCCGGATACGGGCGAAAATAATTACATTGGCATCCACCGCCATGCCTATGGACAGAATGATGCCCGCAACGCCGGACAAGGTCAGAGTCATGTCAAAGCCGTTCAAAAGCAGCACCACCAGCGCCACATACACCAGCAGGCCGATGGCAGACGCCACGCCGGGCAGCAGATACACCACGATCATGAAAACGGCTACGATGCACAGACCGATGGCCCCCGCCTTCAGGCTCGTGTCGATAGCCTCAACCCCCAGCTGGGCTCCCACCACCTTGGAATGCAGCTCCTCCAGCTCCAGCCTCAGGCCGCCGATGCGGATGGTGGACGCAAGGCTCTCCGCTCTCTCGAAGGACTCCATGGGGGAAATCTGTGCGCTGCCGTCCGTGATGACCGCTTTTACGTTGGGAGCGCTGATGATTGCGCCATCATAATAGATAGCCAGAGTCTCTCCCTTGTCAAAGGCCCTCTGGGTGGCCTGGGCGAACTTTTCCTTTCCCTCGTCGGTCATGGTCAGATCCACCGCGTTCACCGTTCCCAGCTTGTCGTTTACGGTGCCTGCACGGGCATCCTTCACATCCGTGCCCTGCAGCATGACGGAACCGTCCTCTAACAGCTCGTCGATGGTCTTGTTCAGCACGTAGGCGTAGCCATAGGTGCCGTCCTCATTGCGCACCGACTGCTGCACATAGTTCTGGTTCCCCTCCGAATCCGTCTGGGAAATAAAGTACAATGCTCCGGGCCTGCCCAGCTCCTGCAGAATCGCGTTGGCATCGCTGACTCCGGGAATCTCAATATTGATCCGGTTTGCGCCTTCCTGATACACAATGGCCTCAGTGCTGTAGCCCTCCACACGCTTCTGAAGCTTTGCGATGGTATCCTGCATGTCCGTGGAACTGGGATTCTCCTCCCCCACCACCTGATAGGTGATGCTGACGCCCCCGGCCAGATCCAGACCAAGGTTCACATCCGACGCGCTGCCGTCCCCTTCTGCGTTCACACCGAACAGATCCACATAAGTGACCCCGGCTAAAAGCAGCAGGACGCACAGAAGCACCGCTATCGCTTTGTTCTTACTCATATCCCTTTTTCCTTTCTTTTGGTATCTTTTTATGTTTCCGCCCTTGAATGCCATTCCCTGCAGCAAACGCCGCGAATGCACAAAGTTTAAGCAGCGAAGGGATCCGCTGCTCGCAAAAGCTTAATACAAGAAGTCTTAAGCCAGTATACCATAAAATATATTTTTGTAAAAGGTTTTTCTGTAAAAAGAAATACTTTTTAAAGGAAGAGATGATTTTTCATCCCCTTTTTTGCCTTTTGGTTCCCTCAAGCCCTTATGGAAAAGTCCGGCGTTCCCATATACGGGCTTCTTCCTCCCTAAGAGCGCCCTTCAGCTCAACATCCCTCCCAGCATGCCGCCGCCCGCGCAAAGCACCAGAGTCGTAAAAAAGGAGCTTCCCATCTGGATGTTTCCTTTCCCTACGATCAGAGAGACCGCGGTCAATATGAGGAAATAAGCTCCGCCCAGCAAAAGTCCCCACAAAAACCTTCTGCTCTTCATCCGCTTTCCCGCAAGAAAGCCTCCCAAGGCCGTCGCCGCCACATAGATCACAATGATGGCCATGTTTACGGCCTTTTCCCCCAGCTGCAGCTTATACAGCAAAAACGCAAGCACTCCCAGCATCAGCACCGTCAATATGTACGAAAAAAGAAGACTCTTCAGCAAAAACGCCACCGGCACTCCCGATGCTTTCTCCATCCGTTCCAAATCCTTCATCTCACCCTCCTAGTCCGCCCCTGAGGCACGCCTGATAAGTCCTTGTCCTGCCCGCCTCAGCAGTCTATAAACTTTTTATTAAATCATATGCCGGAGAGTCCCGGAACTTGACAAACACTTATCTGTTATAGTATATTAATCTCTAAATGTACTGCAAAATAAAAAATAAAGGAGTGAACTTTTTTGGACGTTCCAGGTGCCCTACAACTTTTAGTACTGTTTTTTCTGGTTTTCCTATCCTGCTTTTTTTCCTCGGCGGAGACTGCTTTCAGCACTGTCAACCGCATACGGCTCCGAGCGCTGGAGGAAGAGGGCAACAAGCGCGCTGCAAGGGTGAATAAAATCCTTGAAAACTACAGCAAAATGCTCAGCGCCATTCTCATCGGCAACAATATCGTAAATCTGTCAGCCTCATCTCTGGCCACAACTCTTGCCATGCGTATCAGCATGCCTGTAGGCATCGCCACGGGTATACTGACCATCGTGATCCTGCTTTTCGGTGAAATCGTTCCCAAGACATGGGCCATGACCTCCTCTGAGAAGATATCCCTTGCTTACAGCGGAATTATTTACGGTCTGGTACAGCTTCTCACCCCCGTTATCTTCGTGGTGGACAAAACCGCCAATGGTATCCTGCGCATGATGCGCATCGATCCCAGCAAGAAGATCACCACTATGACCGAGGCCGAACTGCGCACCTATGTGGATGTGAGTCATGAAGACGGCGTCATCGAGACCGAAGAAAAGGAAATGATCTACAATGTGTTCGACTTCTCCGACGCCCGGGCCAAGGACATCATGATCCCCAGAATCAACATGGTATCCGCGGACATCAACAGCACCTACGAGGAAGTGCTGGCCATATTCCGAAGCTCCATGTATACCCGTCTTCCCGTCTATCAGGAGGATCAGGACAACATTGTAGGCTTCATCAATATCAAGGATTTCATCCTTACGGAGCATGGCGCCGAGTTCCACATCAAATCCATCCTCCGCAATGCACATTATACATACGAGTTCAAAAAGGTGGCCGACCTGCTCTATGAGCTTCGGGAAAAGACCACCAGCGTCACCTTCGTGCTGAACGAATACGGCGCCACCATAGGCATGATCACTCTGGAAGATCTGCTGGAGGAAATCGTCGGAGAGATCCGGGACGAATACGACGCGGACGAGAAAGAACTGATCAAGAAGATGGACGAACGTACCTATCTGGTAGAAGGAAGCATGAAGCTGGACGATATCAACAATGCTCTGGGCACTAAGCTGGACAGTGACGATTATGATTCCATAGGCGGAATTATCATTGAATGTCTGAACAGCCTGCCTGAAGACGGAGAAGAAGTTTCTTTGCCCAGCGGTATCCGGCTGAAGGTTCACGGCATAGACCAGACGCGAATCGTCAAGGTTCTTCTGACCCTCCCGGAGGAGGAAGCTCCCAAGGAGGAAGGCTCCGAGGAAGAAGAGGAAAAAAGCGAAAAGGGCGAGTAACGCCCCTGACAGACAAAGGCCGCAGCCGATTTGCTGCGGCCTTTTT
>OFFJ01000363.1_pt1 | contig 37980 bp, 40 predicted proteins | sample 1521261 | NCBI WGS metagenome assembly OFFJ01 (sample SAMEA3504122, study PRJEB24116) | mouse gut metagenome | biome: mouse gut; feature: mouse-associated habitat; material: faeces | place: Denmark | collected 2011 | reverse complement strand
GAAGCCCTTATTGATATTGTTCGTGATATACAGGATGCCCTGCTTTGGGATTTCCACGTCCCCGTCGATGTCACGAATCTGGATTTGGTAAATGTACTTGCCATTCAAGCCCACCGTCTCTGAGGGCTCCAGTGTAACGGTGAGGACGTTGTTGATAGTTCCCTCGTCGTTGAAAGCCCCCTCCATCGGCTTCGTCAGAATGGGCGTGCCCATCTTGTTTGTGAAGCTGACGATGGCAAAGTTGGCGGAGACGCCCGTTGTACTGAACGGGCGCTTGTTCTTATAGAAGAACAGATTGAACACAAGGTCTTGTGTCTCTCCGCCAACAAAGTCGATGGTGGGCAACGTATAGGGGTTGTACTCGCCGGTCATATACATCACCCGCCTTTCTCAGTGGTTACTTCTTCTCGGCCGATGCGGTGATTTCTGCGCCCTCAAGCATACCGGCGACCTCCTCGATAACGGCAATACTGCCGCTCAGATTGGCAAGGTCGCTCTTGCCCCGGACAGAGATACTGTTCAGTGCGTTCAGCACTACGTTGAGCCGCTGCATGATTTCGTCTTTCATGGTGTCAATCTCCTTTAACTCATAGAATTTATCTTTGATTCAAGCTCTTCAATACGGCGACAGAGCTTCTGAATCATGAAGGTGTTAAGCGCGATGAAGTTGTCATATCGCAGATAACACTGGTCTTCGTACTCGCCATGTACGTCGTTCAGTCCAGCGGAACGAACAAACCCGGCGAAGTCGCCGGTAGTCATCCCAGCAGATAGAAGCGCCTGCTCCACGTCCTGAGCAATGAATCCAAGATGATACCGCCCGCTGTTCCCTTTGTTCAGCCGGAAAGCGGTAGGGCGTAGGTTCATAAAGAACTCGCCGTATTTGTCCATATCGTAGGTGATACTGTTCTTAATTCTGCGGTCAGAGCCTCTCACAAATTCCTCGCTGGAATAACAGCCGTATGCCGTGACAAAGATGTCATTTCCGCCCGCAGTCATACGGGTTCCGCCGTTTGTGGCGATAACATAGTTGCCGGGGTCAGAACCGTACATCATGGAACCGTATGTATATCGAATACCATCGCTTCCTCTTGCACAGCAAAAACCACCGAAACTACTTCCCAGTGTGATAGTATCGGCGTCGATTGTACCGGCTCGAATATAGTTGGCATTGATATAAAGCCGGTTACTTGTGGAATCGCTGAAAATACCAAAAAGGGTGCCATTGCTGGTTAGCTTATTGAAAATTTCACGGTCACTAATCTCAAAGTTTCGGGCCTCCTGATAAGCGTCCCACGCCATATCATACGCATTGTCCGCATAGTTCCAGGCAGAATTGGCACGGCTGTAAGCGTCGGCTGCATAACTGTATGCGGAGTTAGACCCCACGTTATATTCGGTCACGTTTGCCCAGTTGATGGAAGAACCCCACGCCATGGTAATATTGCCCCGAACAGAAACATTGCCGCTGGAGTCCACAACGAAGTTGCCATTACCAACATTCAGGCCGAGCAGATTCAGATACCCTGCGGTAAATTGATAGTTGCTGTTCATCATGGCATTACCATATCTGTCCTGGAAGGAGGCACCAGATACTGTGCCTTTGAACGTGCCCCTATTGGCAAAGATATCGCCGTTCTTTTTTACCCAGAAAGGTGCGCTTGCGGGGTTCTGTGCGCCAGCCCAAAACGCATACAACGAATTGGTGTTGGTGCCGGAGCCGTTCATCCCCACATAATTGCCGCCGCTCCCTGCATGAAGGTAGTCGCTCTCAATGGTAAATCCGCCGATTTGCCCAGAGGTCGCTTTGAGCTTCCCACGGAAATAGGCGCTGCCATCTCGGATATCCAGGAAGAAGCTGGCATTGGTGGGCATACCCTCGGAATCCGTGACGATGCTGCCGTTTCTGTCGATAAAGGACGGAGTGACCGTTGTACCGTTGGTAGTGAACAGAGCCCCGTTCCCGGCTACGATGCCATAGTCCGGGTCGAGCAGAATCTTGCCACCAGTAACTGCACGAGCAGAAAACGCTGAAGCGTTGGCACTCTCCAACACAAAAACAGCGTTGTAGAGCCACGCCCCGGTAGCGTCCACCTTGAACTGCATCACACCTCGGTCATTGACATTCTCGATAATGAGGTTGTTACCCACAATCAGTTTGCCACCGATGACTTCGGCGTTTACACCGAAATATTCCCCCACTTCCGGGGAGGCAAAGCGGCCCAGCGCCATTTTGCACGTCGCCCAGTTGTCGTCCGTCATGGCAATCATGCTATCCACGATACGGATTTGAAATTTAGAGTCGCCGCCCACATGAATGCCAGCGCCGTTGATAACAACGCTCTGGTTAGCGGCAGCCAAGATGGTGTTCTTAGCGGCGTCCAAAGAGCTGTTCATAAACTCAGACACCATGGATGCCTGCCCTGCGGCCTGATTGTAGATGTATTTGCTTGCATCGAAGCTGCGGCTGGTTGAGTAACTGGTCTCAATCATATCCTTTAAGGTATTCACGTTGTCGTGTCGCTTAAAGCGATTGGAAAATACGATAGAGAATTTGTCTCGGTTCTCAAAATCCAGCTCAAACTCGATGATATATGGAGTGATGGGCTGCCTGCCGCCCACATTCAGATACACACCCTTGCCCAACTCAAGCTGATTTCGGAAGGGGGCAAACTCCTGAGCGAACAGGAAATTGCCGGTGTCCACCGAGAACTCGTAGGTTGGGGTGGCCAGGTCGTCCAGTACGCCAACGGCGTACTCATACAGCTCCATCTCTACGGAGTACCGCTGATACTCGCTCACACTTGCGGTCAGGTACAAAGAACCGGAAGCTGTAAAGCTGAGTGCGCTACCCTCTCTGGTTGAGATGTAGATATCCTCACCCAAGTCGGTGGGGTATCTGGTCGTTACGGTCGTGACGTTGGTGGATAGCCCGGTCATTGAGCCGGACATGGTAATCATGCCGCTGGAGGCGGTCTTGTCGTTGACTCGAATCGTCCCCGCATAAAAGCTCAGGACATAGCTGCCGCTGGAGCCGACCTCCAAAGTCCCTCGGATGATATCGCCGGAGATGGCGGTGCTCCCAGCGAGGGAGAACGAACCGCCAGACATGGTGTACATTTTCTTATTGAACTGCGAGGTCAGGTCAACTTCGGAGATGGACGAACCCGTAACGGACAATCTCTGCCTTGATAGCGGATAGGAGTTGCCCGAGATGGTCGTGTCAACGTCAGTCGCTACAAAGGTATCCTCGGTGATATCCTGCTCAATCAGAAAGTTGGATAGCTCCTTATACTCAGCCGCTGTGAAATAGCGGGAGATGGACAGCTCGTTCACGATGGCTTTGATTTGCGCCGCATAGGAGGACGGGTTATCCGGGTTCAGTTCGTTCTCAATAGAAGCAATGGTTGCTTCCTGGGTAGAAATCTCCGCCTTCTTGGCGTTAATCTTGCTATTGATATCATTCAGCAGGGTCTGCTGATATGCTTTGCCAGCGTCGGTGACCTCCATAGCGCTGGCCTGGATGGTCACGCTTTGCTGCGCCGTAAGGGTCTCCAGTTCACCGTTCAGGTCTGCTAATGCGGCTTTGGCCGCAGTAAGGCGGGCGGTGGATGAGGCTCTCAGAGCAGTTAAGCCACGATAGTACGCTTGCCGGTTAAGGATGCTTCTCTGCCACGATACCCATTTAGAGGCCAGCGGTTCGCCGATGTCTCCGTTCGCAATGAAGTACGACAAATCGTAAATCCAGTTGGTGCCAATAGGATTCACGTCTCGGATACTCAGCTCGTCAGAACCATAGGGTCGAATCGCAGTCACCAGCTCGTCGCTCTTTTCCTCGATATCAAGTGACTCCACCAGATTATCAAAGTCCAGATAGATGGGCAGGGAGGGGCGCTCTTCATCCGCATCGTACACGTTGATGGTGCGCTTATAGGTATCGAACACAAACACACACCGGTACTTTTCAGGAGCCTGATTGTACATGAACGACAGCAAATAATCGTCGTACTGGTCAAATGTACGGTATCGTCCAATCAAAGAGGGCGACACATATCCAACACTCCAGCCAACGGCAACCTCCAGCACTCTGCCAAGCACAGTGTCGGTGGGGGAGGACGGATTCCAGAAGTTGAACGTTCCCTCCTCCAGAAAGAGCTTCTTAGATTCCAGGGTCTTCTCATAGGAGAACCCTTTAACGTGTTTGACCTCTCGAACACCGTCGGACTCTATAGACGGGTTGAGCGTCTCATACACACCGTAGCACTTAGTGTAGATTTGCTTGTACCCAGTTACATCGTCATAGAAAGAATTAGGCTGTCCGTCAATGACAGAGGGGATGTCAAAAGAAATCTCACTCGGCTCTGAGAACTTAATGTTGAGTTTCAGATTGAACACGCCGGGGATAACGCCAACCATCTTGTCCCCGAGTGTCTTCAGAACAAGCTCCGGGGTCTCAGGCAGACCGTTGCTGTCAAACTCCAGTTTGGAGTAATCAAGATACATTTCGCACCCCCTTATCCTGCGACATTGTAGAGCAGCCTCCCTGTAATGGTCAGCGTGCCGTTCCCGGTAATCGTCAGGTTGTTATCGCCGTGGACGAGCCGGAAGAAATTCAGATTGAAGCCATCGTATAGGTTGGTCTTTCCGATGGTTTCTTGGATGATGCCATTGCGGTTGTCCACAATAACATTGGTTGACGACGGAATCCCGGTCAGTTTGAACTCCCGGTCGTTGTCGTCGTGGTTCACAATACTCAATGTGCCGCCAGACGTGGGGGCATAGATGAGTGTTGGCTTGATATATTCACGAACGGAGCTGTCGTTCCTGAACAAGATGTTAGTCGCTCCGCTGATGTTGTACTGATACTCAAACGGGAACCCATAGGCATACGGACAATCACAGACTACCGTTGCTTCAAACGCATAGGGGAGCCACCCGTGGTGAATTGGCGTCAACTGCGTGATGAGGCATCGGAACTGCACCCGTTCCAAATCAGGCTGGTCAATGGAGAGCCACTGGTAGTCCTGATACCCGGTCAGCCAATGAGCGATATTCTCCATCTCATATCTGTCCAAGTGCTCCTCCAAAGACCCGAACACCAGCTTGAACTGCAGCGGGGAGCCGTGATAGTTCACGCCAAAATGCAGAGGCTGGATACGACCCAGCGTCCGGGTTTCGATGATAGAACCCTTGTTGCCAAAGGGTACGGCGCTCTGGCCCGTTCCGCCAAAGTCATACAGCATCATGCCATACATCACCGAAGATTCCCCCGCAAATGTAAATTCATAACTATTAAACAGCTTCCTCACTCCCTTTCTCTGAAAATGCAGAGGGAGGGGCGCAAGGCCCCTCCGTCCGCTTATCGCTTGATGTTGAGCTTTTCGAGCAGCTCGTTAGCCTGCTGCCGGGTGATAGCACGGTGCTGCTCCACAGTGTCTTCGTTAGCACCATAGATAATGGTATCTCCGAACTCGATAGACACCTTCTCACTGCTGGTCACATTGGGCGGCGCATCCGGTTTGACATCTGCCACCCCGCCTGGCCCAGTGAGCGCATTGGACAGACCCGAAGACCGGATGAGCTCACTGAACTTATCCGAGAGAGTAGTCGCAAACTCTACCAGACGGTAAAGCCCACGCTCTTTCTGCTCGTCCAGAACAGCCTCACCCTTTTCAAGCACAGCCATGATTTCATTCTGCTTGAGTGTCGGGTTATCGCCAGCGATGCCGCCACGGTGATAGATGTACCTCTTGTACTTGTCATAGAGAAGCTGTTTAGAGCCGTCCATATACCAAGTACCATTGTCACGATGGGTATTGACGCCGTACTGCGCCAGCATCGTACCGAGCTGCAAATTACGGTTGTCGAGCCATGCTTTGCGCTCTTTGCTCGCCGTGTGATGCTCCTGGCTGTTCGAGTACATCTCCTTGATGATAGCGTGAATGCTGTCCTCTTTGGTAGAGGTACTATGGTTGCTGTTGCCAACAACCGTGTTGTTGCCAGGGCCCTTGGAAGAACCGCCGCTACCGGCAGCCTCAATATCAGCATCAATACTGTTCAAGGCGGAAACATAACTGCCATACCGCTGGGCGGCCGCAAGACAGTTATTCCACGCCTCGGTGATTTCGGAGTTCAGCACGCTGCCGTACTCTGTATTCCAAGTAATCAGCTCGTCATACAGCGTGTTCCAGTGGTTCTCGATGTAGTCGATGGCCATGTCATACAGTTTCTGGTAGCTGCTGATAGTTTCCTCAAGGGCGGCGATTTCGGCGTCTTTTTCGTCCTCATACGCCTCCTTCATGTCATCCAGGGCTTCCTTCTGCGCATCGACAGCATAATCATTCTGGTCGTCGGACAGCTCCTTTTGGAGCTCCGCCATCTCTTCCTCCAGCTTGATTTTCTGCGCCTGTGCGTCCCGGCTGTCATCCAGAGAAAGTGCGTTGATGCGTTCCTGGAGCTTCGCAATCTCCTTCACCTTCTCGGCGACTTCATCCTCGTAGTCAGCCTCCTGCTTGGCGGCATCCAGCGCCTCCTTACGGAGGTCAATGATATCGCCATAGGCGTCTTTGAGGTCTTCCAGTGCGTCAATCTGCTGCTGAATTCTGTGCTTCAGCATATCCATGACGTACTTGAGGATGTCGTCAACCCCAGACTTCATGTTCTCCAGCTCTTCTCTCATCTTCTCACTGGACTCACCCGCAACCTGACCAACACTGGCGATTGCGGTATTAGCGAGAGATTCAATAGACTGAATGTTGTGCAGGGCCGCCGCGTACTGCTGGTCGTCCAGGTCGCCCATAGCGTGCATCAGTTCAAGCTGTGCATAGGCAAGGCCGAACGTAGCATCCGTGGCGTCCGTAGTGGCGTATAGCAGGGTGTTGAGGTTCTCGATGGAGCCTTCCTCCAGGGCAAGGCGCAGCCGCTCCACATAGGTTAGAGCCTGTTCTGCAGCGAGCTGCCGGGTCTTAGCGATGATGACCTTGTTGATGTTCTCCTCGTTGATAACCAACAGGCCATTCTCGTCCCGGAGGTACTGCATATACTGCGGGCCAAGGGCAATGATGTCCTGGAAAGCATCCACGGAGATAAAACCTCCGTTTTCTGCATACTCGTCTGCCGCTGCCTTCAGCGTATCGAAGACATTCTGGATTTCATCTACGGCACCGCTTGCAGAAGTGACAATGTCTTTCAGGTAGTCGATTACCTGCTGCTTGGACTCCTTGATTTCCGCCTGGAAATCGCGCATCGAATCGACGCCTTCCTGGTTGGCGGAGTTCAGTTCATCCAGGGTGTTAATGAGTTCCTCCGTTTCCTCACGCAGTTTATTGGTCTCCTCTTGGGTAGACCCGGTCAACTCGTTGAGGTGTTCGAGGTTCTTAACGAGGAACTCATTCGTGTCAGAGTTATACTCAATCTCAAAGCCAAGAGCCTGCAGGTCGCCGATACTGTTCCTGATGGTATCCTGTCTAAGAGAGTTTAGTGTTGCAAGTGCGTCAACCTCATCGCGGTATACATTGATAAGCTGCTCCGTCAGAGCAATCTTCTCTCTGTCTGTTTCCGCAAACTCAAGGTCTGACTGCAAAGATGACAGGCGGATTTGAATTGCCTCAAGCCGTTTCAACGCCTCGTAGTAGGCGTCAATGTCGGCGAGGTACTCTTCGAGCTCGTCCTTGCCATCCTCGTCCTTATCGGAACCGCTCGGCTTATCACCATAAATGGATTTGAGGTCGAGCCCTTTCAGCCGCGTAAGGTTATCAATGATAGTCTGGTTCGCTGTAATCTGGTCGGTCAGCGTTTCCACACGCTTTTCAATGACATCCTTATATTCGGCGGCCCAGTCATCAACGGATTTGCCGTCAATGGTGTAGTCCCCTTCAACCTGTGTCTCAATCGTCACATTACCGGCAGAAACCGTTCCAAGGTTCTGAATGCCATCGGTCAGACCGACAAAGTTGGTATCGCCGGAAAGGGCCTTTCCAATATTAGTGCCGATATTCGACAACAGCGTCTTGAGGGAGTTCCCCGCCCAGCTTTTCAGCTTGGTAAGATACTGCGGGAACGTCTTGAGTGCGCCAGTCAAACCATCGGAATGCCCCTCGATAATCATGTCACCGAGAGCGCCCCAGATGGGAGCGGATTCATCCACGCCATCGCCCTGTTGCTCCAGCATCTTCCCGAGCATATCCTGATTAACGTCCAGAACGCCGTCACTGTATGTAACGAAGTTCTGACCTTCGAGGTCGTGCAGCTCATTCAGAAGACGCTGATAGGTCTTTTCAGAATCCAGCTTCCCGTTGGCCTGCAGGTCGGCGATTTCGACGACCTTGTTCTTCTTCTCATTTTCAAGTTCAATCTGACTCTTAATCAGCTCATTTGTTGCGGTCAATTCCGCAATCTTGGTGTCAATGAGCGCATCGTACTCAGACTCATACGAACCGAGAATAGAGTTAAGAAGCTCCTGCTGGTTCTCAATAGAGGTATCTGTAAACAGGTCGGACGCTTTCAACAGGTCTGGGTATTTCAAAGCGAGCTTTGTCAGCTCTCCGACTGTAAGCGCAGTCCCTGACTTCAGGGTGTTCATGGCGCTTGCAATATCAGAAATACTGCTCTCGACATTGTTCAGCCCGGTAACCATATCGGAGAAATCCCATACATTGACAGTCTTGTTCCAGTCAACGCCGAGGGTGTCCAGCTTCTTTTGGAGCTCGTCGAACGTCATGCTATGGGGTGCTGCAGAAATATTATAATAAATATTCAGAGCATCCTCCACAGACATATCATCCAGAAGCTCGTCAATGGATTTCAGCTTATCAATGTCGCCGCTGGCAATGGCCTCATTCAGCTCGTCAACTGTCATGCCAGCGGAAAGCGCTGCCGCCTCCAGCTCATTGTAGGCTGTCTGGATGCCGCCCAGGTCTCCGACAAAGTGCATTGACTCGCCAGTCTTGATTGCCGTCTCACCAATATCTGCAAGCAGATTCTTGATAAGTACGCCATCAAACTCAAGTCCTTCGGTGTCGAGCTGCAGGAGGGTATCCAGGCTCATGTCGCCACCGGCTTTGTCGATAAGCCCATAGATGTACTCATGCACCGTATCGCTGTCCAGCAGCACAGGGCCGTTTTCTGTCTGGAGAATCGGCGAGAAAGCGATTTCCACGCCGTTCTCTTCGCCAAAGAAATCAGACCCGCCGAATACGGTAGAGACAGACCCTCGGAGCTCATCCACAGTAGAACCCCAGGACTCAATGGCATCTTTGTACTGGGTCAGGTTATCTTCTGTCCACTCCAGAATTTGGCGATTGTTTGTGTCGATGTTGCCGTAGACCGTCTGTCCAAGGTCAACGCCCAGTTCCTTCGCCTCTTCGACTTCTCCCTTGTACCAGTCGAGCAGGTCTTGGAGTTCATCTCTGTCGATAGGCTCGTTTACGAGGAGAGTCTTTACATGGGCGATGGCTTTATCGACATCGGATTTCAAAGAGGTAGAATCTACGTCAATACCGAGCGAAGCCCGGATGTAGAGCTGCAAATCCTCATCTTCAATGTCCTCGATATCCTTCAAAAGACGACGAACCTGCTTCTCGTACTCACCGACGGAGAGGCCGTTGCCGTCAACATCAAGACCGAGCTTCAGGGCAAAGCCCTTATCGGCAATCGCCTGAATCTCAGGCGTAAACTTTTCAACGAAGTCGTTGATTTCCGCTTTGATACTGCTGATAGCGCTTTCGTCGATTTCCTTACCGCCGAACCAGCCGTCCTTTGTGATATCCTCCACACCGAAGGAATTCACAAAGTCGTCAATGATTTGCTTGGCGTCCTTGCTCAAAGAAGCATAATGGCTGTTGCTTTCAGCGACCAGCTTGAGCTGGTTGGCAACATCCTGGTTAGCGGCCGCAAGCTCACTCTGGACATCAGAGTATTCCACGGCTGCAGATTTTGCCTCGTCAATAGCGAGCTGAAATGCGTCTTCGTCCTTGAACTCAGCATCCTCAAAGTTGATAGCGGAGATAATTTTGCTATTCCCGCTCTCGATATCAGCGGCAATTTTGTCAACATAATCATCCCAGAACCAACCAGACTGCCAATATCCATGCTCGTTAAAATACTTTTTCAGCTCAGTCTCGATATTGTCAACGCCGAGCGCCCGCATGATTTGCCGGGCCATGAATTCGCCGCCCTCCATATCGTCGGGAATATCTCGGTCATTGATATTGAATAGCCTCCAAATCGAATTGCTGAAAGCTGTATCTGTTGTGAGCGCATCGCCGTTCATGAGGTCTGAATAGGTTGCGACGGAACCGGCGGTAGCGGTGGAGATGTTTGAGGTTGTGGACATACGGCGGAGCTCGTTCTGATACTCCTTCTCCTGAAGCTCAATAGCCCGCTCCAGCAGATTGTTTTTGTCAACGAGGTAGCCATTCTCCTTGTCATATCCCTCGATGAGCTCAGGAGAAATACCGACAATCTGTTCGATAATTTCCTTGTAACGCTCGTAGTCGTCAGCAGACAAAGAGATATTGCGTCCATATCGGTCAACGCCCTCTGACAAACGCTCGAATTCGTCTGAGAGGTCGTTCAACGTCTGGATGTTACTATCCGCCTGTTCCTTGAACTCCCGGAATGACTCTTTCAGTTCATTGGAGCTTTCCACAAGTTCCTCAGTAGACTTGTGGAGTTTCTGATAGATAGCAACAGCGCCAGCAATAGCAGCCACAGCCACCACGAATACGCCCATAGCCACCTGCGCAGTAGTGGCGGCAATCCCGGCCGCATTCAGAGCGGCAGCGAGCTTACCAATAATTGATGTGGACTGCCCATATACAGCTATTGCCGTGGATGTACTGGACGCAGACGCTTTCATCATGGTGGCAAACACCTGCAGCGCAGTAATCAGCTTCGGGACAACGCCAATCAGGGTGGAAATGACTGTAGTGATTCTTGTAAGCGCTGCAAAGAGAGCGCCACGAATGGCATCGGCTTTGATGATGGCGACGATGGCAACAGTAATCGTCAGGACGCCGTTCAGACCGCCAATTATATCAGTAAGGCGCATAAGCGTCTCAATAATGCCAAGGAGCCCAGTACCGAAGTCAATAATGCCGTTCAGGAAGTCCGTAGAGAAGGTGGTCTGGCTCAAAGACTGGAACGCAGCCTTGAACTGATTGATATGGGCGGTAGTGCTCTCCATATAGGTGGCATAGGATTCCTGCAGTGTGCCAGCGCTATTTGCCATATCCTCCATAGCGCCAGACGCTTCCTGGAACTGTTCTACCATAGAATAGAACACAGACTGCTGACGCACACCAGCAATGGCGTTAGCCAGAGCGGCCTGCTCCATTGAAGTCAGGTTTTCCCATATAGCTGCAATATCAGCCACAACGTCATAGGTGCTGCGGAACTCACCAGTTGCATCGGTCAGGGCGACGTTGTACTTGGTCAGAGCAGCAACGAGTTCGCCATACTCTGCCTCGGTCATCGTCTCGCCCAGCTCATCCAACTCTGTCTTGGTGCTCCGCAATCTGGCCGCAATCGTTCTTAGGCCGGTGGAGGACTTGGCCGCGTTTTGGATGGTGGTATTGGCCGCCGTCAGCAGCGCCACAGACTGGTCGAATGTGTTGCCTGCCGCCGCCAGAGCGGAGGAGGCGTTGTTCATACCTTCTGCAATCTGTGACACAGAGATGGGGAAGTTGTTACCAGTGATGACCAGCTTGTCCATGATAGACTCAATCTCGTCAACACTGATACCAAACGCCTTGACGATAGCGGTCAGAGCGTCTTGCGCAGCGGCCACATCAATATCGCCAACGTTTTGAAGCATAGCCGTAAACTCAGCCAGAGCACTGGATTCATCCAGCGAATAGCCCAGTCGGGCGTATGTAGTCGTAGAGCTGATAAGGTCTGTGATAGAGGAGCCGACCCGTGTCGCCGTCTTGGAGATGGACTCCATGTAGCTGTTGTACGCTTCCTCTGTCGTGCGTGTAACAATCCTGAGCTGGGTCATAGCATCGTCCAGCTCGATGGTGGCTTTTACCATCTGGCGGATTGTCCGAACCCCGGCCATCATCACCCTTGTGATGCTGAACCAGGTGCCAAACTTCTGCGCAAGAGTACCAATCCGCTGGCCGAATGTTCTTGTATTCTCTCCTGCGGCGCGGATAGCCTCAGACGAATTTTTGAACTCAGATGTAATTTCGGACAGAGACTGTCTGACTTGCGCCGGAGTAAGTGTCTTATAGGTATCCCGAAGTTCCTTCAGGCGGCGAACGTAATCATCGAGCGCCGCATAATCGGCCCTGGTCTTCCCGTTCTCGGCCGCCGTCCAATTCTTTTGGGCATCCCTAACCTGCATGAGGGTGGTATTGATTTGTCTATACAGGTTATTCTGTGTAACCGCCGCCGAAGCAGCACGATTCGCTGCATCCGCCTCCTGCTTGGCGGCGTCCTCAGCGGCCCGACCAGCCTCTCGCCGCGCATTTGCAGCCTCCGTCGTGGCCCTGGTTGCACCCTCTGTTGCCGTCCGCTCCTGATTGATGCTCTCAATGTTAGCGCGGATAGCTGCACCCTCAGCTTCGATTTGAGCACGATACTCGCCTGTAACCGCAGATTTAGAAGCACGAATCTCCTCAATCTTTACCGCCCACTGCTCATACTGTGCAGTGATTTCCGCAATACGTGCCCGCTCATCATCAGAGGTAGCCGTCTTCGCCAGGTCGTCAATAGACTTCTTGATGGAGTTTTTCTGCCCGCCAAGAGCCTCCATCTGGACTTTGAACTCGGCAATCTTACGGGCCGCATCGGTCGCCGCAGCACCTGCATCCTGCAAGTCCTTCTTGATTTCGCCAATTCCTTTGGAAGAAATGGTAATTTCTGTTCCAGTAGAAAGTCCAAGTGTATTGACGATGGCGCCGAGCTGCTTCTTAAAATCAGAGATTGCACCTGCACTCAGCTTGAGGTTGGAAATCTGAACAGAGAACTTACCGCTCTGACTAATCTGGTTCAGCTTTTCCTGAAGCTGGCCGCTCCAGGATTTCTTCCCCCCGGTATCGGTGTCAATGCCGACTTTGACCTTGAGCGGGTTTTTGTTTAACTCCTTCATGAGCTCCGTGAGCTGGCTTTGAATAAGCTGCCCACTTTCGCCGCTCAGAGACCCTTCGCCGAGCACGCCAAACAGAAGTTTGATATCTGCACCTGCCATCGTTTTCTCACCGTCCTTTATATTGAAGAAAAGGCTTGGCGTAAAGCCAAGCCTAAATTGTTTTGGTTCGTGACCATATTTGGTTGTTCCCCTTGAACTTGCCGTCAGTTTCTGTTAATATCTGTATCATCAGAACTCGATACTACACTTGTGAGGAGGATGCGATATGGCGCTGTTCAAATGTCCAAACTGCGGTGAGGAAATCAGCGACAGGGGCGCTATATGTCCGTACTGCAAGAATTGGATTAACACTGAAGCATACCGTCAGATGGCCTCCCAAAAGAAGCAGGAACTGATGGAAGAAGGGGAGCGGGAGTATAAGCAGACCACCGAATATAAGCGTAAGAAGCAACGAGAAGAGAAACTCGCAAAGCTCCCGCCCTGTCCCCTCTGTGGTTCAAAGGAAAACGTAAAGCGAATCGGAACGCTTAATCGAGCGGTATCTACTTATATGTGGGGTTTGGCTTCATCCAAAATTGGGAAGGAATATGAATGTACGGCCTGCAAATACCGCTGGTAGGCGACTTATTCATAAGCCGTGCCAGCAACAGCGGTCACACCATACTCAGCCCCATAGTTTGCGTTAAAATCCGCAACGGCTTGCTGGATAAAACGAAGTGGCTCCCGCTCTTTCTTGCTCCGTACCCATGCAAAGTCATTATCAGCTCCGCTTCTTAGAACGCCGTCGCCCGTTGCCTTATGACCATTCCACCAGCCATACACATAATTCTTTGCGTGGTAGCCATTGTTGAACAGGGCGACGATGTTCTCTACGCCCTCATATCCGAGGTCATTCTCAAGAGAATCTCGGTGCAGGTCTCCGTCGAAGTATAGGCATACCTCGAATCCTTCCGGGGTCTTTGTGATACGGCCCGATGATTCCATGTTATTGATATGCTCCATAACAGATTCTGGCAGGTCGTATTCGGCGGCTGTAACTCGCATCACATACAGGAACTTGGACACGGCCTCCCACATCATTTCCTCTGTGAAGACCTTGTCTCCTGCGGCGGTTTGTTTCACTCCCGAATTGGCATACTGCTGGATGCACTTGCCCATTCTCTCCTTACCGGCAGAGGATTTCGCATAGGCGGAAACCTTATCCATGATGGAGTCGATGTTGATATTCACGATTCGTCATCAGCCTTCATAGGGCTCTCCTCCGCAGAAGGCCCCTCGGTTGCGCCTTCCTGCTGCGCGGCCTTCTTTTGCTCCATATACGCCTTGACAATCTTCTGCTCGTCCAGGCCACTCTCAGCGATAGCAGACATCAGGGTTTGCATATCATCTTTGGTCAGCCCGGAGAAGAGCGCCTCGGTCTGGCGGCTCATGTCCTCAATGGTCTCGACCACCTGCTCAATACGCTTCTGAATCTCTGCTGTCCGGGTATTGCAGTTGAACCGAATCTTCTTGTCGATAGCATCCACGATTTCCTGCAACTGTGTGGTATTGATGGCTTCACATACGGTATCCACGGCATCCGTGAAATACACCATCTGGTAACGGTGCTCCAGATTGTCGGGGAGAGAAAAGTTTGCGTACCGGGACAGGATGTTGCTCTTGATGACAAAATCCCTAACCTCTGGCATATAGCCATACTGGTCGTGGAAGCAGCTCTCCACCACATCATCCACGAAAGCCAGAACCTCCATGAGGGGCAGGGAACGCTTTACTTTGACCTCAGTCCCGCACCACTGGATAGTGACATTATTGTCGAAATGCTCCTTCGCAATCTTGTCGAACTGAGCGATGGACACTTTCTTTTCAGTCTTTGCCATAATCGGCATCCTCCTTTTTGTCTTTGATGGTGACATCTATTACTGTCCGTGGATGTTCTGCATCAACGAAGCATTGCATCGTCAATTTCATGAGATGTTCACTGTCATCATCCACGATAAACCCGCTCTCCACCAATCCATCCAAAATGAATTTTGGGCAACTATTGTCAACGTCGTGCCGCCGGTGGTTCGGATAGTATGTAGAAAAACTCAAGTCGCACTTTTCAATGCGTAGGTTAGAATAACCTTGGTTGTCGATAAACCAAACGATGAAGTCTTTCCACCGCTGTTTCAAAGCGTTCATGGGAGCTCGCTTCATTATCATCCACACATTGATAGAGGGGTGGTAGGGACTTGGGATAGGCTTCTTTCTCGCCTTGGTGTGGATGGAAAAGTAGTGCTCCTCATACTTCTCCAGTACATCCCCATCTATCGTTAGCTTGATGCGCTTCTTCACGTTCGCCTCCTAAAGGAAAGGGGAGGGCGGATTACTCCACCCTCCCGGTTGATTACTTTTCCTCCACAGGCGCTTCAACGGGCTCGTCTGCCTGCGCAGGCTGCTCCGCAGGAGCCTTCTGTTCGACAGGAGGCTCAATTACCGCTCTGCGTCTCAGCCCACGCTTCGGCGCAGGCGGAGTGGGATTGCGTGCCTCAGTGATGCGGCGCAGATACTCTGCTCCACACTCGGGGGAGCACGCAACCTCCTGCCAGCGGAATACGCCTGCGGCTCTGTCCATCATGGTACGACAGGCTTCATATTTCTTGCCGCACACTCGACACGTCTTTACCGCAGTCGCCATACGTCAGCCTCCTTACTCAGCGTCCTCGGTGTTCACGCCGAACACGGTATAAGTCCACAGAGCGGTGGCAGAGCCAGCCTTGCCGCAAGCGCCGGACAGAGACTCGGCCTCAAAAGCGTGGACAGCCTGGTTCTCACCCATCTCGATGGAGAAGTCGCCGTTGAAGTCGGCCTTGGGGATGTAGAACTGGATGCGGTACACGTTGGCGCACTTGTCCTCGCCGAAACAGTCTACATACAGGGCGCACTTCTCGGAATACTTGTCGCTCATGTTGGTCAGCACGTCGGCCTGAATCTGGCGGAAGTAGTACACCACGATTTCAGTACCGTCGGCAATCTCCTGCTTGTTGTTGGCGGTGTCCTCGAAGAAGACCAGCTTCTTGGTGGCGGGGTCATAGGTAAACTTGCCCTCGGCCACAGTGGCATCCTGCTCCAGCTTCTTGCCCAGAGTGCTGTCCGCATTCTTCACGTAGACAGACTCAATCTCGTTGCCAGCGGTGCCGACAGCCTTGTAGCTTGTAACGGCCTCGTTGTCATTCACGACCAGATAGTCAGTCCACATGACTGTGGTGAGCTTGTTCTCGAACGTACAGCCAGTCTGCAGCTCCATCAGGCCGCCGGAAATCAGGCCGTTGTTACCGCTGATGGTGACAGCCTTGTTCCGCTTCAGAGAAGACAGCTTACGACCCTGGCGGCCGGTGATGTCGGTCTTGTCCTGGCTCTGGGCAATGGTCGCGCTCTGCAGCTCGTCCAGCACGAACTTGAAGTTGCCGGTCGTAATGTCGAATGCGGTAATGGTCTCAAGACTGGTAATGGTTACGTCATTGACATTAAACATAGTCAAACCTCCCTTGTTATTTGTGAGTCAGCCAGTTCAAATCATCCTGGCTCAACTCTTTTGCATTGACTGTGCCAGCATAGACGCCGTGCATCCTGTTGTCATAGTCAATCTTTTTGATAACTTGCCGCACACTTTCGTTAAACTGATAGATTGAGAGTTCTCGTGTCCCCTCAAATCCATAGTGGAACTGTTCAGTGTTTACCATTGCGACAATCAAACCTTCGAGCTGGGAGTCTGCCATACGCCTGTTTCTGCGGCGCATCTTCTCCCTCGCTCTTTGCAACATATATTCTCTCGCTTCCTGGTTGGCGGGCTTGCGGTTGTTCCGTTTCAGATTGTGAATCTTTCGCAGGACACTCGCAATCTGCCCCTGGATAGAGCGGTCAATGACCGCTCCGGTTTCCTTGTTGAATAAAACAACGGTTTCGTTCTGTGGATTGACAACGGCCTTAAATGGTTTCAGGTCGAGGTCTCCAAAAATCAGCGATGTATCTCGTTCTTTCAGTGCGCCGAACAGCATGAGAAACAACTCGTACTCATTGATAGACATGAAGTCGATACCCATATCGTCGAGCTGTACCATCATGTCCACCGGCATTGCTGTCAGCATGGACACCATGGTATAGTAATCATCCTCATTGTCCAGCACATCTCCAACAGAGGGAATCATCACTTTAATGAAATCGTTGATTGCATACTCCCGCTTATACAGAAGATTGAGAGTGGCCATTTATCCGCCCCTCCTGTTCGACGGGGCAGACCTTCCGCTTGGTGACAGCCGGTTGAAATCCGTAGCTTTGAACGTCAGTACCTTACCCTGGTAGTCTGAGATGGGAGCGAACCGTCTGGTAGAGTCCAGGTCAAGCTCACCCAGTCCGTAGTACCGGCTCCCGTTGATTGTTTTGGCAATCTCAGAGCAGAGTCTATCCACACGCAGGCCGCCGCCCTCCGGCAGCCGCATAAGGCTCTTGTGGGTAAACACCCAAATATACATGATGGGTGAAAGGAATGTCTTGGTAGGCGCACGCTGAATATCAACATCGCTACAGATATAGGTCTTAGCCGCCTCAATGGTTTCTGGAACATACTCGTAGGGGAACACCTGCGAATACATAAGCTCATTCGGGTCGGCTATCCCTTTGCCGTCACCACTCAGCAGCCATACGATTTGCTCATTTGTCAGCAGGTCGTTCATGAGCTGATTCTTGTAGTGGAAAAATTCGTCAAGTTGCATTACAGCCACACCTTCTTTGCTGCGGAATCACCGGGCTTCTCTTGCGGTGTATGCCCCTCCAAAATGGGAGGCTCGACCTCTGGCTTGGCCGGTTTCGGGAAATAGTCGTAGTAGTTGGCAATATGGAGTTCCAGATTGTCTGTGTCTTCCGTATTGCACTCGGTCAGGACAAAGCTCAAAACGCCATTACCGGTGAAGGAGCCACCCAGCTTGAACGGCTTGGTCAGTCGATAGGCGAGCACGTTTGGAGAACCCTCGTCATCAATCAGGAACCGGCTGTCTCGATTCAGACGCAGCGTCTCTTTGTCCCGTGGCAAAATCAACGTGAGACGAGAATCGCCGCGAATCATGATGAACTCGTTGTCCCCATACTCGCCGGTCAGGTACTTAGTGCCATCCTCAACAATACTCCACCGCTTGATGACCTCCCCGTCTTTGGAGACCCATTTGAGCAGGTAGTTACACTGTTGCATGGTGACCTTGGTGTACAGCTCGTTAAATGCGTCACGTCCAGTAATGAGCCAATGGTTATCCATCCAGCTCACGGTGCTGCCGTGCCGCAAATCTTCTCCGGGCATTGAGCAAAGCGTTTTGATATTAAGGTTGTCAGAGTTAATGACGGCGACGTTGCGCATAACGCCGTCAATTTCCATGCTCTGATATGCCAGACTTCCGGGCATTTTTCTGGACAGGTTCCGAGCTTCTCTGCGGAACTCGGCCTCCCGCCTTGTGCCGCCCTTTGCCTCAATCCGCGAGCAGTATGTACTCCAAGGGTTCATGGTTACACCTCCTGCGTTACGGCGTATCTCTCTTTCAGCTTATTGCAGATAGAGATGGCTCTAAATACCTCACGCCGCACGAATGCGACATCACTCTCCGGGTGGTCAATGAGGTATTGGAGAATTGAGATGAGGGACAAAAACAGAGAGTCTTCGTGAATGGCCACGACCAGAGCCTTGCACCCAAGCAGCTCTGATTGGAGACTTCTCATATAGGTTTCCAGGGAACGCTCTTTACTCTCTTTGAGAGGGAGAATCTTGAAGAAAAGATTGATAAGAGAGCGGAAGTAGTTTTCCAAAACTGCAGCGTCCATCTGGATGCCAACCGACGTTTGAATCATCAATGCAGGTGTAACTCCGTCAAATCCCCGTGGTTATACGAATATTCCCTCATCTTATTCGTAAACTCCTTGCGAGCTGCCATATATGCGTTACTGATACGAAGAAGCAGCTCAGCGGGGGAATAGGTGGAAAAGTCCTTGGTGTTCAGAGCATTTTCCAGATTCTCTTGTTTGTAGGTATAGGGCTTCATCCACTGTACGACCATGCCCTCAGATACGATATCTACGATTTCGTCCAGGTCTTCCTGTTCAATTTCCACCTCAAACTCTCTGACATTGTCGTCTGCGGTGGTGGTCAGGTCGTACTTGCAGATTTTCTTAAATGCGGCAATCGCCATCTTCATGAATCCGTCAATCTGGGTGTTCCGCTCATAGTCCGTCATTTTGAGAAACTCATACTCCGTAATCTTAGAGAGAAACGCCCCAGTAAAAACATCATAGGGAACGCTCATATATCACGCCCCCTTACTTGTCGTGCTCAACCAGCTCAATGCCCAGGCTCTTCTCCAAAGATGCGATTGCCTTGTTGGAGTCGATAGTGCCATCCGCAATCAACTGCTTTGCCCGATAGGCCACAGACTGCTTCTGCCCGTCGGAAAGTTTGGCGACAGCTTTCTCCAGTTCGGCAGCAGATTTCTCAAAGAACTTATCGAAGTCCTCGATAGGAATCGCAAACTTGTAATACTGCGCCATACCGATGTAATCGGGAATCCAGGGCTCATCGAACATGAACCAGTTGTTGATGAAGTATTTCTTGTTGGAACTCTTGGCATTGCGCAACTCACCGATTTCCATATCCTGTTCTGCGCCGAACGCCTCCCACACAAACCGCTCGCCAGTCTTGCGGCTCTTATAAACCAGCCGCCCCTGGAACCCGTTGCGAACTGTTACGATTTGATGGGGGTCGATTTCCTTTGGAATGAATGTCCGCTTCTCATTTGCCGTTTCTGCGGCAGTCTGACCTGTCTCTTTGGTGGGCTGACGCCCAGCGCCCCTGTTTGTCTCGTTAGCCATAAAAACCTCCCTTTAATACAGAGAGCGGGGCCCGATGTGAGCCCCGCTCATATGTTCTGTGTTTAGGCCATCTCGTACCGGCCAATGCCAGCGTTGCCGCCAGCCAGCACGATTCCCATGCCGTACTTCTCACCATACAGATACTCCTGGGTGAGGTCGCCATTGCTCATGGGGTCACCCATAATCACAATGGGGTTACCCTCGTACACGCACTTGATGGGCTTGTCATCGCCAGCGATGATGGTCAGCACATCGTCGCTCATAACAAAGTCAGTAGAGCCGACCTTGTGGCGCTGAGGAGTCACAACGACAGGAGTGCCGTAGAACTTGCCATAGTAGCCCATGTTGTACAGGTCGCTCTTGGAATCGGTGCCCTGGATAGCAGGGGCCAGATTGCGAACGGCCTTCTTGGTGCCGATAATGGTGGCGGGCTTTCCACCAGCAGCGGCCTCAACGTGAGCAATCAGCTCAAGCAGCTCGTCCTCGTCATATGCGCCGGCAGTGGGGAAGTAGGTCACACCACCGAAATCCTGTGCAGTAGCGCCGCTCCACAGAGTGTACACATCGTTGAGCAGCTTCTTGCGGAAGGACTCGGACACCTTGTTGATAAAGGTGTTGAAGTCAACACGGCCAGCCAGAACGCGGTTCAGCTCCTCGTAAATCTTCACGACCTTCAGAGAAGTCGGGATAGACACTTCGCTGATACCGCTCAGGCGCTGACGCCGGATGCCCTGCGTACCGTCTGCGGCCTCAGAGACGATAAACAGGTTACTGTCCTCAACCTCGAAGATGTTCTTGTCACCCTCGGCGAGGTTGCGGAAGTCCACCAGAGCGTTGAAATATTCGTCGCCCTGCAGACCCTCAACGACAGTGCGGGACAGAATCTCCTCAATGAGGGTAAACAGCCCGGTACACTTGCCGTCGCGGATATTTTTGTAGTTCAAAACGGTGCTGCCACCATTGGCATCCACCAGAGCCTTGTGCAGAAGCTCCTGAGACTGGCCAACGGAATACTGCTCCACGTTACCGTGGTAAGCATCAACAGCAACCTTGACAATGTCTTTCATATCAGCCATTCCAGATACCTCCTTTCTTATGCCTTGGCCGCAGCGGCGGCCTCGGTCTTACCAATCTTGATGGCGTAATAGGTGTGGCGGCCGACAACCTCCACATCCACACACGTACCCAGACCGGTGCTGCCAGCGGCAATCTTGCCATTGGTGCCAATGCCAACAGCGTCGCCCTTCTTGGGGACGGTGCCGCTCACGAAGCCCTCGGCGGTCACAGAGAAAATGTTGCGACTGCGGGGAATGTAGCCACGGGTAGCCTTACCCGCCTCGTTGATAAACTCGTCCAGGTTCTTCTTGCGCTCGTCGTACATAACCTCGACACCGGCCACGATGGCGCAATCGTTCAGGTCGTCACCGGCCTTGGCGGCCACCGCCTTCATCACCTCGCGCTGACCGTCTTCGTAGCCCTCCAGCTTCACGATAACGCCATTCTCAACCTCCGCCACCTTACCATCAGCGCCGTAAAAGCGCAGGGAGACAAGGTCGGCGGGCTGTTTCGTACCACTCATCAGGTCGGTACGGATAACTGCATACTTATCAGCCATATCTGACTCCTCCTTGTAATATATTTAATTGCGCTGACTGGGCGCGGCAATACCATACTCGGCGAAAACGCCACCATAGGGCTCATTCTCCGTCGGGGTCTTATCCACCGCCAGTTTCGCGGGCTTGGGCTCGTGAGAGAACTTCACAGTTGTGCCATTGCGGCCCCGGATAGCGAAGCACTTCTCTTCCAGAGTCTCCAGGTCGTACTCCAGGCTGTGCTCACGCAGAGCCTCAAAAGCCTCCATACCATTCAAGTCTTCAAACTGGGCGAACACTTCATCCCGCTTGCCCCGTTCGACAGCGCCCTCCGTATCCGCCTTGAACTGACGCAGAGCCACGAGCTCAGCATCATTGGCGGAGGCAGCCTCCGTCGCTTTCTGGTACTTTTCAGTCCACTCAGCGGTGGCCTCGCTGAATTTCTTGGTCGCAAGTTCAAACAGCTTGCCTACAGGCATGACCTGTTCGCCCTCATCGAAGTCCACGATGGAATACTTCTTCCGCTTCTTGCACTCGAAATCAATGACGACATGGTCGCCATTCATAGAGTACGAGAATCCATACAGATTCCAATCATCGCTGGAATCCTGAGCGTAGACCTCGGAGGCATCCCGGTCGTAGTCAACGTACCAGTAGCGAGGCATGGAGCCCCATTCGGTTTCAATGGTCTCCGCTTCGAGGGCGGCCCAGAGTTCCTGCCGGAACTGGCCTTCCAGTTCAAAGTTCTCCTGAGTGCCGCCAGCAGGCTCAGCACCGCCGTCGTTCTTCATCGCCTCAAACTTTGCACGAAGCTCTTCCACAGAGAAGTCCTCAATACTGAAGTCGAGCATATCGGCGGTCAGGCCAAATTCGGCCATCAGCTTATTCTTCTCGTCCAATACCTCTTTTCCTCCTTCCGAATAGTTTTGTGGGATTATGCCAACCTCTTGCGAGGGTTGTGCCATTGCAAATGTCTCCTTAAATTCCTGCATCATATCAGCAAGCTGCTGCTTGAAATCACTGCATGAGAACATCTCAAGCGAGGCCGACTCATAGCAGGGCTCGGCCGTCCCCAACAGGCAGAACGCTGTAAACTCAAATCGGTCGATAACGTACACGCCGTCAACCATCCGGCCTTCTTTAACCGAGATTTCCATCGACTCGTCTGTAATGCCGTCCTCTTTGATTTTCTTGTAGGCTTCCTGCCTTTTCCAAAGCAGAACGTTGACACACAGATACTCATGGACGCCAGAGCCGTCCTCGATTTCTTCCCACCAATATTTGGCGCTCTCAGGAACGACGCCGACAGGCTGTGTCACGTTGACAATACGCATACTGCCGTCATCGCTTGTGACAAGCTCCATATCATGGGAGCCAATAATGTCCTCCTCTCTGTCATACCGACAGACAATAGGGCAGTTGTAGATGCTTGGCATACAGCGCTCAAAGGTCTCCTTGCTGATGAAGCTGTTATTGCGGTTCTTCCCGACGTAGGCCACCCGAAGAATACCCTCGTCAAACGATGCGTTGTTCTCGGTCAGACCGCTGATGCCGGAAGAGAAAACAATTCTCATATTCCGCTCACTCATGTAAACTTCACCACCTTTGGGCATAGTAAAGCCCGCATCTTTCGATGCGGGTTAGAAGGTTAATGTGTCGGACAGCGCATATGGGACACCATCGCACGTAAAATTCTGGTCACCCTTGTTCACAAAAACATAGATATGTTTTGCGTTGTCGCTTTTCAGCAGCTCATACCGCCTGAATAACAGAACATCCCGCCCCTCATCGCTGAATACATAGATGAATCCATTCATTACCAGTCATCACCGTCCTCACGAGACTGCTCGCCGCTATCGGTCAAGTCTCCATCTTCCTTTATTGGAGCGCCGCCCTCGTCTGTCGCACCCTCGCTCTCGGTGCTGGAGTTCGACCCAGTTTGCGTAGTAGAACTCTGCAACGGGTGGAACCTATCAACGAGGCCAAGCACGTCGTTTTCAAGGAAGCTCATGCAGTCCACCTCACTCTGAGACATACCCTGAGTAGCGGCATACATGGAAATGAAGGGGAGCCCGAACTGACAGGCTTTCAGATACTGGTCGCCCAGTTCCTTGCGATTGTAAGGGCTACAATCTAAAAATGTGATATGGAAGTTCTTTCCGTAACTCTGAGCCTGAATATAGCGATTTACCGCATCTTCAATACTCTTGACGATTCCATATGTAATCGCTTGGTCTGCCTTGATAGAAAGCACCAGGGCGTTGGCGGAAGCCTTGTCGTTATTGAAGAGCAAGGAGGACACACCAGCCGCCGTAAACAGATTTTGCTCTGCTTCGGAAATCGTATCCGTATCGCCAGTGTTGGCCTTCTCAAAACTGATTTTGTTGATGGGCATAGGGGACAAAACCGACCCGACTTCCTCCGGGAGCACACTGTCAAGATTGCGCCAGAAGTCTTTGGCCTTATCAAAGTCCATAAGCCAGTTACCCTCATCATCTGTCCCCAGGGTCATAACCAACATAGCGTAATTCTCCAACGCTGTCTTGGTCATTTTGAGCTGTTTATAGTCCTCCAGGTCATACACCTCTCGCAGAATACCAGCAAAAGGCGGAAGGGCATAGTCCAAGATATCGTTGTTACACTTGATGGCAAATGAGGTCGGGCAGTCCAGCTCTTGCCAGCGCAGTCCTCGCCGGTCTCTCTGATATGCGTTGTACTTCGTCTTGAACTCAGTTGGGTAAAACTCCAAAAGTGCCGAACGGGCGTCGAAATAAGAAAAATCGAACGTTACGTTAGGCACGTTACCCTCAATCGTAGAAACGGTACAGTAGTCAGACGGCAACTGTTGGATAGTGATATTGTCATTCGTCACCCACATCGTCCCGTAGAATACGTCCTCACGCAAACAAACTGTCAGAATCTTGGGGAACTGTGTACGCACGTTCATCGCCGACATAGCGTTCAGAACCTTGCGATAGTTCCTGCTGATAGATTTTGCATTGACACTCTTGGGGTCGATTTTGTGTGGGGAAACGACATAGGCCAGGTCAGAAAGGCCGGTGAAATACTGAATGAGCCTGCGGAAGTGTGAACTTGCCCCATAAATATAAGTAACAGCTCGCCGGAGCTGCTTCTCATACTGATATGGGTTAGAGAGGTAAGTCGTGATTTCATCCTTGGTGTACAGGGAAAACGTAGGGGCGTTTGTGTTATTGTTTACGTCCCGTGTAATCAGCCGGTTCAAAAGCGCAAACCTGCTGGAAATACCAATCATACCCTCCACATTCGCTTTGGTATCTTTCACTTTCTGCTCACTCGTTGGAATCACCACCTTTCTTATTTGATTTTCGGGGGCTTAAATAGGAACATATCAGAACCGAAGTCATTACCTCGCTGCTTTCCTACTTTGCTCTCGATTTGAAGTGCCACATAATAGTTGTAGCTAAGGCTGGAATAGCGGTCTTTCCGCATTCCAGACCGCTCAAACACACGTACACGCCCGCCAGATTCCTCGTGCTGCAACTTAACCAGCTCATTGATGAGTAGGGTCGTATGCACATAGGGCATCTGCAAACTGATTTTCTCCATGGATGATAGGGAGCTATATCCTTTGATATCAGCCAGGAGCGAATCGGCGTCATACTCCGTCATCAGCAACCGAATCTTGCTACTGCGAAATCCTTCACGCAAGAGAACGGCGCAATCAGAGTTCAGCTTTGGCGTCGCTTTGATTGACCAGATGACCTTCTCTGCACCTTTCGTAGTGCATCGAGCAGCCATCTCCGGGTCATTGCAACACGACAGGGCAGGGTAGACCTCTCCCGTATCCGGGTCTACGATGTCACGCACAAGCGCATCGTAAACACCCAGGCCGAGACCCGTACAGTCCAATACGATGTAGTCACAGGAGAATTCATCATACAGTCGCCTAATAACCAGCGCCTGGTCTTCGGTATGCAGTCCTTCGCACGAATCGCCATAGACAATATTGCTCGTGTAGCGGCCTTGCTTAGAAGGCAGCATCTGGTTAATGAAAATAGCGGTGGCGTCGTTGTTGTGTTTGTTGCTGGACATCAGAGCAACGTCTGCAGATAGGATACGCTTCTCGCCGTTTTGCTTCGGAGGGATGCGAACCTTTTGGCTGTTGCCAAGCAAATTTGCCAGCTTGTCTGGGTACATGGCGTACTTGATACGCCGATTTTTGGAAATTGAGTCAAAGTCGAAGAAGGCACCATCCTCATCGCCGAACCACATGGCCTCCATCTCCATCGACCACTTTATCTCGTTGAAGTCGGTCTCTAACATATCGCTCTCCACATCCTCCGGGAACAGCAATCCCTCTTGGATGGAGAGTTGGTACGGAAATCCGCACACAAAGTCTGTCTTGGAGTCATCAAGCATGAGCTTGAATGTGTCGAGCATCTTGTTGAAAGACCAATGGTCTTTGAAGTAAGCGGAGGAAAGGAAGCAAGACTTGTTAGGCTCCTTCGCATACTCCGCCTTGCGCTGCGCCTCTGTCAGCTCTCTGTACGGAGGCATCCGGCGGCTGGTCAAGAACTTCTTCAAAACCGTGTCAATAGTGTCTTTTTTCACCATGCGGAACTCGTCCACAATCAGAATATTGGCACGGTTGCTTCGGGCGTTATCTGACGCAGTAACAACTTTGATGAAGCTGCCATTTTTGAACATGACCTTTGCGTCCTGCCCGGAGAATTTGGTCTTGTTCATGTCGATTTCGTTACGCAGATTAGGAGATACAGGCATCAATTCCGTCTGAATCTTCTCCAGAACGTTAATACTCTGACCTCGCGTACCAGAGGTAATGACGACCTTTGTGCCCGGATACAAGATGCACCGGGCTACAGCAAAGATTGCAATCAGGAACGACTTACCCATACCACGGGCGGCAATCCACAGAAATACACGGCTTCTGTTCATCATCACCAGCAGCATGGTCTGGAACCATTTCAGGAAGTCGAGCTGCAAATATTCCTCAACGAAGATGTCGAAGTTTTCCCGATAATAGCTGCCCCAAATTGCCATACCCTCAATAACCCGTTCACGCCGAGCCTGGGCAGCCGAAGCCATTACTCCTCACCGCCTTCATCATTGTGGTCGGAACTCGAACCGCCAAAGATGTCGCTCAGCACAGAGTCATCATCTTCCTCGTCGTATTCGGGGCGCTTCACTCGCAGCTCGTTCATAGCTTCCTCGTATGCCCTGGTATAGCTGTTCTTCAGTCCAACCATCTTGCAAGCATGACCGAGATACCATGTCGTGATATTCTTGATAGTCCTTCGGACATCACGATTCTCCTTCGGTGTTTCAGGCAGCGGCCTATTGAACTCCCATTTTTGGATGCCAACACCCAACGGCATTTTCTCCAGCTCAGCATCGGCCTCTTCCTTCTGCTGAGAGGGTTTCAGGTTCATACTGCCAAGCAGGGTATTCAACAGGTTCACGCTCTTATCAGTGGGGTCGCCAGCGGCAGCGGCACGGGCAATAATAACCTCCTGCATACAGATTTGCTTATACAGGGTTCGCTCGTTCTGTTTCAGATTCTCAATCCCACCCGTCCAGTCTTTGTAGTGGCGCTCCAGTTCCATGTAAAAATCATGGTCAAAGCCGGGCCCCCAGAACTCGACAATGGCCGGGTCGGTGGGGATGTCATCCTCCGCATCTTCCTCACCCTCCTGGACGGGGAACTGGAACCTGTCAACAGGCTCCGCATTTGCGGCCTCCTCCCGAAGCGTGTCGTCAAATGTCTTGTCTATGTAACGAATAATATTGGTTTTGCCAATGTAGTTGCGGATTCTGGAGTTTGTACCAGCGGAACGCTCCACCATAGCATAGATAGACTCGCTCCAATACAAATCCATTTTCATACACATCCTGCGCATGGCCTCTTTATCACCAAGGTCACGAACATACTCCTCGTACATCTCTTCGATGCAGTCATTGCACCACGGGAGATGTCCAGAGCCACGGTACATGGGACTATGGCTGACGGGGAAGTACCCTTTCTTACGGCTAAACGCCGTACCGCATCGAACGCAGTAACCCAGCGCAGAAGACTGATTCGTTCGGTCTTCTGCTTCAAACAGAAATAAGTGGAGTCACTGTTGAGTTGGCGTCTGGCAGAACGAACCTGCCGCCGACAGCGATGCCGGTCTACCATGTTGAATGAAATCAAACAGCGACGTTTCCGTTCGCTGTTCGAGTTTATATCACATAACATCAAAAAGGGTAAACAATTTTAGTTTACATCCAAATTGAAGACCGCAACACGCTTCGTGAGACGCGAGACACAATTACAGTATTGCAACAGACGTGAAGGCGCCACACAATTCATTATCTTTGCGGGGAGCGACAACCGTTATCAAAAAGAACCGTCATTATTTCCCCGCACCATGCCTTCATCGGCACATTCTTTTGAATTGGACGTGAAATCCAATGATAAGTTGTAATTTTAACTGCAAAAGTCTTAACAAGAGGCTTTGTCCAAGTCAAGAGTGTCGAAATGAGTTTCTGTTTGAAGCAGAGGGCCGAATACGGAAGGAGGTATTTCTTTGAATGTAAGTATCAGTAAAGGGAATGAGAAACTTGGCAGCATCCAAAGCGTATCACTCCCGTCGGGCCTGACCTGCAGGCAGTGTGACTGCATTAAGAAATGCTACGCTCGGAGGATTGAACGCCGCCGCCCCAGTGTAGAGGTGGCATACAAAACAAATCTGCGCATCCTGGTTGAAGAGCCGGATGTCTACTGGCGGGAGGTCGAAGCAGCCATCATGCTGTCTCGATTCTTCCGCTTTCATGTTTCTGGCGATATTCCGAACACCACCTATCTCTGCCGCATGGTCGAGGTAGCGAAGCGGAATCAGCACTGTGAGATTTTGTGCTTCACCAAGCGGTATGAGTTTGTCAACTCGCTGTTCGTCTGCGGCATGGATATCCCAAAGAATCTACATATCATCTTTAGCGCATGGCCCGGAGTGGAAATGCCTAATCTGCACAATCTGCCGGAGGCTCATGTCAGATTCCGAGACGGAACCACGACAGCCCGCCTGGATGCCGTTGAATGCAACGGTAACTGCACCGAGTGTGCAATTACAGACGGTGGATGCTGGACTCTTGGCCCTGGTGAACAAGTAGTGTTCAATGAGCATTAAAAGGGGTGATTCTTGATGACAGTCGATGAATTCAAAGACATGATAAACCGCAGATTTGTGGTTGAATGTAACAGTGTTTTTGAACGAAACCAGACCATTGAGTTGCTGCTCGCCCTTGGATACGAGGTAAACGGGCCGTCCATGGAATATTTGAAACCCGGAAATCAGGATTTCAATTATCCCCATCCCGTTATGGAGCGCAGTGGCAATCGGATATGTTGCACAATGTACGTGGATGACAAGGAAAAGTCCATACAGTTTGCTGAGATTGAAAATCTCATTGGTTATCTTGACTCTAATTTTGATGAGCGAAATAGTGAGGAGTTCTCAGAGGCGTTTGCGGCTTTGATGAGTTAGGAGGTAAGCATGACTTTAAGCGAGTTCAAGGATATGGCAAACGAAGGAATTGTCATTGAGTGTTTAACAACGCAACAGCGGAGAAAGGTTTTGGAGCTTTTTGAGGAAAATGGTTTTCCTGTGGGCTCCGCCATCAGGGCTTATATGCGTCCTGAAGGAGACAGAAATATCACATATATGCACCCAGCATTCAAACCGGATGAGTCTCTTGTCTGTTGTTATAGAAAATTTGGCCAGGCCGCAGAGGATGTGGTGAATGCAATTCGATATGAGGATGTTCAAGCCCTCATTGAGAGTCCTCTACCGTTGGATGACCGGAATGATGTTGAGTTCGCAAACGACTTTGCATCGCTTCTCTACTGAAAGGAAATGCGTAAGTTCCTTCCGCCTGAGTACATATAAAAAGGAAGGGTGGATATAGGTGGAAAGAAAAAATCCAAGGATGCTGACCTACGCTATGGCGATTGCGGAGCTAATCGTAGATTCCGAAGATTCAAAGGAGAGGCTACTGGAGGAAAAGTTCGAGGCGTTAAGAAAATCCTGGTCTCTATTGGAGCTGTATGCAAAAGATGGCTTTGATGAGAAAATCCTTGACGCTATTATGGAGAAAAAGGCCAGGCTGATTTTGGATGCCACATCAATTCAAGACGTTCGGGAACTTTCTAATCCTCCGAAGCCCTACTACGATGGCGGTAAATGGATGTGCTCCAAGAACAGTGTTCCAGAGGAAGAAATGATATGGTGGTCAAAAACATCTTTGCGAGCTCCACTTTCTTCGGAAGCAGTGGAGCGTTATGCAGAGCTGTTCAAACAGTTCTACGGAATGAGCGTAGATGAGTTGATGGGATGAGTACATCCAGAAAGTTTGCAGGGAATGAGATTGAACTGCTTGACACCCACGGTGTCCTGCACCTCGGCTCATTCCCCTTTCTTTTTGACCTTGAAGACCTGCCTGTCATCCAGAGCCACATCTGGTATCGGGATAAAGACGGGTATCTGGTGAGCTGTTATTACTTCAACGGCCAGCAACGGTTTGTGCGGTTCCATAGAATTGTGATGCGTGCCCAGCCAGGCCAAGTGGTAGACCATATCAATAAGGACAGGTCAGATAACCGTAAGCAAAACCTGCGGTGCTGTAGCAGGTCAGAGAACGTCAGAAATCGGGGGCTTTGTTCTTCAAACACCTCCGGGGTAACGGGCGTCTTCTTCGATAAGGCGCGAGACAAGTGGGTAGCAAGTATCACACATGAACATAAACGTATACTTATTGGCCGGTTCTCAGCCAAAGAGGATGCGGTTGCAGCTCGTCTTGCAAAGGAATCCGAGCTTTTCAACGAATTTGCTCCTCAGCGAGCATTATTTGGGGAGGTATCAAAATGAGTGGAGATGCTATGACTCTCGATGAAGCAATCCGGCACGCACTTGAGGCGTCTGAACGGCAAGACCTTTGTGAAGACTGCCGTGAGCAACATAAGCAGTTGGCCGGATGGCTGTCCGAGTTGCGTGAAGCTCGTGCAGAGAGGATGCCACACGGTCACTGGATTTATCGTGGGTTCGAGAAGGGGTACTTCTGCTCGAACTGCGGCGGCGGATGCCTGCTGAATCTTGAAAGCGATTGGCATGAGAGTACCCATTGCCCACACTGTGGGGCCAAGATGGACATGAAGGACTGATTTTTATGAAGAACCAAGGGTTAGCTCCTGTTTTATGCAACGCTGGTAGCGGTTCCATCCACCATCACTATTTTGGGTGCCCGGTATGCGGGTCTGAGGTCGGTGGCTTTACCATCACTGGGGACGGAGAAGACGACTGGGGTACGCATGAAGATATTATGGTTGAGTATCGGCAGCTTCAGACGGTAATGAATATGTTGAAGGCGCGAGAAATCCTCCACGATTTATCCGATTATGATAATGCAGCCGCAGATTTTCTCAAGATTGACAGAGTTCAGCATTATGAGAAGATATCTGAAGAACTCGGCTGTATAAAAGATTAGGCTGGTGGTGATGAGCGATTATGGAAGGCTCGAAAGGGTGTGCAAAGCAATCCTGGAAGTGGGGTAGAGGGAGCAACTCCTTGCGAGGTGAGGTAAAGTTTTCTATCAAGAAAAATAAGAAGTACCTGAACCGCAAAGCTCGCCGCCACAAAGAACCGCTGCAGGGGTGCCTTTATAAAAAATTAGCAGGAGACATGGCATACGACTATGTGACCTGAAAAAGTTGGTGGTGACAAAATGCGAATTGACTTGCCACAGTGTGGCTTCAAGAACTGTAAGTTCCAGGCAGACGGGAACTGTTTAAGCGCAAGCGAGCATGACAGATGTGAGTACACGAGAATGTCCGGCACAATCAGAACCATGATTATGGCGTTCAATCTCTGCCCTCTATGCCAAAATACACAGTGTCAGAACTCAGGACATGAGGAGAACGGCTGCTCCCCCATCTGGAACGGTCTTGCGCTTGGGGCGATTGACACACACAGAAAATAGAATTTCTATGATGGAAGGTGGTATTTATGCCGGTATCAGTTATTATTGGAGGACAATTTGGTTCTGAAGGCAAGGGGAAAATCTCCAATTTTTGGGCCGAAAAAATGAATGCCGCAGCAGTCGTTAGAGTTGGCGGCCCAAATTCAGGACACACCGTATATACCTCAGAAGGAAAGAGAATGGCATTTACTCAAATTCCATCGCCTTGTGTAAATGGGAATATCCTATCAATCCTTCCTGCTGGTTCATACATTGATGTCCAGACGATTCAGAAGGAAATTGCAGAGGTCAATTTAACCCAAGATAAACTGGCAATCGACCATAACGCTGTAATCGTTGACCAAGATTGCAAACACACAGAGAGAGAACTAATGCTGCGAGAGTCTATTGGGTCAACATTAAGCGGAACTGGCTATGCAGTATCAAAGCGTGTCATGCGCACGAAAGACGTCGTGTTGGCTGGACAGGTTCCAGAATTAGCTCCATTCATCACAGATACAAAAATGCTCATGCGTTCCTTGCTAAATAGCGGGGAACACATTGTTATCGAAGGAACGCAAGGTTATGGCCTTTCAAACTTACATACACGGTGTTTTCCGTATGCAACAAGTAGAGATACCTCTGCGGCTGGTTGTCTTTCAGAAACAGGTTTAAGCCCATTCGACGTTGAGCATATTGTCATGGTTTTGAGAGCATTTCCGATTCGAGTCGCAGGGAACTCTGGGCCTTTGCCATATGAAACTTCATGGGAGGCATTGACCAAAGAATCTGGTGCTGAAGAAAATTTGTGTGAATACACCACGGTGACAAGGAAAATTCGACGTGTGGCCAAGTTCGACCCAAGTCTGGTTATTGATGCAATCACTGCTAATCGGCCAGATGTTATTGTATTAAACCATGTTGACTACTTTGATATGAGACAGAGTGGGAAGCCTGAATTGTCTCAACAGCAACTGAGTGCAATATCCGATATCTCCCGTTCCATTGGGCGGCGAATTGATTATGTTGGGAATGGGCCGGACACCGTTATTGCGGTTTGAGAAATACATAAAACAGAACTTTAGTGGTGATTGTATGACGAAGGAAGAGGCGGCCAATAAGCTGATTTCGATGTATCACTTCTATTGTAAAAATTACAGCGATACCAATGGAAGCATGAACGCCGCTGTCACACTCGCCGTTGCGGTCTTGGCGGAATCCGCTGGAAGGGATGCGTGTGAGGAGTGCCAAATGGAGCGGAGTCAGTTGTCGGAATTGCTGGCTGAGTTAAAAGCAATTCGCACCCATCTGGAATCGAGGTGAGAGAAATGGAGTGTGCCGATTGCGGCAAGTATACCTATACCATCTACAGTAAGTATGGGAACATCGCACTTTGTGATGACTGCGCAGATAAAAGACTTCAGGCCGAACTCGATGAGAAAAGCCATAGTGTCCAGAAGGCGTCTGATTTTTCTGAGTGGAAACACGGAGATATGTCAGAGCTCTTTTGGATGCACCTCGGGAAATACATCAAGGAGCCAAGCGAACATAGCGTTACACTGATGCTCATGGCACTTCGCTGGGCCTGCCATGATAATCAAGGGCTTGCCAACTCGTTCCGAAATGCTCTCAAGTGGGCAAAGATTGACCTGTATGCAGAACAGGAAAAGTGGGCTGAGAAACGGAGGAAGGAGGCGCAGTAGCTGATGGCAAAATACAAGATTGGAATCACGGAAGCCGGAGACGCAGGTCTCGACCTATCCTGGGTAAACAAGCTGGATACGGTTGATGGGGCGGTTGTAATCACCAAGTGCATTTCGCCTGAGTTCTATGACGCGGTTCTCTCCAACAAAGACAAACTCATCATCCATGCAACTTTTACAGGATATGGCCACTCTGTTTTGGAGCCGAATGTACCACCTCCTTATGATGAGTTCGACGCAATCATGGCGCTGGAGAAAGCCGGATTTCCAAAAGAAAAGATTGTCATCCGTGTTGACCCGATTATCCCAACACCAAAGAGAATTGACACAGCCAAGAGCGTGTTCAAGACGTTTATGGATGTTGGGTTCTCAAGGTTCCGTGTGAGCATCATTGATATGTATCCACACGTCAGAGAACGCTTCAAAGAAACCGGCCTACCGCTGCCATACGGTGAACGTGGGTTTTATCCGAGTGCGGGGCAGGTTCGGGCGGTAGACGAAATGCTGGAGGATGTGGAAAGATACTGGTTCAATATGGGAAGCCGAGCGTTATTTCACGATGTCCTTCGTATCGAAAGCTGTGCGGAGCCAGGACTGAGAAACGCCTGTCGGTGTGGGTGTATTTCTGAATATGACCTAAATTTACTTGGCCTTACAGAGAACGAGCCAGACAGTTTTGGATATCAACGTAAAAACTGTATGTGCTATTCCGGCAAGACAGAGCTGTTGAAACACAAAGAGAGGTGCCCACACGGATGTCTCTACTGTTACTGGAAATAAAACTTAGCTTTGGTGGTGAATAACGATAAGATACAATAGCGTCAGATTGGAAAAAGGTATGTACCAAGAGCCTGGATGCACATTCAGCCATGTATTGGAAAGTAACGACCCAAGCGGCCAGTACGTCGGTACATCCATGGAAGGGTTAGATGCCTTTCAGCGGCAGCTCAAGCGATTCGATATCAAGGTGAAGGGTGCTCAGTCTGATACGGTTGAAAAATTCTTCGCCACAACAGAATCAGCGGTACTTTTCCCGGAATATGTTGCAAGAGTTGTGCGGCGTGGCATGGAGGAATCGGATATAGTTCCGATGATTACCGCCTCTGTAACGAAAGTCGATGATGAGGAACAGGTTGGGAACACTCGGGCAAAGCTACGCAAACGGGGACGGTTGTTAGTTTCCAGCTACGATGCAGTCCGCACACAAAAGTTGGACTTATTCTCCGTTACCCTGCGTCAAATCGGCTCTCACATTGCCCATTTGCGTTTGGAAGACACCGTAGATGTCCTTGTTAATGGCGGCTACGATAGTAAGGCTGCTGAGGTCACATCACTAAACGGGTCTGTATTCGGATACAATACGTTGCTGGATTTTTGGGCGCAGTTTGACCCATACGAAATGAACGTTGTCCTTGCATCTAATGATGCCGCCCTCAACTTGCTGAAGATGCCTGAGTTCCAAAACTCATTTGCTAGATTCAGCTTACAGCAGCCGCATTGTGTCACCATGCCATTTGGGCCTATGCTGATTCGTTCTATCGCAGTACCCGAAAACACAGTGATTGGAATTGATAAGCGATTTGCTCTTGAGATGGGTCAAATTGGAGATGTAACCGTGGAATACGATAGGCTCATTGACCGTCAATTTGAGCGGACCGCCATCACTGTTATCAGCGGATTCTCGAAAATCTACGAGGATGCAAGCAAGATTCTAAGCATCTCATAGGACTAACACAAATGAATGGCTTTACGGGGGGTGTGGAGATGGAATTGTCAGGTTTTATATCCAGCGACTACAACGATTGGGCGATGGTTGGAGGCACGACTTTTGCTGAATTCATGTACAGCATCGCAAAAGAGTATGGTGTTGCGTATGAATATGAGCATGGTCTTGGTGGGAAAAAGGCCATCATACCAAACGTCAACATCGTGATGTATACATCCAAAAAGGAAATGCCGATTGAGGAGGCAGAAGAGACATTCCTCGACCAGATGTTCGGAGCCGATGGTGTATATGAAATGGAGGCAAACTATACCGGATACTCCGAGTGGACAATTACCGGGTTCGACTTGGATAAGTGCAGGCTTGGCGGGCACGACATGAATCAGATTCTGTTAAGTTATGCGGGGGAATATGCAAATATCCGTGTTGAATGTCCTTATGGGAAAGTTCAGTAAGGGAAAGGAGCCAAATTATGAATAGAGAGTGGGTTGCGACCAGGGAGGCCGAGTCCGTAGCGAAATCTCAGGCTCAGCGAGCTGAAATCGTTGCGAAAATCAACAGCGCTGAATTTCTCACAGATGAAGACAAGAAAGCGCTGGAGGATGTTCTGGATACCGAGTGCAAAAGACCATATGGTATGTTTGAGACATCCGCAATTCTTAGAGTTCTGGAGAACCATGACAAGGAAGGCAATGAGTTCCCCATGGATTTTTTGGATATCACAAATTTTGTCCGTAGCCTCAAAACATACAAATATGAATCTGCCCTTTATAAAGCAAATGGCGGACTGAAGCGATACCTCGACTTTGAGCCGATGGAGTTCGACGGTGATATCATCATCACCGACCCATGCTATATCATGCGTGCTGAGCACCACGGCACGACACCACTCACCGATGACGATTGGGACGCCTGTGATTATGGAAGTAATATGGAAGTCTTAGGCGTCCACAACTACATGACAAGGGATACTCTCTACGGTGACTGGAGTTGCACGGTCTACAATACCGATACAAGAGAAGCGATTGGCGAGTTCTGCGCAGATGCAGGGCTCGTTTCTGTTTTTCTGCTGGATGAAGTTCTCAAGTACAATCCGAACTTCGACTACCACAAAGAGCGGACTTGGACGACCACCCTGATTCCCGATTTCAAAGGGACTGTTCAGTTTGTGGTGGAACATGAGGAAGGCGTGTACGAGGAAGACTGCAAGTATTGGAGGGCCGGAGATAAGTGGGAGGACTATAGTGTCCACGTTGTTGGTCACGGTATCAACAAGAAGACCGGCGAGCCTATCAACTTCCGCAGCACCCAAACCGGGTTGTAAAATTGAGGTGAGATTTATGTGGCTATACAGGAAACTTCTCATGTCGAATTGGGAATGGCTACGAAACGCCACCAGCGTTCAAAGCGACTGCTCCTGTATCCGATACAAGGTCTTTGGGATTACCGTCGCAAAGGCGGAAGTCCCACATAAAACTACGATTTGGTGATGAAAATGCAATATAAGTTCGGTGATGTTCTGATATACACCTCGCCGCAAGACTCCACTCGCAAAACTCCGTGTGTGTTCATGCGGGATGAGAAAGGTCGAGCAGTCGTATGTTTTCGGCGTGCGGAGTGGGCGGCAAGAGTAAACTACCAGTTTCTGTCGAAACAGGAAGCAATATAATAAGTTATGCGGTGGCGGAATAGGTAGACGCTAATGTCAGATAGGATAGCCTATCGGTTCGATTCCGACGGCTCTTAACCACGGTGAAATAGCCGACAGAGCAGGGGCTGATTTGGTACAAGGGAGTGGACATCCATGTAGGGTGCAAATCCTTGCCCGTATAACGATTCAAGGAGGCAGGTCATGTTTCGTGTAATCGTCGCTGGCGGTCGAGACTTTAAGGACTACGACCTGCTCGTCAAAACAATGAACTATCTTTTATCCAACATCAAAGACGAAATCACAGTGATCTGCGGAAAAGCTCGGGGTGCCGATACGCTTGGAGAGCAGTATGCGAAAGAGCATGGGTACTCTGTACAGTATTTCCCAGCCGATTGGGAGCGATACGGTAAAGCCGCAGGCTATCTTCGCAATACAGAGATGGCCAAGAATGCCGATGCCTTGGTTGCCTTTTGGGACGGAATGAGTTTGGGCACACGGCACATGATTGAAATTGCGAAGTCACGAGGGCTAAAGGTTCGAGTGAAACGCTACGATAAAGAAAGCGGGGTGAGATGGTAATGGATACCAAATTCACTGTTTACGATTCTCAGGGCGAATTAGACCTGCGGCAAATCGCAAACTCCGGGCAGTGCTTCCGCTTGAAGGAGTATGCCACCGACAAGTTCATCGCAGTCACAGGCTCTCATGCTGTTGATATTCATCGCCGTGGTGATGTTTACATCTTTTGGTGTAGCACCGAGGAGTTTCAGGCGGTCTGGGCTCCCTACTTTGATTTGGACACAGACTACAAAAACTTCAAATCCAAAATGCAGGACGACCCATTCCTCCAAGATGCGCTCAAGACCGGTGCCGGAATCCGCATCCTCCGGCAAGACCTGTGGGAGATGGCGGTCACGTTCACTATTTCTCAGCGCAACAACATTCCTCGCATCGCCCAGTCGGTCGAGACTCTGTGCGAAACCTTTGGAACGCCGCTGCAGGAAATCGGTGGTCAGCTAATCCACGCATTCCCCACTGCTGACCAGCTTCTCTGGCCGGACTTGTCAGTTGCTTCGCTTGGGTACCGAGAACCGTATATCAAAGGGCTGTGTAGTCAGGGCAGTGCGGTGTGGCAGAGCCTCCCAAATCTTGATGATGCTCAGGCTAAGAAGAAGCTGCTTGATATGTGTCATCGCCAGTGATAAAATGTAAAAAAACGCCGAGGAAAAAATGTAGTTTAGTGGCGGAGGTGAAGGGAAAAAGATAGACTCCCAATCAGGGCGAAAAAGAGCCCGGAAAGGGAGTCAGGAAATGAAAGGAGCACAGTGGATGGATATCCG
>OFFJ01000353.1_pt1 | contig 38362 bp, 38 predicted proteins | sample 1521261 | NCBI WGS metagenome assembly OFFJ01 (sample SAMEA3504122, study PRJEB24116) | mouse gut metagenome | biome: mouse gut; feature: mouse-associated habitat; material: faeces | place: Denmark | collected 2011 | reverse complement strand
GACAGCGCCAGCGCGGCTTCGCCCTTCTGCTTGCGTACCTCCGCCTCAATCCGGGTGGTCAGATATTCCCGGATGTCTCCGTATGCGGATTCAATGAACCGCTGCGCCGCCGGGCTGATAGACTGGAGGCAAGCGGCCAGCGCCTTTTGCGCGGCCTGCTTCTGCGCCTCTGCGTCAAACTTCCCGGCATTTTTCAGCGCGTCTACATAGGTCTGGTTGGTCGCGGCCACAGCAGCGGCAATGGCCTCCGCCGCCTCCATGATGTAGGTCTTGGCCTTGACGTTCTCGGTGTTTGCCGCCGCATTCTCTCCCACCTTGCGGATAAGCACGACGATGTAGGCAGTCAGCACGGGGACCGCCGCCGTGATAACGGCCAGAAAGATTTCCTTCAAAAATTCCTGCATGATGTTTTCCTCCTATACTTTTTTCAGGTACGCCCCGGAGCTGAACCCCGTGTACTTGACGCCCTGATACGTCACCTGGATATACAGCCACTTCACGCCGTTCACTTCGGTGTAGTAGCCGTAGTTCTGCACCTTCGTCCCGCAGGGCAGGACAACCATGCTCCCGGTTTTGGACCCGGCCACATTGCGGATGTGGAGGCCGCTCCCGGCAGTGACGGTGTAGGTTCCAGCCAGAGCCTTGTCAAAAGCCTTGGCGGCGCCGGTGGCCTTTCGCTCCGGGACGGTGGCGGAGGGCGCGGGCGTTGTGACCGTCGGCCTTGTGGCGGGCTGTGTGACCGCCGCTCCGCCCTCATTGAACTTCCTGGCGTCAATCCACCAGTAATACTTCACCTGAGACTTGAACGTGGTCAGGTCTCCGATTAGGCGGGCAGGCTTCGTGCTGGCCGGGTCGTTGATGTGGACTTTTCCGTCCTCCCACCAGACCACGACAAAATGTCCGGAGCCAGTCCACAGACCCTTGCCCATCAGGGCGATCAGGTAGCAGCCCTGTTTCAGCAGGTCAAAAGCCTTCTTGTGGTTTTCGCTGTTGGGCTTATCGTAGGTGTTCACCCAATTCATCTGGTCGCAGTTGATGCCGTGGGCGGCAAACTGCGGCTTGAAGTATGCGTAATACGTCCCGGCGTTCAGCGCCTTATACCCATGCGCCAGCGCCCACGCGCAAGCGTCTTCCGGCGTGAAGGTCTTCCCCGTGATTGTCTCGATCAGCATGGCCGCCGCCGTGGGACCGCACCCGGAGTCGCCAATGGTGGCCGTTTCGCCGGGCACCCGATACGGTTTCTTGGCCCACCGGGGATCCGTCTGGAGGTAGCTGACAGGCTTTTTATTCATTGCCGCCACCCTCCCCGTTGACATGGGCCTTGACAGCCTGGTTGTTTTTCAGCATTTCCCTCATATCCTCCAGTGCGTCATCCACCATGGAGGAAAACAGGTCAAAGGGGACAACCCGGGCCAGCCACGGGAACCGGGTCACAAACAGGTCATAGACCTGCCGGAGCTTCAGTTTGCCGGTACCGCCGCCCAGCTCCTTCTCGGCCTCGGTGACGGCCCACAGCAACCACTCACGCACCTTAGCCAACTGGGCATCGCTGGGCAGACCGAAATAGCGATAGATGGCCACACCCGCCACCACCAGGGCGGCGATGGCGGCCACGATGATATACCAATAGAGGAGGCGGGCTTTTTTTGACAGTTCAAAGGGGCGGGGAATATAAAAAGACACGGCAATACCTCCTCAACGGTTGCCGTATCTTTCAAATGGAAAGAGCCGATAACCGCATTTTAGTCTGCGTGTTATCGGCCCTGCGTCTATGCGTCTGGCTCTTTGATAACGGTTATTTGTAGATTTTTTGCACTAACTAAAGTTTCCTTTTTGCACTTTGGGCAGTAAAGGGGATAGTTTTTTAAGACGGTATCCGCTCTTATTCTGTCACGAGTCTTACTTCCACAGATTGGGCAATGTAACCACTCAAATTTTGACTTTTCCATTTAAGCGTTAGCCCTTGCTTTTTGAATGATAGCCCTTGCTTCGTCCTTTCCAAGCACCTTGCCATAGGACACGACTTTTCCATCCACAACCAAGGCCGGAGTAGTCATTACTCCGTAGGAGGCAATCTGCGTGAAGTCCGTTACATGGTCAATCGTGGTGTCCATCCCCAGTTCTGCCAGTGCCTCACGAACTGCCGACTCCAAAGCGTTGCACTTAGCGCACCCGGAACCAAGCACTTTAACCCCGGAAGCTCCCTTTGCCACTTCTGCCTGTTTCATCGCCTCCGGGGTGCAACTGCCGCCACAACAGCAGGATTTTGTTTCTTCCTTTTTCTTGCTGAATAGTCCCATAAATCATTCCTCCTAAAATTTATATCAATAAAAATTGGAACACATTGAACAGGTAGCCGACTATGATTATGCCGATGGTGCAAATGCCGATGAACAGGGCGAGCAGTTTTGGCCTGACTGCCTTGCGAAGCATGATCATAGAGGGCAGGCTTAATGTTGTGACAGCCATCATAAAAGAGAGGATTGTGCCAAGCTGTGCCCCCTTATACAGCAGAGCCTCCGCCACAGGAATGGTGCCGAAAATATCAGCATACATGGGAACGCCTACCAGGGCAGCAAGGATCACCCCGAACGGATTGTTACCACCCAGCACAGCCTCAATCCAGCTTTCTGGAATCCAGTTGTGAATGACCGCGCCAATGCCAACGCCTATCAGAATATACGGGAACACTTTCTTGAATGTAGAAACGACTTGTTCCTTGGCAAATTGAACTCGTTCCCGTTTCGTCAGCGTGGGGGACTCAATATCCACACCGCCAGCGTTGCGGATAAATTCCTCCACATATGGCTCCATATGCAGTTTCTCAATCAGAGTACCACCTGCTATGGCGATCACCAGCCCCACCACAACATAGACTATTGCTACCTTTGCACCGAAAATGCTCATTAAGAGAAGGAGGCTGCCCAGGTCTACCATTGGGGAAGAAATCAGAAAAGAAAATGTTACCCCCAGGGGCAGCCCCGCACTGGTAAAACCGATAAACAGAGGGATAGACGAACAGGAACAGAAAGGTGTCACTGTACCCAACAGAGCGGATATAATATTTGCGCCGACACCATGAAAACGGCCTAATATCCGCTTGCTTCGTTCTGGTGGGAAGTAACTTTGAATGTAGGAAATAACGAAAATCAAAAAGCAGAGTAGCACCGTGATTTTCAACACGTCATAGAGGAAAAACTGAACGCTCCCTCCCACTCGCACTCCCACATCCAACCCCAGCATGGAAAGGCCATTTCCAATCAGTTCATTCAGCCACTTCATGCCTAAAACCTGGTCTTGGACAAACTGCCATGCACCCATAGAAAAACCTCACTTTCAGATTGTTGGACAACATATCAAAAATTTTTGATGTTTTGAGTTTAAGATAAACGCCACCCATATATGATGGCGTTTATCTGTCACACGAAAGGCCTCCGCCCTCCTGGCCTACATCTGGTGTCGTAATGGCCAGTAACAGCCTCACAGCTTTATCCCTGCCAGCCTCACTCAAACGGTAATGCGTCCATTTGCCCTCTTGACGACTTACAACAAGCCCAGAATCGCATAAGATTTTCATGTGGTAGGACAAGCCGGATTGCGTCAAGTCCATTGGTTCTTGCAGAACACAAGCGCATTTTTCACCGCTTCGCAGCTGTTCCAGAATGGCAAGACGTTTGGGATCGCATAGGGCTTTGAATACTTTTGCGTTTTCCTGGTGTGTTCCCATGCGATCACCTCAAATCAAAAATTTTTGATATATTTAGTATATGCGATAATAACTTGTTTGTCAATAGTGCTTTGCAAAGTTTCTTGAGAGCATTTCAAGGAGCACACAAATGGCAAGCAGGGCAAGTGTATAACACTTGCGATTTTCGCTTTGCGAAAATGCTTGTTGGGGTGCCCCCAACCCCGCCGGAAGCCTCTGGACACCGTGTCCAGAGGCTTCCCTGTCTGCGGCCCCGTCGCTATCGCTCCTGGGCCTTATGCGCTCACAGTGCTACTACCTCCGAAAGTTTCTCCAGCAGTTCAGAGAGCGGCCCCCATAAATCCGCATAGTCCTTTTGCAGCGCCTTGATTTCGTCGGGGTAAACTCCGCCATAGGTATTTGCCAGGACAGCTATTTGATTGAGGTTATTCGCACAACGCCGTTGCAAAGAAACGATCTCCTTAACGGGCGCAAGGTCAACATGAAGTACGTAGCCATTGAGCGCCATTTTCCGCATATAGGCCGAAAGGTTGCGGATTCCAACATCCGCCATGCGCTCCCGGATTTTTGCCTGTTCGTCCGGGGACAGCCAGACACAGACGGACGTGCTCCGAACACGTTTTTTCCCAGCGACCAGCGTTGACTGGTTTTGGGGGCCGTAAGACGCTGATTTTTTACCGCTCATAGATACCTCCTGTAAATTCAGATGTTGACAGTATTTTAGTGAATTGGGCCTGGGGAATGATACTATACCACCCCTCAAAGAACCGGGGCCGGAAACCCTTGCGGGGCAAGGAATTGAAACTGCTAATTGTCCACACATCAGCTTTGGAAAAGAAAGCGATTTGAGGGGAAGCGGTTCGACCCTATCCCCCCGCCCTTTCCCTATCCAGGGAAAGGGGGCGGCTCTGGAGGATATATCCCCCGTCGCGCCTTGGGAGGTAGCACAGCCGGGACAGCCAGTCAAGGGTGCGGAGCACCGCCGCGCAGCGGCGGCTTTGCCCTTGACAGGCTGCCCCGGCTGTGCTATGGGTGGCGCGGCGACGGGGGATAATCCAGCAGAGCCTCCGTGGACGGAACGGGGAAAATAGGCGGGGTGCTTCTGGTCACGGTGACCAGAAGCCATACAAAAACACCGCTCCGTTTTTTAGCGGAAGCGGTGTTTTGTGTAAGGTTGACAGCCCATTTAGTTTGTTGTGCTTATGTATGCTCTTGTTAAGGGAAGATATCTACACAAGATCAAAGAAATATTGACTATCTTGTTATAGCATTTGTCGATAAAAAAGAAGTCCATGGATTAAAGGAGGATTTGCCAGGAATCCCATCAATTATTGTCGGGGATCTCAAATTTCTACTTTTTATGCAGAAAGTCGAAGAAAAAAGGGAACATATCAAATTTTTGATTTCTTTAAAACGAATTTTGTTCTAGTCTATGAAAACCAAAGCGGAGAAAAGAGGGCAATTTCACAATATGCAATTCTCCAAGCTAACGATTTTATTCAATTAGACAATATCTGTTTTGATGTGTTACTTCCTTCATTCCAAAGTATTGAGCGACACGATGAGACTATGATTCGTGCAAATTACTTTTTGCTTGAACTATTAGAAGCATATGATAAAAGTAACGACAAAATTGAAATACTAAATACTGCCAAAGATTTCTCTGATTGGATTATGACCGCGTCTGAAGAAGAAATTCCTTATGATATTCGTCTAATTAACAAGTTGCAAATCGTAAAGCTATTGATGAAGTCAAGGAGTTATTTGGGATTATTGAGTCCCCTACTAGTAGCGAGGATGTTCTTGTCTGCGCATATTTACTATTTAGATCAAAAACCTATAGCAGAACTACATTTTAATAACCTGGATAAAGATCGGCAAGAAGAATTCAAACAATTTCCCATATATCATTTTTGGGAAAAGGAATAGATTTGCAGTTAGTTCCTCTAAATGTTGTGCAATAAAACTCCTGTAGCATCTTTTTTATCAACACATGACAAACAAACCACAAAGTTAAGGCTTTGTGGTTTAAACTTTTTATAAGGGAAACTGAGGATTTGGATACCTCGACAAAAAGCTGCAGGGTGTGTTTCAATAGAGGGACACGATATGCCGGAACAGATCAAAGTGTGCGGCGCACGGGTACACAACCTGAAAAACATTGATGTAGATGTGCCACTGAACCGGATGGTTGGCTTAATTGCTGAAAGAACCAAGACAAACTATAAAACCAAGGTTTTGAGAACTTTCCTTTTTATAGAAAAGAAATCTTCCCAGGTATATAAATAGATTTGTTCTTGCAAATTATTGTAGAATAATAGCAAATATGGTTATTCCTTTTGTTCAGCAGAGCGAGAAAAAGGAACAGACAGGGTTAGATGCTCTAGCAAGGCAGAACCAAAGTCGCGGCGGCAGAAACGGAAAGAGTACTTATCCAGATAGGATTGGAAATGTTTCTTGGACAGGCCATGATAGGTGCCCAGGATAAACGCTTTAGCGTTGCTAATCACGAGTGCAGCCAATGGAGAAGGCCAGAATCAGTGTCGTAGGGTGGTATTCATGGGCGTAGTTCTCCAGTGCCGGGATGTAACTGCAATAGTCATCGCTGAGGATCTCACTGCCGTTGGCGAAGACAGCGTGGGTAAATTTCCTCACAGACGCCTGCCTGATGTTGGATGTTACCCGCATTTTCAGTAAACGGGGATTGCCCCGCTCATCCAAGGACAACGTTACGAAAACCTTCGCTTTTCTGTGTCCTGCCTTTACTTTTTTCTGTTGTTGAACCACCAAAGTATGCATCATCAAATTCGATGGCTCCGTATATCTGATGAGTTTCATCCTGCTAGCCTATGGCGACGTGGATGCGTCTAAACATGGACCAGGCAGTTTTGTAAGTCGTTCCTGGCACTGGTGCCTCGTTGGAAAACTACTTCAAAAATGTCCCAAGTGGCAGACTTTTTTCTTTGCCATGACGCTTTTCCCTGCTTTCCAGTATTATGGGATCATTCTATCTCGCACCATGTCCCATAATCCGGGATTTTGCTCATCTGAGCTAAAGGGATAACCACAATAGAAAACATAGCTATCCCCGTTAAACCAACTAACTAAGAGCAGTCAATGCTGATTATTTTTTGGAAACAAAGGTTCAAACACCTGCTCACTGGAGGAAGGTAAACTATGAGAATTTTTATCTCTCACAGCAGTAAAGACAAAACTTGCTACTGCAATGATGTGGTCAATAGATTGGTTGAAAAGGTAGGAAAAGATTCTATAATATATCCGGCCTCATTAAATCCAGCATTGTTAATTAAAATGTCAACTGAAAGTCTCGCCTCAGTTACATGCTCAAAGATTTTTTTCAGCACTTTAGCATCAGATAAATTGTAGCAAAATATATGGACTGCCGTTTCCGTTCTGAGAAATTCCGCTTGTTTCGATAAAGCGTTAGCATCCCTGGAGACCAATATCAAATTATATTTTTCTTTTGTCAACAGATCGCAAAAGGCTGCTCCAATACCACTCGTTGTGCCCGTAATCAAGGCTGTCCTATTCATATAAAGTTTCCTCCAAGATTTTCTTAAAATCCTCCCATTCATTAAAGTAATCAGAACAATTATCCGATACTGAAGTTTTGCCCGCTGCTAAAGACGTTTCTATGTTCTTGTAATATTCAATTTTCTTTTCAAGCAAAAGTCTGGTTGTTTGAAAAATAGGGATTTATTTGGTAGCCCAGCGAAGCGGGGCGCGTGGAGGGAGGAGGAAGGAATAAAGCGGGCGTAGTCCTCGCTGCAGGCGGGGACGGAGCAGAATTTATTCCGACGAGGTTCGCTCGGCGTGGGCAAGACCCATCTGGCCTCCGCCCTGGGTCTGGTGGCAGCACAGCACCGTTTCTCCACCTACTACATCAACTGCCACCAGCTCATTGAACAGCTCAAGAAGGCCCACTTTGAGAACCGTCTGCCGGATAAGCTCAAGGTTCTGTCCAAGTACAGGATGCTCATCATTGACGAAATCGGCTACCTCCCCATGGACATCCAGGGTGCAAACCTGTTCTTCCAGCTCATTGCCAGACGGTATGAGAAAACGTCCACCGTTTTTACCTCCAACAAGACTTTAATCTCCCAGCAGAATGAGGTCTTTGCCGATGTCACGATTGCCTCTGCCATCCTGGATCGTGTCCTGCATCACTGCACTGTGATTAACATCAAGGGCGAGTCCTATCGGCTCAAAGAACGTAAAGAATTTATGCGTCAGAAACAGCAAGTCGTAAATACTCTATTTCAGCAAGGCAGCACCTGATTTTTGTTTTTCCCCCCGCCGAAAAGCTACAAAATTTCTTCGGCGTTTTCTTACAATTTCAGATCGGCGGTGACGCCTGTACCGCACACTATATCTGGGCGGTGACGCTGGAGAAGATCGTGCTGATCTACATGAAGCGCGTCCTGACCTATGTCCAGCAGTTTAAAACGGCCTTTGTCAAACGTGAGATAGAAAAAGCGAACATCAAACGCCAGACCTGTGTAGAAAAGGCCAAGCTGGATATGGTGACTCTGAAGCAACGGGATGAGGATTTGGATGTGGTGTTCAAGCACATCTATAAGGACATGGTGGCGGAACAGCTCAGCCCGAAGCGGTTTGACAAACTCTCCACGCAGTACGAGAAGGAGCAGTGGGCATCTCAGACAAAGGCAAGGCTGTGACCTGTTACAGTCACAGCCCTGCGATACATAAACACTTCGTTGCGACACCTCGCCAAAGCCTGCTCCCCTCTTTTTACCGTTGAAATGTTCCATGAAAAGGATATCCCTAATTTACTGGTTTTCCGTCAGGCCCACCAGCTTGTAAACGCTGGTTCTTTTTATGCCTATCCGCTCCAAATCCTTGCCATTCACTTTAACGGGCGATAATCCCCTTATCCGCCGAATCCGTTTTTAGCAAAATTTTCCATCCACCGCAGCTTTCCGAACAGCTGCGGTGGATGGAAAAATCACCTTTGTCAGTAGATACCGGTCAGGGTTCCAATCCCATATATGGCCACGGCAAGGATGACAGCGCTAAGCAGTGTCAGCACCGTGCCTGCTTTTGCCATATCGGAAATGTTAAAATATCCGGCAGAATACGGAATCACATTGGTGGGCGTGGAGGTCACCAGAATGAAGGCCAGCGACAGCGTTAAGCTCGCAGGGACCACAATTCCCATCATCGGCAAGCCAAACTGCTGCGCCATCACGATCATAATGGGGATGATTACGGTGGCCGTAACCGTATTGCTGGAAAGCCCCACTTTTAGGAAAGAAATGATAATCAAAATCATAAAAACCTGAACCAGGGGCGACATTTCCGCAATCCCACCCAGCAGCAGCATGCTCAGCCACTCCGCCGCGCCGCTGGTATAGATTTCCATCCCCAGCGTCACGCCGGTGGCGATCAGCAGGATACCGCTCCAGGAGATGTCCTTCTCCACCGCAGACCATTTCAAATCCGTAACTCCCGGCAAAAACAGCAGGCATGCGCCTAGAATCGCAGGCATTGAGGTCGGTATTTTGATCCCCAGCAAGCCGCCCAGCCAGGAGGACGAGACCCAAAGGAGAATTGTAACGGCGAACACAATCAGCGTCGCAATTTCATTGTGAGTCATCCTTGGATAGTTTTTAAACTCCTCCTGGATCTGTTCCTTTGTTTTATTCAGCTGTTTGATCTCCGGCTTGAAAAACAGCATCAGCACCAGCCACGATGGGATAATCAGCAGCAGCGCACAGGGCACGCCGTAGACCATCCAATCCAAAAACGAAATCTCAATTCCGGCCATTTCGCTGATAAAGCCAATTGCCAATTGATTTGGCCCAGCCCCCGCGGGCGTTCCGATCCCGCCGACAATCGGCCCCCAGGCGCACGCAATCATCAACGCTTTGCCGAAATTGCTCTTTTTAGGTTCCAGTCCCTGCTCAATCAGCATGGCCCTGGCCAGCGGCATCAGCATAGCCGCCACGGCCATATCCGTCACCCACATGGACAGCAGCGTGCCAACAATCAGGAACCCCAAAAGGATAAAGGCCGTCTTATTGCCGGTGCGAGACAGGATCAGCATGGAAATCCGCTTTCCCAACCCCGAGTTGGTGATTACCGCCGACAAGGCAAGCACACCGATAAAAAACACAACTGTATCATTGCCGAAACCAGTTTTCACCGCCTCGGCAAACGTATCAATTTTGAACAGCGTGACCAGAATGATCCCCAGCAGGCCGGTGATATGGAAGGGCATCGGTTCTGTGATCCACAGAATCAGGCAAAAGACCAATACGCCCAAGGAAGCCCTGCCCATTTCGGTCAGCTCCGCTGTACCTGATGTAAGAATTGATTCCGGCAGCGGCAGCTTCATGACCAACCCCATCACCACAAGCGCCGCAAAAATGCTGACATAGCTTTTCAGAGTAGGACTCCATCGTCTCTTTTCGGCCGTCGTCATTTCCTCTCCCCCAATGCGCGGCGCAGCAAAGCGCCCACGCGGCTGGGCCTGTCGGCTACCAGTGCGCCCGCGCTCTCCAGCGCCTCAATTTTGTCTTTCACAGAGCCCTTTCCCCCGGTGGCAATAGCGCCCGCATGGCCCATCTTCACCCCCGGGGGCGCGGTTCGCCCTCCGAGAAACGCCACAAGCGGCTTTGTGAAAATTCCTTGCCGCTTCAGCTCCGCCGCCTCCTCTTCCATCGTGCCGCCCAATTCGCCGATGATCACCACTGCGTCGGTACCGGCATCGGCCTCATAAAGCAGCAGCAGCTCCGCAAAGCGCGTACCTGGAACCGGGTCTCCCCCCACCCCTGTCAGGGTGGATACGCCGTATCCGGCGGCTACCACCATGGAGGTCACCTCGTTGGTCAAAGATCCGCTGCGGGTCATGATGCCGATGCGCCCCTTTTTGTAGACCCGATCAATCCAGTAGGGAAAACACCCCATCATAGCCATGCCCGGCGAGATCACCCCGGAGGTGTTCCCGCCAATCACCATCGCGCCGTTTTCCTTGGCGCGGCTTCGGATTTCCGCCATCTCGTGCAGGGGGATTCCATCCGCAATGGTAACAATCAGCCTGATCCCTGCGTCCAATGCTTCCATCACGGCGTCTCTTGTAAATTTGGGCGGCACAAAAACCATGGAAGCCTCCGCCCCATGACGCTTCACCGCCTCCTCCACACAGCCGCAGACAGGAACCCCGTCCTGTTCCATGCCGCCTTTTCCCGGCGTGACCCCCGCCACCACGTTGGTTCCCAAATCGCGCATATGACGCGTCCAGTAGCTGCCTTCCTTCCCCGTAATGCCCTGCACCACAACAGGCGTTTTGCAATCAAGCAGGATGCTCACTGGTTCTTCGCCTCCTTCGCATAGGCCACGGCCTTCCGCACGGCCTCCTCGGTGTCGGTTATGCACTCAATCCCAGCCGCTTTCAGCGCCGCATGGGCCGCTTCCTCGTTTGTCCCGCGGATACAGGTCACCAGCGGGCGGTCTGGACGCAGCTTTTCACAGGCGCTGATGATTCCCTGGGCGATAACGTCCGCCCGGGCAATGGTACCAAAGGTGACAATCAAAATGACGCACGAGCTGTTCTCCAGGCAGATGCGCATTGCGGTCTCCGCCTTTGTATAATGCGGCCCGCCAAATTCCAGATAGTTGGCCACCTTTCCGCCCTCAAAGTTGATCAGGTCGTATACGGTTGTCGTCAGCCCCGCCCCGGCGCACATCAGGCTGATGTCGCCGTCAAACTGGATATACGGTATCCCCTGCTTTGCCGCCTCAAACTCCATGTCGCTGGCATAATACTCGCGGGTCTTTTCAAACCTCGGCTGCCGGAACATGGAATTGTCGTCAATAATCAGCTTACCGTCTCCGGCCACCACCGTCTGCTCCTGTGTAATAAATACAGGGTTGATCTCGGCCAGCTCTGCGTCATACCGGCGGAACACCTGGTAAAGCCTCACGATCAGCTCTCGGAACTGTACCTTGACGGATTCGGAAAAGGCGGCCGCGTCCAGCAGCTCATCCAGCGTCTCCTCCGTGATTCCCTCCTCCAGCGAAACGTATCCCTTCAGGATCTTCTCAGGGGCCGTCCGCGCCAGCTCCTCAATCTCAACTCCGCCGCTGGCGCACAGCATCACCATGGCCTTTGCCCTGACCGGCTCAATGGAAATGGACAGGTAAACCTCCTGGGCAATATTGGCGCAAGCCTCCACCAGCACCTTCCGCACCCCGTATTGTGATGCCAGAAACTCCGCCGTCAGCCGCTCCGCGTCATCTGCGGCGGCGGCCCGCCTGACCAGCCCCAGTTTTCCCCGGCCGCCGCGCAGCAGCTGGGATTTGACCATGCACGGCACGCCAATCTCCTCCGCCGCCCTTCGGGCCGCCTCGGGACTGTCCGCAACAACGCCGCAGGGAATCGCGATCCCCTGCTGGGCAAAAATCTCTTTTGCCTGATACTCAAATAATTTCATAGCGCCTCCCCTACCCAGCCGCTTCCTCTTGCAGCTCTTTGGCGGTGTAATAAATCGCGTCGATAATTTTTTGATAGCCGGTACAGCGGCAAAGGTTGCCTGAAATCGCCGCGCGGATGGCATGACGGTCCGCCGTTCCCCCATTCATTAGGTAGTTCATCCCCGTGACCACCATGCCCGGCGTGCAGAATCCGCACTGACTGGCCCCATATTTGGCAAAATTGTTCCGCAGCAGCTGGCCGATTCGTTCCTGCAGGCTGAGACCTGTCGCGGTCCACACCTCATGCCCTTCGCAGGCACATGCAGGCGTGACGCAGGACTTGACAGACAGCCCATCCAGCAGCACCGTGCAGGTGCCGCAGTCCCCCTCTTCACATCCGCATTTCACCTCCACATATCCATTTTCCCGCAGCAGGCGCAGAAGGCTCTGCTCCGGCAGCGCCAGAAGCGCGACCTCTTTCCCATTGATCTTAAAAGACACGGCTACTCTTTGGCTCATTGGTCCGCTCCCTCCTCGTTTTCACAAATGCCGCACGCCTTGCGCACAACGCGGCGCAGCATATTCTCCGTGACGATGCGGCGGTACTCCTCACTGGCGCGGACATCTGTGATCGGCTTGATATCCATCTGGATCGCATCCATCGCCTCACGGATGGCCGCCTTGTCAGGCCGTTTCCCCCGCAGGCACCCCTCTGCGTGGTCAGCGCGGATCGGGGTGGGCGCCACGGCGCCCACGGCAATCCGAACGTCCTTCATCACACCGTCCTGCCCCAGATCTGCGGACGCGGCGATATTCACCACCGAGATCGCCATGGCGCTGCGCAGCCCCACCTTGACAAACGCGCTGTTGGGGTTGGGCCGGAAGCGGATCTCCACCGCCATCTCCCCGGGTCTCAGCGCCGTCCTGCCCACCCCGGTAAAGAAGTCGCGGATAGGGAGAACCCGCTGCCCGTCCTTCCGGGCAATGACCACTTGGGCGTCAAAGGCCAGCAGGGACGGCGCGCTGTCTGCCGAGGGCGACGCGTTGCAAATATTGCCGCCCACCGTAGCGCTGTGACGCACGTTGGGATCGGCAAACACCTGCGCCGCCTGGAACAGGGCCGGCGCCTTATCCAAAAGCAGCGTCGAATGCTCCAGGGCTCCCAATGCCGTCCCCGCGCCGATGCGGATCCAGCCGTCCTCCTCACGGATATACCGCAGCTCCTCCAACTCCCGGATATTGATAAAGACACATTCCGGCAGACGCTTCAGATGGAGGCGCACCATCACATCGGTCCCGCCGCACACAATTCGGGCCGCCTGTCCGTGCTGCTCCAGCAGCTCCAGCGCGTGGGGGAGGCTGCCGGCGGTGATAAATTGATAACCCATGCTCATCCCTCCTCCTTCCGCTCCAACTCACGCAGGCCAAACAAAACCTTTTCCCGTGTGGCGGGCAGGTCTCGGATGCGAACGCCGGTGGCATTGTAGATCGCGTTGATGATGGCCGGGGCGGTGGGATTGCAGGTGGGTTCCGAAACGCCTTTTGCGCCAAACGGCCCCTTTTCCTCCGGGATCTCTATGCAGTCTGTAATCAGCTCCCCGGGCATATCCAGCGACGTTGGAATCTGATAGGTCGCCAGCGACGGATTCAAAATGCCGCCTTTCACCGGGTCCTCCATGATCTGCTCGTATAGGCCGTACCCTATCCCGGTGGCGACCCCTCCCTCGATCTGTCCCTCCACCAGCATGGGATTTATCATATTGCCGCAGTCATGCACCGCCACCAGCTTGGTGACCTTTACCTCCCCAGTATCGGTGTCCACCTCCACCTCGGCAATCTGCGTGGCGTAGATGCTCACCTCAAAGGGCATCCCCTGGCCGTCCTCCTCGTCCAGCGGCATCGTGGCCGGGGAGTAGGAGTCCACCGCAATGATCGGCCGTCCCAAGACCCGTTCGCTGTAGGTGGCCGCCTCCGCAATGGTCATCCGTTTCGCCGGCCAATACCGCAGAAAAATTTCTCCGTCCTCGATTACCAGCTGGCCGGAGTGGATCACACCCATCTTCCGGGCCGCCGCGTTCAGCAGTTGTTCCTTTACCCTTCCTGCCGTCTTCTGCACCGCGTTTCCCGCGATATATGTGACCCGGCAGGCGCCGGTGCCCGCGTCGTAAGGCGTCACCTCCGTATCTCCTGTGACCACCCGGACCTGGCTCAGCTTCAGCCCCATCTCCTGGGCCGCGATCTGTGCCATGCATGTGTTCGAGCCCTGCCCGATATCCGTGGCCCCAACATTTACAACCGCCGTACCGTCATGATTCATCTTGATGAACACGCCGGCCGGATTTGCCTTGCCGGTGGAGCCGTTGGGGTAGAACATGCAGGCCATTCCAATCCCTTTTTTTATCATGCCTGCGCTCCCCTCCTTTCCGTGTGTGCTGCCAGCTCCAGCGCCCGTTCGAAGGTCGCCCGCATCGCGCGGCTGTCCAAAAGCTGCCCGGTAGCCCCTTCCCCCCGCTCAAAAAACAGGTTTTTCCGTCGGAATTCCACCGGGCCCATCCCCAGCTCATGGGCAATGGTGTCCGTGTGTACTTCGTGGGCAAAGGCCACCTGGGGCACGCCGAAGCCCCGCATAGCGCCGCCAAGCGCCGTGTTGGTGTAGACCAGATAGGAATCCACGCTGATATTCGGAATATTATAGGGTCCCGCCGCATGGACCGAGGCCTTTGTCAGCGTATCCTTGCCCAGGCACACATAGGGCCCGGAATTGCTGATAATCTCAATTTTCCGGGCTAAAATGGTCCCGTCCTTTTTCAGCCCGGTTCGATACTTCATGCGGTAGGGATGGCGCACAGTGGAATAGAACTCCTCCTTCCGGCTGAACACCATCTTGACCGGCCGGCCGGTCTTCAGCGTCAGCAGCGCCACCCATGGCTCCAGCGAGACATCGTTTTTCCCACCAAACGCACCGCCAACCGCAGGCGTCAGCACGCGCAGCTGCGTCATATCCAACTGTAGGATTTTCAGCAGCTGGGTAATATACGCAAAGGCCCGGGAGGTGGAGGTGGTGATCACCAGCTGGCCGTCCGGCCTCAGCTCGGACAGCGCCACATGGGGTTCCAGCGGCACGTGCTCCACCTTCTGGGTGGTAAGCTCTTCCTCCACAATTTTGTCCGAGGCCGCAAACCCGGCTTGCGTATCTCCTTTGCGTATCCTGATGCGGGCCACAATGTTGCTGCTCCCCTCATGAACCAGCACCTGGTCCTTCATCCCTTCTACCGCATCCAGCACCGGCGTCAACGGCTCATACTCCACGCGGATTTTTTCTGCGGCCAGCTGGGCCTGGGCCTCCGTCTCCGCCGCCACCACCGCGATGGCATCCTGTTTGCAGTATACCTTATCATCGGCCAGCACCGGCTGATCCTGGAACTTGTAGCCGAACCGATTGACCGGCACGTCCTTCGCCGTAATGACCGCCCGAACCCCCGGACTGCGCTCCGCCCCGGACACGTCCACCGATAAGATCCGGGCATGGGCATAATCGCTGTAGCGGGCCGCGGCATACAGCATATTGGGATAGGAAATATCCGCGCCGTACACCACCTGGCCGGATGCCTCCAGCAGCGCGTCCGTCCTTGGCGTGCGTACTCCCAAAACTTGATATTCGCTCATGGTATCTATCTCCTTCGGCTCAGGCAGGAGCCTTGTCAGTGTTCATCGGCGCGGAGCACCCCTCCGCTGGCCATATCTTCCTTTTTTATGTCGAAAAAATAAATTTTTACCCGGTCGGGCGAGACCTCCGCGATTCTGGATACATCCGCAGTAACCGCCGCCGCGATCTCCCGCTTCTGCTCCACGCTTCTGCCTTCCGCCAGATGGATCTGGATAAACGGCATATGCAAGCCTCCTACAGTTGTCGTTATTTCTCCGGCCGTCTCAGACCGCAGCAGCTACGGCTTCATTAAGATCTTAATGACACGGTCCTCCGGGCCAGGATGACGCAGCAGGTCAAACGCCTCCTGTGCGCCGTCCAGCCGGAACACATGGGTACACATGGGCTTAATGTCAAAGCGGCTCTCATGCAGCAGCTTCAGCGTCGGCGCATATGCGCCGTATTGTCCCTGGGAACCCCGAAAGTCGATCTCGTGCCAGCGGATTAGGTTTGGGTCCATAACCACCTCCGGGCCAGCAAATGTACCCATCGTGATCACAATTCCACGAAAGCGCACCGCATGGACCGCCTGACGGAGTGTGAGGCACTGGCTTCCTCCTACGCACTCCAACACCACATCAGCCCCCACCCCATCTGTGAGTTCCTTCACCCGCTGCGGCAGATCCTCCGCCGCAGAATTGACCGCATAGTCCGCCCCCATCACCAGCGCCGTCTGCAAGCGGTAGTCAACGATATCCGAAATGATCACTCTCGCGCCCATACATTTTGCCACCATCATCGCGCCGATCCCCACGCCGCCCGCGCCGATCACCAGAACGGTATCGCCGGGCTTTACTGCTGCCCGGTCATGGAGCGCATGATAGGATACGCCAAAAGGCTGTGCCAGTACCGCGCTGTCCAGATCCATATCCTCCGGCACAGGGACAATGTTTTCCGCCGGAATCGCCACGTATTCCGCCAGCCCGCCATCCACGTCAAACCCATTGGTCACCCGGTTTTGGCATAGTCCTGGCATTCCATGGGTGCAGAGGTAGCAGCGCTTGCAGGGCTGGTTGGTTTCCGCGCAGACACGGTCGCCTATCCGAACGCCGGAAACCCCATCTCCTATCTCGTGAATGAATCCCCCGAACTCGTGGCCCATCACCCGCGGATAGGTAAATTGAAAATGCTTGCCCTCGTAGCCGTGGACATCCGATCCGCAGATCCCGCAGGCGTGAACTTTGATCACCACCTGGCCCGGCTTCGCCTTTGGCGTGGGAAGCTCTTTTACCCTAAGCTCAAAGGGTTTTTCCATTACAACTGCTTTCATTCCAATCTCCCCTTCTCCACTCAGCCGTTGACCGCCGGCTCACGCTTCCTCAGCGCCCGGTTGATAAAGATCACCGCCAAAAGCACCAGAAGTCCTATGATATCCGTGGTCCACCCAGGCACAATCAGCGTAACCGCAGCCGCCGCCAGCGCCATTCGGAGAACGGGGTGATAACCGCTGCCCAACGCGCCCGCCAGACAGTATGCGCCCACAATGGCGGAGGCGGCGCACAAAAGCACATCGGGCAGACTGCCAATCCACAGCAGCTCCTGGTTGTAAACAAAGACAAACGGCACGATATACGCCGAAAGTCCCAGCTTCATCGCCTCCCACGAGGTCTTCGAGGGGCTGGCCCCTGCGATGCCCGCCGCCGCATACCCGGCCAGCGCCACCGGCGGAGTGATGGTGGAAATGGTGGCAAAATACATACAGAACATGTGGGACACAAAAGGGTCCACACCCATTTTGATCAGCGTGGGAGTCCCCACGGACGCGGCCAGGATATAGGCCGGAACCGTCGGCATCCCCATGCCCAGGACCAGGCAGAATACCATCACCGCAACCAATGTCAGCGGGAGATTCCCCCTGGTCAGCTCCATCACGGCGGAGCCCAGGCGCTGAGCCAGCCCGGTCAGCGACATCACGCCCACGACAATCCCGGCGGTACCGCACGCCGCCACCGCGTCCATGGAGCCAATCGAACCGGCAGACAGCGCGTTCCCCGCCTTTTTGAGGTCTACACGGCCCGCTTTCACGCTCTCCGCTTTGATGAACAGCGGCGCGATCCAGCTCAGCGCAATGGCCAGCACAATCGCAGCCAGCGCACCCATGATAATGGACTTCTTAAAGACCGTGATGATCAGGATAAACAGCAGCAGCGGAATCAGCAGATATCCGCCGGCGCTCAGCTCTTTCCAAACATTGGGCAGCTCGTCCTTGGATACGCCCGTCAGCTTCAGCTTGACCGCCCGAAAATCCACCATGAAGAATACAGCCAGGAAGTAAATAATCGCTGGGATAACGGCCGCTGTCATCACCGTTTTATAGGTAACGCCCGCATATTCCGCCAAAACAAACGCCACTGCGCCCATGACCGGCGGCATGATCTGCCCCCCTGTGGAGGCCGCCGCCTCCACAGCCCCGGAAAACTCGCCGGAGTAGCCGGTCTTTTTCATCAGCGGGATGGTAAAGCTGCCGGTAGCCACCACATTGCCCATAGCGCTGCCGGAAACCGTCCCCATCAGCGCACTGGAGACGATAGCCACCTTGGCCGGACCACCGCGATACCGGCCGGCTATCGCCGTGGCAAAACGGGTAAAGAATTCTCCCACGCCGCTGGTGGTCAAAAAGGCCGCGAAGGTGACGAACAGGACGATATAGTTGGCCGCCGCGCTCATGGCCGCGCCAAAGAAGCCCTCCGTGCTGAGCAAAATACTGAGTACACGGTTAATACTGTACCCGCGATGGCCCAGCACACCGGGGAGGGACGCGCCAAACACAGCGTAGAGCATGAAAATCCCCGCGATAATGGGCAGCGTCCATCCAATCAAGCGGCGAGTCATCTCAATGACCGCAAACAGGCACAGCAGCGAGAAAACAATGTCCATTGTGGTGGATTGGAATCCCGCGCGGTAATAGATATCCTTATAGAACAGGATCACGTACACCATCACGGACAGGGCTATCACAATGCAAACAAAGTCATATGCCACGGGACGGGTCTTATTTGCGTTCTTTGTGGGCGGAACCATCATAAAGGACAGTGCCGCGATGGACAGCAGGCTGACCGCCCGGAACATGAAGGGGTCCATGGGGTAGAAGGACAGTCCAACGACGTGGAAAACTGTGACAAGCAGCGCAAACGTTGAGGCAATGTACTTCCACGGGCCTTGCAGCTCGCGCTTTTTCTTGCCGTCATTCTTGGCCTCCTCCAAAGCCTGGGCGGCCTGCTCCTCTTTCTTATCTTTTTTAAAAAGCCTCATACTTTTTCTCCTAAGTCAAGTGATTGTAGAAATGGAGGGCGGTGCGCCCTCCATTCCCGCTGTAAGCAGATACAAATCAATCAATAGGCTTAATGTCGTCGGGCAGCTCAATGCCAATTTCAGAGTAGTACCGGGCCGCACCGGCGTGCAGCGGAGTGGTGCAGTTGACAACCAGGCCGGCCTCCACATAGGTAAAGGCGGCGTGTTGTCCGCAAAGCTCTTCCAGGTTCTCATAAATGGCCTTTGTCATCTCATAGACCAGCCCCTCCTCCAGATCCTTGCCGGCAATCAGCATGCAGCTGGTGGAGATGGTCTGAATGTCTTCCGTCTGCCACTCAAAAGTCCCGGCCGGAATGGTATAGCGGTCAGCATAGGGATATTGGGCAATCAGTTTATCATAGATCGCGTCGCTGATGCCAAATACCACGGTGTCGTTGGTGGCGGCAAATTCAGATACCGCGCTGTGGGGGGCCAAGCCGTTGCAGACCGCGCAGCTCACCAGGCTGTCGCTCATCTGCTGGTTGGCGTCGCTGGGGGACAGATTGGTGATATTGCAGTTGATGCCGGATACCTCCAGCACACGGCGCATCCAGGTATCCGTGCTGGAGCCGGCCGTGGACAGGTTCACCGTCTTCCCCTCCAGCTCCTCCACGGAAGAGATCCCGGATGCGGCTGGGGTATAGTGCTGCTGGATGAAGGGGAACAGGGGCATAATGCTGCGGAAATTCCGGCAGGTTTTATCCGTCCAAGTGGCAGTGCCCGTCCACGCCTCATAGGCAAAGTCCGTGCCGGTAAAGCCCAGCTCACAGGTTCCCTCGTCCACCATCAAAAGGTTGGCGGTCATCCCGGAGGAAGTCTCGCTGCTGATGCTGATGTCCAGATACTCGGTCAGGGCCGGGGCCAGCACCGCGCCGACGATGCCGGTCTGGGAGCTGGCGCCGCCGGCCGCCAGCCCCAGGTATGCGGGCCACTTGCTCCGATCAGTCTCCAGCGCCTCATTGGGCGTATCTGTAGGGGCCTCGGAGTTGGTCGCAGGCGGGGTGCCGGAGGTTTTTGGAGGCGTTTCACTGCACCCGGCAAACAGCGCACCGGCCATGACAAAGGACAGCGCTAAAGCAAGGATGCGTTTATTTTTCTTTTTCATGCTCTGTCTCCTCATTTCATTTTATTTTTAGATGTGTACCGCATCTAAAGGATAGGGGAGCCGTGGAACCAGTCATAAGATTTCAAGCCTTCCTCACAAACCGCGCGCCTTCAAATAGCGCTCAATCCGATCAAACGCCTCCTCAATTTTCTCCGTGGGCACCAGCAGGGACAGCCGGATGAAGCCCTCTCCCATATCCCCGAAGCAGGTGCCCGGGAATGTAAAGACCCCGGTCTCCTTCAGCAGGCTGCTGGCAAACTCAAATGAGGACATTCCGTACTTTTTAATGCTGCAAAAAACATAGAAGGAGCCCTTTGGCACTGTGTATTCGATCCCCGCCTGATCCAGCCGCTTCATGGCCACCCGCCTGCGCTGGTCGTAGGTGCGGACGATCTCTTCCACCGCAGCGGCAGACCTGGGGTTCTCCAGCGCAGCCAGGGCCGCATACTGGGCAATGGCGGTGGCACAGATGGTCACTGCGTACTTGATGCTCAGCATGGGGTCTATGATCTCTTTGGGCGCGCAGAGGAATCCAATTCTCCACCCAGTCATGGAGTAGGTTTTAGAAACGCCGCTTACCGTGACGGTCCGTTCCCTCATACCGGGCAGGGAGGCCAGACTGGTGCGAACCGTCCCATCGAACAGCAGCGAACCATAAAGTTCATCTGAGATCACCATGAGGTCATGGCTTCGGGCAAGCCCGGCCACCGCCTCCACGGTCGCCCGGTTCGCCACGGCGCCGGTGGGATTGTTGGGGCTGACCAGCAGAATCGCCTTGGTTTTCTCGGTGATGACCCGCTCAATATTCTCTGCCCGGACCTGAAAACCATCCTCGGCATAGGTGGGGCAGGACACCATTTTGCCGCCGGCCAGGGTAATGCAGGTATCGTAAGGCGTATACCTGGGCTCCGGCACAATCACTTCGTCCCCAGGGTTCAAAATGCTCTGCATCGTCAGGAAAATCGCCTCTTGCGCGCCCACTGTAATCAGGATATCCGTATTGGGATCGCAAGCAATCCCATCCGCCTGGAACTTCTTCGCCACGGCCCGCCGCAGCTCCGGCAGGCCCGCCCACGCCGTATAGTGGGTCATGTGCTTGTCCAGGCCCTCTTTCGCGGCCTCCATAATATACCCAGGCGTCTCCAGGTCGGGATCACCGCGGCCCAGATTGATCACGTCGTCCACTGTGGCCGCCAGCGCCAGCATTTTCCGGCGGTCATCCGTCGCCCCGTGATGCTTCAGCCTGTCCGCCAAAAATCTTTCCGCTCCCATATCTCAGCCTCCGCGTTTCTCAATAGCGCTCGGGGAAGTCCCGCTTCTTGATCTCCACCTGAATGGGCTTAATGCCCTTGATGAACTCGGCGAACAGGGATGTCATCCTCTCATAGATTTTTTCCGCCTTCTCCGGGCTCGCCAAGAGGGGATTGCCCGCAATCCCGCTGTTGTCATACTCCTGCTGATCCATGGCCACCCGGACAGGGAAGCCCTTATACTCAAAGCCGAAGCCGCTTCCCGAACCCTTTGTGCTGCCCTCCGGCATCCAGTCGGGGGTATGGGGCAGCTCCTTCACAAAGCGCTCCTTATGCACGGAATCCGGGCACACCAGCATGGCCAAGCTGGCCTCAATTTCACCGGCGTGCCAGCCGGGCAGCTGGTCGGCGCCGTCGATCAGATCCGCGCACATGCTGGAGAACACCTCGGTATCCGCCGCCCATCCGAAGCACAGCGCGCCGGTCTCATAGCGCAGGGCCCGGATCACGCGGTCGATGGTAGCGGAATTGGAGGTATGGCCGGTGCTGAAAATGATCTTTTTGAAGCCGTGGAACACCAGACTGCGGCCAATGTCATACAGCACATTGAACAGTGTCTCGTCCCGAATGGTAATCGTGCCCGGCTCGTTGGGCCGCATGTGGAAGCAGCTGTACCCATAGGGCATCAGCGGGGCCACGGGAACATCCGCTTTGACGGCCGCCTCCAGGCACACATAATAGCCGGCATAGGAGTCCACGCCGCAGGGCAGAGCGGGACCGTGCTGTTCAATGCTGCCAACCGGGACAATCACGGTGTCGGTTTTTTCCAGCCACTCCTTGACCTCCACCCATGACATATCAAACATACGGTACTTCAGGTACTTCTCCTCGTTGCAGCACTGGGCATTTACATTGTTCATTGCCATGTTCCTCCTTGTAATTTTATAAACAGCCATTCTACCGCACAATGGCGGCAAATTCCTCGTCAGTCAGCGCGCGCTGCTGCCGTGTGGCCTGGGCCTTTACCTCGTCCAGGTAAAGCGGCAGCTTTTCCTCGTCCAGCGCCAGTCCCAGCTCCCGGGCTTTCCATTGCAGATTTGCCTTGCCCGATTTTTTGCCCAGAAGGACATCGTGCCTGCGGCCAAACAGCTCCGGCAGGATCGGCTCCACGGTAAAAGGATTCTTCATCAGCGCCGCAGTGGGAATTCCCGCTTCCCAGGTGAACAGCTTTTTCCCCACCACCGGGCTGTTTGGCGGAAAGCTCCAGCCGCTCCACTCCCGGACGATCTGGGACACATCGTACAGCTTCGCCACGTCAATGCCGGTATTGACCCCATATAAACAAGTCAGCGCCATCACCAGCTCCTCCAAGCAGGTATTGCCCGCCCGCTGCCCCAGTGCGCTCAGCGTTGTGGACACGCTGCCCGCCCCGTTCTTTACGCTGCTGATGGAATTGGCCACGCCCAGGCCGAAATCGTTATGGCAGTGGACCTCCACGGGAACATCTACCCAGCTCCTGACCTTTCTCACCAGATAGCCCATCCCCTCCGGGGAAGCGCAGCCGTTGGTGTCCACCACGGACAACCGGTCTACACATCCGGCCGCCGTCACGGTTTTGGTCAGCTCCTCCAGGAATTCTTCATGGGCGCGGGTGGAGTCGATCATAAACAGATAAACCGCAAGCCCTTTCTGCTTCGCATATTCGGTAACGCGAAGCGCCTTTTCGATCACAGCCCGTTCTTCCCACCCAAACTGGTATTTCAGGCGCGGGTAGCTAACCGGCAGTTCAATAATTGCGCCGTGAACCCCACAGTTTTTCGCGATGTCAATGTCTTTCTCCATGGCGCGGCACAGGCATGTGATTTTTGCCCGGAGGCCGGCCTCGGAAATCGCCCGCAGGCTGCGCTGCTCCGCCTCGGAAATCGCAGGGAAGCCTGCCTCGATGTACTGCACACCGGCGTCGGACAGGCGCTTCGCAATCTCCATTTTCTGCTCAGCGCTGAAAACAATTCCCGGCGCCTGTTCCCCGTCACGCAGGGTAGAATCGTGAAAAAGCACCTTTCTATCCCGCAGGTCTGCCTGCGGGAGAACCTGCTCGCCAAAGTTGAATTGGCTTACCCACCACTTTGCCCCTTTCCACGGCCCTTGATCCAAATTTTTTCTTGTCATTTTTAAGTAGATGCCCCTTCCTGCAAAGCTGCGAGTCAATCGCACAGCCGCCTCGCTTGCGATGATTATAGCATTCTTTTTGCCTTTGTGTCAACACTTTTTTAGTTATATCTAAAATTTTTTGAATTCTGCTCCTCACAGCCCATTCGCCCAGCGTGGCATTTTCGCCCGAAATATCCCTAGCTCATTTAAGCTTTCTTGAATATTTCTCCAAAAATATACCCATTTCCCCTTCATTTTGCGGCATTTTTTGGCAAACTCCGTCGCAACTCTTTCAGCCTATATTTTCTTAAAAATTAGCTTTATCTAAAATTTTTATCTCATATCTTTATTGCAAGGGCCTAGCTCCCCCTTCACAAAATTCTGCAAAATTTTGAGTTTGAAATGATTTTCTTGCCAAGCGGATTTATTTTGGTATAATTAGTATTAAATTTCTTCCCCCGCGCTTCTCGGGGTTCTTCGAAAGGTGGAACATTATGATCAGCCAAACAAATTTAAGCCGCCGCCAGCTCCAAACACTTCGCGCGCTGTTCCAAGTCTGCGACACCGACGACATCAAGATATTGTCCGGGGTTCGCAGCTCCGGCAAAGCAACACTCTTTCAAAAAATGGAAGAATTTCTCGTAACCAACGGCATTTCATCAGATCAGATCATTGATTTGAACCTGGAACACATCTTATGGGACACCAGCAGCGACAGCCAGCAATTTCAATCGATCCTCCGGCAGCGCCTGGTCTCCCACGGCACCCGGTATTACGTATTCCTGAAGCAGGTCAATTTTATCAACGGCTGGGAATCCGCAATTCACACCCTGCAAAAGCAGTACAGCATCAGCTTCTTTTTGTCCGCCTCCTGTGCCGACTGGCACACCGACGCCTTCCAGGCCCTGTTCGGGGACAGGTATGTGGAGTTCCCCATCTACCCCCTCTCCTTCTCGGAGTATATGGAGGCCTGCGGCCCCCGCGGCTTCCACTCCGTCGAAGCCCTGTTCACCCAGTACCTTCACTACGGCTCCCTGCTGCCCGTCAATTTAGCCTTGGTTGACGACCGCGTCGCACGCTCCGTCTCCTCCGGCATTTACTACACCATTCTCGTCAATGACCTGATGCGCCACAATGTCATTAAGGATATGCCTATGTTCGAGCGCCTCACCCAGTACATGATGAGAAATATCGGTGTCCTCGGCTCTCCAAAAAGCATCAGCGACCACTTCGCCTCCATCGGACACAAGATTGCCAGCGACACCATCGCAAACTATCTGGCCGCGTTGGAAAACTCTTATATTTTCTACAAAATACCCCGGTACGATATTTTTGCCCAGCGAGAGCTCAAAAGCCGCAGCAAGCATTACATCGTAGACACCGGGCTGCGCCACGGCCTGACCAACAATTATGACGATGTGGGCTACGAGCTGGAGAACACCATCCTATTTGAATTGCTAAGCCGTGGTTATCAGGTTCAAATCGGCAAAATCGGCAAGGGTGAGCTCGACTTCATCGCCACGATAGGCGACCGCACCGAATTTTACCAGGTGTGCCGAACCATTTCCTCCAAAGATGACTTTTTTGAGCGGGAATATAAGCCGCTGCTCCAGGTCAAATTCCCCCATTCCCGAAAGGTAATCCTGTCTATGGACAAGGTTCTTCCAGACCCCCACGACGGCATAGAATATAAAAATCTCCTGTCATTTCTCTGCGAAAAGTGAACCAAACAGTCATTTAGGCCAAGCACCTGCGCAGGACGGCTTTGCCCTAAAATCACCAACCCCCGCCCCGGACAGTCTGCAACTGTCCGGGGCGGGGGTTATTGAGATCATGATTTACACTACACAAGATCGGGTTTTATGCTGCGCGGCGGTATTTCCGCCATCGCCCAAAGCCGGCCGCCCCGTCTACTCGCACATGGGACACATTTTTTCAGACCTCCCCGCCTTCTCCAGCCGTTCTGCGCGAACCCGAATCATCTCCGCCGCAACACTTACCGCAATTTCCTGCGGTGTTACAGCTCCAATATCCAGGCCAATGGGCGCATGCACGCTTCGGATCACATGCTCCGATATGCCGCGGTCCCGCAGCCTCGCGTTGATGGACGCCGTTTTGGTGCGGCTTCCAATCACACCCACATATGCCGGCCCCGCCCTCAGCGCACGCTCCTCCACCTCAAAGTCGCAGGCATGCCCGCTGGTCATCACCACCACGTAGTCCTCCGATGTCAGTCCGATCCCCTCGCAAAGCTCCTTGTAGCTTCCGAGTACCACGCGCTCCGCCTTTGGAAACAGCCCCGGGTCCGCATAATCCGGGCGGTCATCGCACACCGTAACACAAAATCCCACGCTGGCCAAAATCGGGACCAGCGCCTGGCCGCAGTGCCCGCCTCCAAAGATCACGGCCCGTTCTCCGGCGAACACTTTCATAAAAAAGCGATCCCTTTCACCCCGGTATCCGCCATCTCCTTCCTCCGTAAGCGCAGGCGCCCCTCCGCCCAGATCCAGTACCAGTCCCGCCCTCCGATGGTCAGCAATTTTTTCCAGCGCCTGGGCGGAAACGCGGCTCCACGCCGCGTCATCCCATGCGATAAACCAGAAGCAGACCGTCACATCACCGCCGCAAACAGTGTCCAGCCCATCGGACAAATCCGGGTACAGGCAGTACTCTTTTTGACCGCAGCGGCCCTCCAACAGCAGGCTTTTCGCGTAGTTCACCGTGTCCTGCTCCACCGCGCCCCCACCGACACTGCCCGCCTCCCGGCCCGCGGCGCTTACCAGCATCCAAGCGCCGGCGCCCCTGGGCGCCGATCCCTGTTTCGCCACAACCACGGCCAGCACCGCGTCCCGCCGCTCCCCCATCATCCGAAGCAGTTCAGCAAAAAATGTATTCACAGCCTATGTCCCCCCTCATTCATACAGCAGCAGCACATCATCCGGCTCCACACCCAGACCATCCGGGAACCCACAAACCCTGCAATCTTTCGGCTCCCGCCACCACAGCGCCGCAGAATGAGCCGGCTGGGCCTCCCAGCGAAACTCCACAATCCGCCCAAACGGCTCCTCCATCTCCCGCAGGCATTTGACTGCGGCACGATTCCGTTTTGCCCCGGCATTGAAGCGGCGAGCGCGGATACCCACAGCCCGCAGCCCTTCCCGTACCGGCTGGGCAGTTTGCAGGCGAATCCCCCAGTCCGGCACCTCCACTTCGTATTCGCCGCTCTTGTGCGCCGAAGCAATGTTTTTACAGCCGGTAAGCCGCGCCGCGCAGACACTTTCAGGGTCCGCAAACAGTGCCTTGGTGTCTTTGACCGTCAACAGACGGCCCTTGTCCATTACCGCCGCGCGGCGGCACAGATGATATACCTCATCCCGGCTGTGGGTAACCACCAGCACCGTGCGCCCAAAATCCTCTAAAATCTCCTTCACCCGGAATTGCAGCTTCTCCCGAAGGTGGCTGTCCAAGGCGCTGAAGGGCTCGTCCAGCATAAGCAGCCGGGGCCTGTTCACCAGAATGCGCGCCAGCGCAACCCGCTGCGCCTGACCGCCGGAAAGCTGGCGGGGACGGCGGCCTCCCAGCCCCTCCAGCTGCATCGCAGAGAGAACCCGCCCCAATTCCGCTCTTCTCGCCCCCAGGTTCTTTTCTCCCACCATTCCGCAGAGGATATTTTGTTCTACCGTCATATCAGGAAACAGCCCATAGCTTTGGAAGAGATACCCAACCCTTCTCTTTTGCGGCGGCAGGTCGATCTTTTTCTCCGAGTCGAACAGCGTCACGCCGTCCAGCACAATATATCCCCAGTCCGGCCTTTCAATTCCGGCAATACACTTCAGGGTACAGCTTTTCCCGCAGCCCGAGGCCCCCAGCAGCCCCATCACTTCAGGCCGCATCCCATCTGTTTCAAAAGCTGTGTCAAGAAGGAAATCCCCCAGCTTTTTACGAATACGCACTTGCAGTCCCACTGCTTCACCGCCTTTTTTGGCGATCTTCCAGCATATTAACCGCCACCAGCGTCAACGCGCTGACCGCCATATTTACCAACACCCAGAGCAGCGCGCCCGCCTCGTCGCCAGTTCTCCAAAGCTGATAAACCGTAGTGGAGATAGTCGCGGTCTTACCAGGGGTATAGCCAACGAGCATACTGGTCGCCCCGTATTCCCCCAAAGCACGCGCAAAAGCCAGCACCGCACCGGCCAAAATCCCCTGCCGGCAGGCCGGCATACGGATGCGCCAGAAAATGAAGGCGTTGGACAGTCCCAGCGTTTGCGCGGAGTACGCCAGCGTCTCGTCGAAGCTCTCAAACGCCCCGCGGGCAGTACGGTACATCAACGGAAACGCCACCGCCGAAGCGGCCAGCACTCCGCCATACCACGTCATGACAAACCGCACACCGAATCGGGCCAAAAAGGCCCCCAGCGGCCGCTTCACCCCAAACAGCAGCAGCAAAAAGTACCCGCACACCGTAGGCGGAAGCACCATCGGCAGGGTGAGTATCGTATCCAGCACACCCTTTGCCGCACGGGGAAGGCCAGCGGCATACCAGGCGCACAGAATGCCAAGAAAAAACACAACGGCACAGCTCACCGCCGCGATGCGCAGGGAATTGAGCAGTGGATACCAGTCCATACCGCACTCCTTATCCGGCGGGGATAAACCCGGCCCTCTCAAATACGTCCATGGCATCCTTTGCCGCAAGATAATCCAGAAACGCCTGGGCCGCCTCCCTGTTTTCGCCATCCTTCAGCACACCGGCAGGGTAAACCGCCCGGCCGCACATCTCCACTGTTGCGGTGTCCACCACCGTGAGCTTCGCGGCAAGGGCATCGGTACGGTAAACAACGCCGCAGTCCGCACTGCCCTCTCGAACCTGGGCCGCAACCTCCTTCACATTGGACCCATAGGTCACACAGCCTGCGGCGGCAAGGGCCTCCTCATCCAAACCGCAGTATGTCAGAATTCTCCGGGTATACTGCCCCACAGGCACGTCGCCGCTGCCCATCGCCAGCAGCACACCCCCCTCGCCCAGCGCCTGCGCCAACGTCTCAAAACCGTCAATCCCCTTCGGGTTTCCATCGGGCACGCACAGCACCACTTGGTTTTCCAAAAGGTCAATGCGGCTGCCCTCGGCCAGAGCACCCGCCTCCTCCAGTGCATTCATCGGACCGGGCGCGGCAGAGATAAACAGATCGCACGCCGCCCCCTCCCGGATTTGGGCAAGCAGGGTGCCGGAGGAGTCAAAATTGAACCGCAGGGTTACGCCCGGACAGCCCGCCTCATAGGCCGTCTTGATCTCGGCGAGGGTTTCCGTCATGGAGGCGGCGGCAAATACGGTCAGCTCCAGCTCTCCGGCGCCCTCCCCACCGCAGGCGGCAAGCCCCAGCAGCACCGCCGCCAGCAAACAGGTACTCATAATTTTTTTCATCTTTATTTATCTCACATAGTTCGGAATTCGATTCCACCCGTCTGCACAACCCCCCCGTCAGGCGCGGGCACAGTCGGACACCTCTCCCCGCAAAAGCTCCAATCCGTGGGGAACGACATCCAGGAACACATCCATGCTCTCCATACATGCCTTCGGACTGCCCGGCAAATTGATAATCAGCGTTTTACCCCGAATTACCGCCGCTCCGCGGGAAAGCATCGCCCGCGAGGTGACAGCCAACGACGCCGCCCGTACAGCTTCGGCAATTCCAGGGGCGCTGCGCTCCCCCACCGCCAGGGTGGCCTCCGGCGTAACGTCCCGGGGCGAGAACCCAGTACCCCCGGTGGTCAGGACCAGATCCAGCTGTCTTTGGTCAGCCAAGCGGCAAAGCTGCTTTTTCAGCATTTCCGCGTCATCGGCAATCAGAAGCTGTTCTACCACCTCATAGCCGGCAGCCTTCAGCCGCCCGGCGATAGCCGGGCCGCTTTCGTCCATCCGCTCCCCCCTCGCCCCCTTGTCGCTCAGGGTAATCACCGCCGCCTGCCAGGGCCGCACCCCTTGCCGGGCCTCCACCGCCATTTCATCGCCAACCCGGATAACCCCCTCGCACAGCACACGGGCAAACACCCCCTCCCGGGGCATGATGCAGTCGCCCATTCTTCGATATATCTCGCAGTGGTTGTGGCACTCCTTCCCAATCTGCGTGATTTCCAGCAAAACCCCACCGCAGCGCAGGAGCGTCCCCACGGGCAGCGCACGGAATTCAAAACCCTCCACCACCAGATTTTCGCCAAACGCGCCCGGCTCCACTCCCGCGCCGCGCGCGTTGAACGCCGCGATCTGATCCAATCCCAACATACTCACCTGGCGGTGCCAGCGCCCTGCGTGGGCGTCGCCTTCAATCCCCCAACCCACGACAAAGCGGCCGCTTCCCACATTCTGTTTTTGCGTCCCCCGCTCAGAGCTGACGCATACCGCGACGACTTTTCCCATGCTATCCTCCAATCCCGCTCATCATATTTCTCTCCGTAACCCCCGCCGCTTCTTGAAAGCAATGGGCCCGCGGTTTATCCCAGACCGCCCGGCGCATTGCACCGGACAGCATCTCCGGGGAGCGGCGCAGTACGGCGCGCAGATCAACCCCCTCCCCGTAACACAGGCAGGGCTTCAGCCACCCGGTACTGGTCAGCCGCACCCGATTACATGTCCGGCAAAACGAATGGCTCACCGCGTCGATCATGCCGATGCGCCCCGAAAAACGGGCGCTGGCATAATACCGTGCCGGACCGTTCCCACGTTTTTCCCCCGTCAGGCACAGGTCGGGCCACTCGCTTCGCAGTATTTCCAGCGCCGTCTCCGAGCTCACGCCCCGGCTGTCCACCCCCGCGCCAATGGGCATCACCTCAATAAAGCGCACATCTGCGGCAACCCCGGCAGCAAAGCGGGCCAGCGGCAAAATCTGCTCCTCGCAGCCCTCCAGCAGCACACAATTCAGCTTGGTCCTGATTCCGCTGTCCGCGCTGGCTTCAACAGCGCGCAGCACAGTGCCCAGGCTGTCGGAGCCGGTTATGGACGCGTAAACGGCCGGATCGGCAGCATCCACGCTGACGTTTACGCCGTCAAGTCCCATGGCCGCCAGCTGGGGCAGCAGCGGCTCCAGCCGCAGGCCATTGGTGGTCAGCGTGACCTGCTCCACCCCGGGCAGCATTTTCATTTGCCGCAGGAACTCCACGCAGCCGCGGCGCACCAGCGGTTCGCCGCCCGTCACCTTGAACCTTGTGATCCCCAGCCCCACCGCCGCCTCCGCCACCCGCAAAAGCTCTTCATAGGTGAGCAGCTCCCCGCGGCGGCACAGTGCCGTGCCATCCGGCATACAGTAGCGGCAGCGCAGGTTACAGCGATCCGTGATGGAAAGGCGCATATAGTTGATCTCACGCCCAAAGCGGTCAATCATCGGTTTCGACCTCAAAATGGAACCCGCCGCTCTTCCCGCCCCATTTTTCCAGCAGGTGAATCCCCGAAATCACCATCCGCCTGTCCACCGCTTTACACATATCATAGATCGTGAGCAGCGCCGCTGCCGCGCCGGTGAGCGCCTCCATCTCCACGCCGGTCCTCCCCTCGCACTCCACCGTGCAGCGGACCTCAACGCAGCACTCCTCCGGCCTCAGTGTGAACTCCACCGCGCTTTTCGTCAAGTACAGCGGGTGGCACAGCGGAATCAGTTCACTGGCACGTTTGCTTGCCATAATGCCCGCCACCTGGGCCACGCCCAGCACATCGCCCTTTTTCGACCGCCCCTCCGCCACCATGGCAAAACACGCCGCGCTCATGGAAATCAAGCCCGACGCCACCGCACCACGCGGGGAGGGACTTTTTCCCCCGACATCCACCATCCGGGCATTTCCATTCTCGTCTATATGCGTAAACCCGCCGTCCATTCCTTACCCCCCTTTTCCAAAACCGCAGTTTGGGAAATGGCACTCGGGACACTCCAGGCACAGCCCGCCGTTTCCAAGCCCCGCCAGCCACTCTGCCGTCACGGGCACGCCGGCCAGCAGCCGGGGCAGCGCCAAATCAAAAATTGTGCGCCGGGCGTACATGACACAGCCCGGCAGGCCGCAGACAGGCCGTCCATCCTCCGTATACGCAACCAAAAACATGGCGCCCGGCAGCACAGGCGCACCATAACCCACAATGGACGCGCCGGTATTCTTAATCGCCAGCGGGGTTCGGTCATCCGGGTCAACGCTCATGCCTCCCGTGCACAGCACCATCTCACAGCCGCTGGCCAGCATTCGCCGAATGGCGGCTGTAATCGCTTCACCGTCGTCCCCCACAACTTCGTGAGCGGCCAGCTCACAGCCAAATTCACCCAATTTCTCCCGCAAAACGGGGGTAAATTGGTCTGCAATGCGTCCATGCAGCACCTCGTTTCCCGTTGTCACCACGCCATACCTTAGGGCCCGCATGGGGGCAAGGCACAGCAGCGGCCGGCGGCCCGCCGCCGCACGGGCCCGTTCCATTTTCTCCTTCTCTATCACCAGCGGAATCACGCGCATCCCGCAAAGCCTGTCCCCCTTTTTCACCACAAAGCCGGATGGACGGGTGGCAATCACCATCTCCCCCAGCGCATTTATCGCTCTCAGGTGCTCCAAGTCCACAACAAACAGCCCGTCGCATCCGGCAACCAGCTCGATCTTACCCTCCTTCAGCTCGGTCGCGCACATATTGTCCCCTTGGCAGATCTCCCTCAGGATATTTGCGGCATCATTTTCGTGGAGCATTGTCTCATCATTTTCCCAGACGTACAGATGATCCTTGCCCACGCTGAGCAGCACAGGGATATCCTCTTCTCGGACAATATGCCCTTTCCGAAACACCGCATCTTTGGTTACGCCCGGAATAATCTGGGTGATGTCATGGCAGAGGATCTGTCCGACGGCATCCCCGGTTCGGATTAGCTTCATCTCTTATTCTCCCTATTTTCATCAAAATACTTGTGAAATGCCGCTTCACCTGCGGCTTGAAGATCCGCCTGCACCGCCTGCCATCTGGCCAGCAATTCATACCCCGCCACGGTCAGTTCCGACCCCCCGCCCCCGCTGCCGCCTTGGCAGCGCTGCAAAAGGGGATAACCCAGCTGGCGTTCTGCCTCGTTAATCATGGTCCAGCCCTTGGAATAGGAGATATGCATACATTGGCAGGCGGAGAGCATCGCCCCCGTTGTGGCAATCAACTCCAAAAACTGCGCGGTGGCAGCCGTCCAGAAAACCGTCTCGGCCCGCAGGCCCATTTGCAGCTCCAATTGCAGCGGCTGGAGCCGGTTAGTTCTCTCCCGTTGGTATTTCAGCAACCGCTCATAGCCCGCCCGTGTGTCTCCGTCCAGCGTAACGCCCCAGTCATCCACCGGCACATCCGCCACCCGTGCTCCGCTGGCCGCAATCGCCCCACGCAATCCGTCCTTCCCGGCATATGCCCCGATATACGGATAAAGCGCGTAGTCCATCACAACAGGATGTCCCCCCTTTTTCCCACACACCGGCCGCACGAACTCCCCGGGAGCCGCCAGCAGAGCAGAAATCGTCTCCTCCCTCACGAGAGGGACATCTGCCGGAGCAATCAGCACCCGCTTGGTATTTTGCGGCAGAACCGCCAACCCCATCAGCAGGGAGGCCATCATTTGCGTCTCATAGTAGCGGTCATTATGTACAAAAGTCAGTCCCCGTTCGCACAGATGGGCTTTCAACCGTTCCGCCTGATACCCTGTGACCACCACCACCGGGTCCGCCCCTGCATTCTGCATCAAGTCCGTTACCCGTCCGATCATTGTCTGTCCGTCAATCATAAGCAGCGGTTTAAACCGCCCCATCCGGCTAGACGCCCCCGCCGCCAAGATTACCGCCGCCAACCCTTCCATATCCCCAGTCCCCTTGCAAATATGTTTCCAGCCTGCGCCCCGCACTCAGTCCATTGCGCTTTGATCCGATCGGACAAGCGCACCGTTATATCAAAGCCCACATAACGCATTCGCGTCAAAAAGCAACTTGATTGCTTTCCATGCTCAGCCTCGGTCCGGCAAGCCGTTCTCTTTATTATGAATCCCAGTTCTCTTCCCGCCGCAGAATACTCCTCAATTATTTGTACTCATCAATCTCTTGTTTGTCCGCCCTCCGCTTTTGATTGCAATTATAGCATCGCCATCTAAATATGTCAATTATTTTATGTTTACCTAATTTTTCTTTGTCTGCATACTTGATTATTTTAATCTATTTATGTCTAAATATTTCAAATATTTTATTTATTCAAATTTTTCTTCTCATATTATTTTCTATGTGTATACATATTTTTCAGATTTATTTAATTTTTTCATCTCATCCAGCATAACTGAACCTAGTCTCTCGTATGCAGATCATCCATACCCAGCCCGCTCTGCTATGAAGCCTACATATCCGTATGAGCATTCCGCCGCAGGAAGCGAATGAAACCACCGCAAGGCTGAACGCCGAACCCGGAACCATTGCGCCGGGCCCCTGAAAATAAACCTGTTCAATTCGGACAGAATGAAAGCCCGCCGGGATTCGCCCCGGCGGGCTTTTTGTATTGGCGCTTATCCGTCAAGAATACTTTCCATACTGTCACAGGCGGAAGCGCCCTCATATCCTCGCGCTTCTCAGATCCCCTGCCACAGCATGGCGTCGGCCACCTTCAGGAATCCGGCGATGTTGGCGCCCGCCTGAATGTTCCCCTTCATGCCATATTTCTCTGCGGCGGCGGCACAGGCGGCGTAGATACCCTCCATGATGCCCTTGAGCTTGGCGTCAACCTCCTCGAAGGTCCAGCTCAGCCGTTCGCTGTTTTGGCTCATCTCCAGGCCGGAGGTGGCCACGCCGCCGGCATTGGACGCCTTGGCGGGGGAGAACAGGATGCCTGCGGCCTGGTATGCAGCAATGGCGGCGGGAGTGGAGGGCATGTTGGCGCCCTCAAACACACCGATACAGCCATTGGCAATCAGCGTCTTGGCGCTGACCTCGCCGATCTCATTCTGGGTGGCGCAGGGCATGGCAATGTCACAGGGCACCGTCCAGATGCCGGAGCAGCCCTCCACGTACTTGGCAGAGGGGACGTAATCCAGGTATGTCCTGATACGCTCCCGCTTGACCTCCTTGATCTCTTGGATTACCTTATAGTCAATGCCGTTCTCGTCCACAATGTAGCCATTGGAATCGGACATGGCCACCACCCTGCCCCCCAGCTGGGTGCACTTTTGGTTGGCGTAGATGGCCACGTTGCCGGAGCCGGAGATGACCACCCGCCTGCCGGCAAAGGACTGGCCGTTGTCCCTGAGCTGGGCGTCGGCAAAGTAGCACAGGCCGAAGCCGGTGGCCTCGGTGCGGGCCAGGGAGCCGCCATAGCTCAGCCCCTTGCCGGTGAGCACGCCGGTAAACTCGTTTCGTATCTTTTTATACTGGCCAAACAGGAAGCCGATCTCCCGGGCGCCCACGCCGATATCGCCGGCGGGCACATCGGTGTCCGGGCCGATGTGGCGCTGGAGCTCAGTCATGAAGGATTGGCAGAACCGCATGACCTCGCCGTCACTCTTGCCCTTGGGGTCGAAGTCGGAGCCGCCCTTGCCGCCGCCCATCGGCAGGGTGGTGAGGGAGTTTTTAAAGACCTGCTCAAAGCCCAAAAACTTGATGACGGACAGGTTGACGGAGGGGTGGAGGCGCAGCCCGCCCTTATAGGGGCCGATGGCGGAGTTAAACTGCACCCGGTAGCCCCGGTTGACCTGCACCTTGCCGGAGTCATCCACCCAGGGGATGCGGAACATGACCACCCGCTCCGGCTCCACCATACGGCCGATGACGTTGAGCCGCTCGTAGCGGGGATCGGCCTCCACCACCGGCTCCAGGGACTCCAGCACCTCCTCTACAGCCTGGAGGAACTCGGGCTCATGGGCGTTTTTGGCTTTCAAATTGTCCATCACAGACAGCAGATAAGCGTTTTTCATTGACATTGTTGTCAGCATCCTTTCTTCCCTGAAGCTGGGGCTTGATTACAGTGCAGTATTTTACACCACTAAAGTAAATTTTGCAAGTCAAAAGATAAAAAATTGCAAAAAAAGTTTTTTGCCGGATCGGGAACCTTTTCGTAATCCCAAGCGTCTATGGGTATGTCCGGACAAGCAAGGTGCAAGGAGATGGTGCGAGAATGGAGTGGACGCGGGAGGAATTCGCCGCCGCCGTGACCGAGCATGGCAGGCGGATGTTCCGGGCCGCCCGGGCGGTGCTGGACAGCGACGCCGACGCAGAGGACGCGGTATCCCAAGCGGTTTTGCAGGCGTGGCAATCGCTGGACAGGCTGAAAAACAGGGAAGCCGTCCGCCCCTGGCTGGTAAAAATCGCGGTAAACTGCGCGTATGCCCAGAGGAGAAGGCAGGGCCGGGTGGTCTATCTGGACGACCTGGCCCAGGAGCCCTCCGCCCCGGAAACCGTCCGCTGCGACGGCCTGTGGGAGGCGGTGTGCGCCCTGCCGCCTGAACGGCGGGTGGCGGTGGCTTTGTTCTACTACGAGGGGCTGAGGGTGGACGAAATCGCGCGGCTGCTGCGGGTTCCCCAGGGGACAGTGAAATCCCGGCTGTCCAGGGCCCGGGCACAGCTGAAGGAAATGCTGCAAGATCAGGAGGGTGAATATGGAACGGTTTGACGAAATGCTCCGCGCAATGGCGGACAAGGAGGAATGTATCGTGCCGGAGGGATTTGACGGGCGTTTGCAAAAGACGCTGGACGGCCTGCCGCCTAAGACAGCCAAGAGGGAGCCGGGCGTGGCAAAGGGGGTGCTGATCGCGGCGGCGGCGTGTGCACTTCTGATAGGCTCAGCGTTTGCCGCATCCCCCACCCTGCGGGAACTGATCGGGAGCTTTGCCCCCTATGCCCAGGAGCAGGAGGACAGGGCCTATACCATGGACGGCTTCCAGGTCAAGGTGCTGTCCGCCCTGACGGACGGCTCCACCATCCGGGCCTATGTCCAGGTTAAGGATCTGGAGGGGGACCGGCTCAGCGCGGACATGGAGCCCTGGGGAACTGTGGATGTACTGACCGATAACGAGCAGGGGCTGAATATTGACGGCACCTATTGGTCGTACAGCTTTGACCCCGGATACGCAGTTTATAACGGGGAGAGCAAGACCGCCCTGCTGGTATTCACCAGCTGGGGCCAGAATTTCGGAGACCTGGAGAACGCGAAGCTGGAGATCCGGCACATTCATGATTACGTGTCCAAAATCGAGTATGAGCCGATCCCGGAGGATGAGCTCGGCGAAGAGGGCATTACGGTAGGGGGCAGCGAGGGGGAGGCAGGCCTGACCGTGATGCGGCCCGTGACGCAGTTCAAGCTGAACGACGTACAACTCACCATCCCGCTGACGGTGGAATCCACAGACAAGCTCACCTTCGGCAGGGATTCGGAGCTGTCTGGCTATCTCAACGCCGAATGGGTGGAACTGTCCCCCTTGGGGCTTACCGCCGCATTTGAGCACGGGGTATCGGACGAGCTGACCTTCAACCCCATCCGGGTGCGGATGAAGGACGGTACGGAGCTGGACTGGGAGAAGCAGGGCAAATGGAATCCCTCCGGGCATGCCACCTATGCCAACAATGCGGAAAAGCGCTATGGGGTCATCAACATTTGGAACTTCACCGAGGCCATCGACCTGGCCCAGGTGGAGAGCGTCTATGTGTGCGGGAGATATTTCCCAGTGGAGTGACGGCTGAAAATCAAGCTCCCCGGCCTGCTTTTGCATCGGGCCGGGGAGCTTTTCCAATTTGTTTTCTGATCCTGTTCTATGAACAGCTGCCTGGGCTTGTTCTCATATTTCCCCCCAAATCAGGCATACTACCTCCCAAGAGGTGATGCGCTGTGGAATCCATCTGGGAAAAAACCGCCCAGCTTCCGACATTCGAGCCCCTGCGCCGGGATATCCGCGCCGACGCTCTGGTGATTGGCGGTGGGCTGGCGGGGCTGCTGTGCGCCCATGAGCTGACACAGGCCGGGCTGCGGTGCGTGGTGGCGGAGGCCGGACGGATCTGCGGCGGCGTCACCAAAAACACCACCGCCAAGCTCACCACCCAACACGGGCTGGTATTCCACAAGCTGCTCAAACGGTTTGGGGCGGAGCGGGCCCGGGCCTGTCTGGATGCCAATGCGGCGGCGCTGGACCGCATTCGGGCCCTCTGTCAGGACATTCCCTGCGATTTTGAGGAAAAGTCCAACTACGTCTATTCCCTGGACAACCCCAGGCTGCTGGAGCGGGAGCTGGCCGCCCTGGACAGGCTGGGCCGCCCCGCCGCGCTGGCAAAGAACCTTCCCCTCCCCTTTTCGGTGGCGGGCGCGGTGCGCTTTGACCGCCAGGCCCAGTTTCACCCGTTGAAATTCGCCGCGGCCATCGCGGAGAAGCTGCCCATTTTCGAGCATACCCGGGTACTGGAGGTGGAGACCGGCCGGGCGGTGACGGAGCATGGCGCCATCAAGGCGGAGCATATTGTCGTGGCCACCCACTTCCCTTTTCTGAACAAATTCGGCGCCTATTGGCTGAAGCTCTACCAGAGTCGGTCTTACGTGCTGGCGCTGAAGGGCGGGCCGGAGCTGGACGGGATGTATGTGGACGCCAGCGGCAAGGGCCTGTCCTTCCGCAATTATGACAACATGCTCCTGCTGGGGGGCGGCGGGCACCGCACCGGCAAGCCGGGAGGCGGCTGGGCCGGGCTGGAGG
>OFFJ01000352.1_pt1 | contig 38543 bp, 25 predicted proteins | sample 1521261 | NCBI WGS metagenome assembly OFFJ01 (sample SAMEA3504122, study PRJEB24116) | mouse gut metagenome | biome: mouse gut; feature: mouse-associated habitat; material: faeces | place: Denmark | collected 2011 | reverse complement strand
GGGTGAACCTGAACGCCAAAGACGGCTGCGCCAGCGGATCCGCCCTGTGAGGATGGGTCTGCCGGAAGGGAACCGTCATTGTCCAAGGACAGATCCCCGGAGGAATAGGCAGCAGGCCGGTAGTCTGGAAAAAGCTCATTTTCGTCGAAGAGATTTCCATAGAAATCGTAAGCCATGGGAGTCAGAACATTTCCCTCATCGTCCAGAAAAACCCATTCCAGAATGGAGGCCTGATTGTCCTTCAGGGTGAAGCGAAGCTGGGAGCTGGTGCCGTCCAGAGGGATCTGCTGCCAAGTAAATACATTTTTCAGGGTGATCTCACCCATAGGTGTCCACTGCTCCTGAAAGGAGGATCTGCCCTCCAGAGAGAAGTTTCTGTTATGCCAGGGAGCCATATAGTACCAGAGGACAGAAGGCGCCTTGTCCGGAAAAGAAAGCTCTATGACCTGCTCCTGCACCATGTCGTAGGTGGTGGAAGGCGCCTGTCTGTCCCCCAGATCGTAGAGCGCAAAGCAGCTGTATAGGGCTGTGATGAGGAACATGCATAGAAAGTCCACCGGCTTAAGGGGGGCATATTTTCGGGTGGCGCAGGGAGCCTGGCCCGCAGCCAGAAGGTCTTTCAGTCTGGAAAAAAGTCTCCCGGAGCCGGTTTGGCTTGATCCGGAAGGGGAATTTTTCTCATGGGAAAAGGGCAGTATGGATAAAGTCTCGCACTCCTCTTGTGCTCTGCGGCCAGCCAAACCGTAGACCCGGAAGACAGTGTAATACAACAGTCCCATGCCCAGCAGGAAGCCTCCTGACACAGCCAGAAGGAAAGGGGCCGTGCGGTCGTAGTTTGAAGGATCGTAAAAGAAGACCACATGGGCTGTATTGAGAAAATGCAGCACGGAAAAAATACCGTAGCACAGATAGATTTGTTTCTTGGGCCTATAGATGTAGGCCAGAAGCAGCAGAAACAATCCGGGATACATGTAACGCTCATGCATACGCACGGAGAAGGAAAACACGGTGAGTATGAGCACTGCCCCCAGAATGGGATATTTTTCCTTGTCCCTGCGGCGGTATGCCATGAATGCCGCCAAGACCACCGCGGCCACGATGGCGAAAGCGCCGTAGGTCCGGTAGGGAATGCCCAGAAATGTGTTTTCCTGACTGACCCAGTTGAGGCCCAGCAGTCCCCAGAAATTATAGGCGTTCACGGCCGCGTAGGGGTAGGAGGCCAGTGTGCTGAAGTATTGATTCCAGACATTTTCCAGACCGAAGGGCATGCAGAGAATGACCATTCCAAGAATGGCCGCCGTCCCCAGAAAAAGATGATGGAAAAATTTTTTTGCGGTGAAGTCCTTCAGGATCACCCAGTCTATGATGCCTGCAAGCAGAACGGGGGCAAATACCAGCATCTGGGGCTTGATCAGCACGCCGATGCCGAAGGCTATATATGCGGTGGGAAGCTTTCCCCGGACAAGGCATATGCACATGTACGCCAGAGCCAGAGTGAACACGGAATCTACCTGACCCCATACGGAGGAATTAAGGATAACGGCGGGATTGAACAGATACGCCATGCAGAGGAATAAGCCCTGATGCTCAGATCCCTTTTTGCAGGCCTCCCGGTAAATCAGCAGGCCGCAGGCCATGTCGCAGGAAATGGCGGGAAGCTTTAACAAGATCAGATGAGGGACGGAATAATATTCCAGAGAAAAAAGCTGCCGGATACCGCCCACCAGCCACAGCATATACATATAGCCGGGAGGGTAGTCTGTGAATACGTCGGGAGAATAGAAGCCCCCCGGACCCAGCTGGAAGACTCTGTCAGCCCATGCGGCAAAGCATGCCGTGTCGGAGCCGAAGCCCTTGGACAATGCCGCCGCTAAAAGCCGCAGGAACAATGCCGCCAAAAACAGCAGTGCGAGGCTACGTCTGGGCAGCGCTGCTTTTTTGCCAACTACCATCCAGAAGCAGAAGCCGAACAGCAGGACTCCCAATAAAGCAAAAAAACCGATGAAAAACATAGAAGCCTCCTTGGTATTTTTTCTGGCAAGCCAGAGATAATAAGGGCAGAACACAAATAAATCACAATTTTCATTATACCAAAAAGCTTGATAGAAGAAAAGAGGTTGTGCTATAATTGTGAAGATACGTTTCGGCATTGAGAGGATATTTCAGGAGTTTTGGGCGGGATAGGCGGCATATATGGAAGAGAACAGCTTCGTGAGCTTTAAGAACGTGAAGAAAATATACAAGGCGGGGGAGCTGGAGATCACGGCTCTTCATGATGTGAATTTCGGGATCCGGCAGGGGGAGTTTGCCGTGATCGTGGGGGCTTCCGGAGCAGGAAAGACCACAATTCTGAACATATTAGGTGGCATGGACACGCTGACGGAAGGGCAGGTATTTCTGGACGGCAAGGAGATTTCCGCCTTCAATAAGAGGCAGCTCACGGGATATAGGCGCTATGACGTAGGCTTTGTATTTCAGTTCTACAATCTGGTGCAGAATCTCACCGCGCTGGAAAATGTGGAGCTGGCGGCCCAGATCTGCAGAGAGCCGTTTCCCGCCGGGCAGGTGCTGGAGCAGGTGGGCCTGAAGGACAGGGCAGGAAACTTTCCTGCCCAGCTGTCCGGCGGGGAGCAGCAGCGGGTGGCCATCGCCAGAGCGCTGGCCAAGAACCCCAAGCTTCTGCTGTGCGACGAGCCTACGGGGGCGCTGGATTACAATACTGGCAAGGCGGTTCTGACGCTCCTGCAGGGAACTTGCCGGAATATGGGAAAAACGGTCATAGTTATAACCCACAATCAGGCGCTGACGGCCATGGCGGACCGGGTCATCACGGTAAAGAGCGGCACTGTGGTGAGTGTGGCCAGAAACGTTAGTCCCGTGGACGTGGCTCAGATAGAGTGGTGACGGCTGCTGGCAGGAGAGAGGACGTATGGGCGGAATAGGCAAATCCACATTCAGGGAAATCAAATCCAGCTTCGGACGTTTCTTGGCGATCTTTGCCATCATAGCATTGGGGGTGGGATTTTTCGCAGGTCTGAAGGTTACGAAGCAAGGCATGATGGCAACGGTTCAGGATTATCTGGACAGACATGCCTTTTTCGATTACCGGCTCCTCTCCACCATGGGTTTTGAGCAGGAAGATGTGGATGGTTTTGCCGGGGCGCAGTGGGTGGAGGCAGCGGAGGGGGCCGTGTCCTTCGATATTGTTTACCGTCTGGAGGACGGGAAGCAGGGCGTGGCCAAGACGCACAGCGTGACGGAGAGGCTGAACACCCTGAAGCTGATGGCAGGGAGAATGCCCCAAGGGGCACAGGAGTGCGTGGCGGACAGCAACTTATTCGGGGAGTCGGCCATCGGAAGCGTCATTTACCTTTCGGAGGACAACGAGGCGGAAGATCTGGAGCACTTCGCTTATAGGGAATATACCATTGTGGGCATTGTCCGTTCGCCGCTTTATATTCAGTATGAGAGAGGGAATACCTCTCTGGGCACAGGGCGGGTGGACGGCTACCTGTACCTTTCCGGAGAGGGCTTTGCCGTGGACTATTTTACGGAGGTCTACGTGAGATTCTCTCAGGAGCATGGCTTGTACAGCGAGGAATATGCGGACTTCATCGACGGTATGGATCCGGTCTGGGAGGAGCTTGTATCGTCGGCGGCCCTGAGACGGTATGAGGACATCAAGGGGGAAGCAAAAGAGGAGCTTGCCGAGGCTGAGGCCGAGTTTCAGGATAAAAAGGCCAAAGGGGAACAAGAGCTGGCAGACGCGGCAAAAGATCTGGCTGACGCCGGGGCGGAGCTTGAAGAGGGCGAGGAGGCGCTTGCAGACGGAAGGCGGGAGCTTGAGGAGGGAAGGCAGACTCTGGCCCGGAAACGGCAGGAGCTGGCAGATGCGTACAAAATGATTGAGGAGGGCCTGCAGGAGCTTGAGGAGGGCGAAAGGACTTTGGCGCAGAAGGAGGCGGATCTGGCGGCAGGCGAGCAGGATCTGGCCTACGGATGGGCAAAGTGGCATGAGAGCGACAACGCGCTGCAGGAGGCCAGAGGGGAACTGGATGCTAAAAAGGCCCAGCTGGACGCCGGAGCGCAGCAGCTGGCAGCGGCGCAGGCGGCTCTGGAGGCCGGCGGGGAGGAGACCGCGGCGCAGATCGTGGGGAGCCTTCCGCCTGATCTTCCGGAGGACCAGAAGGCTGTGGCAGCAGGCCTCGCCGCAGGTCTGCCCGCTGTGGCAAGAGGGGAGCTGTCTCTGGAAGCCTATCTGGGACAGCTGGCCCAGCTGCCTGACGGGGACCCTCTTTTCGGAGCGCTGAAGCAGGGCCTGAGCGAGGCGGCGCAGCAGCTGGCAGGAGGTCTGGCACAAATCCAGACGAAAGAGCAGGAATTAGCCGCCGGACGGGCCAAACTGGAGGCGGCGGAGGGACAGCTGAGTCAGGGCATGGAAGAGCTGGCAGCGGGGAAGGCGCAGCTTCAGAAGGCCGAGGGCGAGATCGGTGAAGGCCTAAAGGCGCTGGAGGATGCCGCACGCCGGCTGACGGAGGGGCGCAGGGAGCTGGAGGACGCCCGGACGGAGGCAGCCCAAGGCGAGGCTGCCATTGCGGATGCCCAGAGAAAGCTGGAGGATGCCGCCGCCACCATCGCAGAGAAAGAGAGAGAGCTGGCGGAAGGAAAGCAGGAATATGAGGATGGCCTGAAAGAATATCAAACTGCACAAAAGGAATTTCAGGAAAAGATTCAGGAAGGCCAAAATGAGCTGGATGACGCCGGAAGGGAGATCGAAGAGCTTCAGAGGCCAAAGACCTATGTGCTGGGCAGGGACACCAATGTGGGGTATGTATGCTTCGAGAGCGATTCCAACATCGTAGAGGGCATCGCGAATCTATTCCCGGCGTTCTTCTTTTTGGTGGCGGCGCTGGTATGCATCACCACCATGAATAGGATGGTGGAGGAACAGCGGACACAGATCGGCGTTCTGAAGGCTTTGGGCTACGGAAACCTGACCGTCATGAGCAAGTACATGGCCTATTCCGGGCTGGCGGCGCTGGGGGGATGTGTCTTCGGATTCTTTCTGGGGACATGGGGCTTTCCCAGAGTTATCTGGCTGTGCTATGGAATCATGTATAATGCGGATCCCATTTTTTATGTGTTTGACTGGAGCTTGGCGACCATTTCTCTGACGGTCTCCCTGCTGTGTTCCATGGGAACCACGTGGCTTTCCTGCAGGGCGGAGCTGTCTCTGGCGGCCGCTGCCCTTATGCGGCCCAAGGCGCCCAAGGCAGGCAAGCGGGTGGTTCTGGAGAGAATTCCTTTCCTATGGAGGCGGCTGAGCTTTCTGAAGAAGGTCACTGTAAGGAACATCTTCCGCTACAAGAAGCGTCTGTTCATGATGGTGCTGGGAATCAGCGGATGCACGGCGCTACTGGTGACGGGCTTCGGCATCAAGGATTCTATAGCGGACATTGCAGCCAAGCAGTTTCAGGAGATTCAGGTCTATGACATCGGGGTATCTCTCAAGGAAGATGTGGAGGAGGCTTTTCTGGAGCGTCTGGAGAAACTGAGGGCTTCCGGCGTGGAGGAATATTTCTGTGTCATGGAAAAGAATATGGATCTGGTGACGGAGGCCGGAACAAAGGCCGTATGGCTGGTGGCGGGAACGGCGGAGGAGCTGCCCAGCTTCTGGGAGCTGCGCACCCCTGAGGGGGAGGATATTCCGTATCCGGGCCCAGGGGAGGCTGTGATCTCCAAAAAACTGGCGGAGGACTATGGCCTGAAGGCAGGCGATGAGATAACCCTGCGGGACGAAGATATGCGGACTCTTTCGGTGACTGTGGCTGCCGTCTACGAGAACTATATTTATAATTATGTACACATTTCGGAGGAGACCTGGAGGGGGCTGACGGGCAGCGAGCCGGAGAGGAGAACCATATATCTGAATCTGGCGGAGGGGCCGGAGGAGACGGGCTCGCTGGCCCATAGTCTGGCGGCGGAGCTGATGAAGCTGGAGCAGGTGTCCAGCGTGACGGTGAATGAGGATACCATGAACCGCATAGGCACAATGATGTCCAGCCTGAACATCATCGTGGCGGTGGTGATTTTGTGCGCGGCAGGGCTGGCCTTCATCGTACTGTACAATCTGACGAACATCAATATCACGGAAAGGGTGAGGGAGATTGCCACTGTGAAGGTGCTGGGCTTCTACAAGAAGGAGACCGCTGCCTATGTGTTCCGGGAAAACGTGCTGCTGACGCTGCTGGGAATGGCGCTTGGGCTGGTTTTGGGCTACTTCCTCCATAGAGTGATCATGAACGAGATCAAGGTGGATCTGATCGCCTTCGATCTCTGGGTCAGCCCCCTGAGCTATCTGTACAGCGGACTGCTGACGCTGGTCTTCGCATGGCTTGTGAACATGGCAATGGGCGGGAAGCTGGAGGGCATCAGCATGACGGAATCGCTGAAGAGCGTGGACTAAAAAGAGGGGCGGGAAGCCGGAAGAAATATGAGATATAGCCGCCGCGGCGGGAAGATTTTGGATGTGGGACACCGCAGTGGGAAACCATGGAAGGCGGCGGTTCGGAAAGGATAGAAAACGGATGAAATTTGATATGCACTGTCACACGAAGGAGGGCTCTCTGGACGGAAAGGCACCCATTGAAGAGATGATCGGCATTCTGAAGGAGAGGGGCTTCGACGGAATGCTGATCAGCGACCATGATTCCTACAACGGTTATAGGGCTTGGAAGAAGGCTCATGGGGAGCAGCCGGACAAAGAGTTTCTGGTGCTTAAGGGGGTGGAGTATGATACCATCGACGCAGGGCATATTCTGGTGATCATGCCCGAGGGCGTGAAGCTGAAGATTCTGGAGCTGAGGGGGCTGCCGGTTCATTTCCTGATAGACATCGTCCATAGGAACGGGGGGATCCTTGGCCCCGCCCATCCCTGCGGGGAGAAGTACCTGAGCATCATGAACACCAGAAAGCACCGCAACCAATTGGCGGTGATGGACAGGTTCGACTTTCTGGAGGGCTTCAACGCCTGCGAGAGCCCGGAGAGCAACGCTGCGGCAATGGAGATCGCCGCCAGCTACGGAAAGCCTGCCTTCGGAGGCAGCGACGCGCACAAGGTGGACTGTGTGGGCATGGGATATACTATATTTGCGGAAGACATACGCTGTGAGTCTGACCTGATCAGGCTGGTGAAGGAGAAGGGACATGAGCTTTGCTCCTGCGGCGGGGAATACTATGCCGGAACCACGAAGCAGAAGATCGGAAGGGCAAATGAGCTGCTTGTGGACGGCTTCTGGATTTACAATAGGCTGGGAAGCATGATGCGCCATAGAAAGAGGAAACTGGAGCTGAGGAAGTACTATATTCGCTTAAAATGAAGAAACTGTTACGGAATTATTGCAATATTAAGCTTGTTTAAGCTGTAATTCATAAAATCTTAAGGTGCATTTTTGAAATAGTATGCTATACTCAATATGTGGCTTAATGGGGCTGTGTGCTGGGTATTTACCCCAAATGGGGCGGAATTCTCATAGAAAGTTTGGGCGGAATTCTTTTTGCGGCTTCTTGGGCGGATAATATGAATGAAAGGAAGCAAGAGATATATGAGAAAGAAAGATGTATTGAAATCCGTCGGCAGGCGGATTTTGGCAATGGCTCTGTCAGCGGCTCTGGGGCTTTCCCTTATAGGGTGCGGCTCGGAGGGAGAGCAAGAGACACCTAAGAAGGAATGGGCCTATGTGCCGGAGTTTTTAACCCTCGACGCGGAGGAGGTTTCTTTCTGGGACATGAAGGCAGTGGGGGATTATTTGTACTATTCTTCCTATACCTACGATGAGGAAACGGGGTCCGGCGATCGGAATATCTGCAGGTACTCTTTGGTGGACCGACAAATGACAACGGTGTCGTTGGAATGGCCGGAGGATGTACTGGGAGGAAAAGGCATAAATGATTTCATGATCGGCGGCGACGGCAGCGTCTATATCACGAATTCCGAATATAACATGGAGACGGGGAGTTCTAAGCTCTACCTACATAAATTCGATAAGGACGGCAAGTATGTCTATGGAATCGAGCCGAAGGATCCCAAGGGCAGCGACCAGTTCTGGGTGCAGGAGATGGCGGCGGACGATCAGGGGCGGATGTACTTGTACGGCGGCGGAAGCGTGCTTCTGTATGACGGAGAAGGAAAAAGCAAGGGAACCCTTTCTCTGGGCACAAATGATACCTATATCGAAAAAATGAGTCTGGGCACGGATGGAAAGGTATATATTGTATACAGTAGCTTCAACGGAAACTCCACCACCACTCAGATGGGGCAGGCGGATTTCGAGGGCGCAAAAATAGAAACGTCCCAAGGGAGCTTTCCGAGTAATGTCAGAAGCTTTGTCATGGGAACGGAGGGGAAGTTCCTGATTAACGACGGGGGCAAGGTTCACGAGTACGATTTGGGCACGCAGCAGAAGACGGAGCTTTTTGACTGGCTGGACTGCGACATCAACGGCAACTATGTGGAGACCTTCGGACAGATGACGGACGGCAGGTTTGTGGCGGTGGTTCGGGACTGGGAGCTGCAAGAAAACGAGGTGGTTCTTCTGACCAAGGTCAAGGCCTCGGAGGTGGCCCAGAAGGAAAATATCGTTGTAGGCACCCTGTACGGCGGCTACGAACTGAGGAGTCTTGCGGTTAGTTTCAACAAGGCCAGCGATAAATACCATGTGTCGATCAGGGAATATATGAATTATGAAAAGATGGACGAGAATTCCTTTACAGATGCCATTGCCAGTATGAACAATGACATCACCTCCGGCAACTGCCCGGATGTGATTGATCTTTCGGGGGTGAACGTGTCTCAGCTATCTTCCAAGGGGGTCTTTGAAGACCTGGAGGGATATCTGGAAGAGAGCAGCGTCCTTAAGCTTTCGGACTTTCTGGAAAATGTTGTGGAGGCCTATACATATGATGATAAATTAATAGGCATACCTTCGTCCTTCACTCTGCAGACCTTAGTGGGCCATAAGTCAAAGATAGGGGACAAAAAGGGCTGGACTCTGGACGAGATGATTGCTTATGCCGATGAAAATTCGGATAAGGATCTTTTTGATAGAGTGTCGAAGGGGGAGATTCTTCAGACTCTCATCATGCGGAATCAGGATGCCTTCATGGATTGGAGTACCGGGGAGTGTAATTTCAATACTGACGAATTCAAGAGTCTGCTGGAGTTCGCAAACCGTTTTCCGGACGAGGTGGATTGGGACAGCGACGCGCCTGTGACGCCTATCCGGATTCAGAACGGCGAGGTGCTTTTGGATATAGTACATATAAGTGAATTCAACAGCATACAAGAGTCGTTAGAGATGTTCAAGAACGATTTGGTATGTATCGGTTATCCCACTGCGGACGGCAGCAGCGGTCATGTCTTTAACGGCCGCAATGCCTATGCCATCGCTTCTAAGTCCAAGTGCAAGGACGGTGCATGGGAGTTTATTGAGAGTATTCTGACAAGGGAGGAAAACGAGCGGAACAGAAACGGTTTCCCTGTCCTCAAGGACAAACTGAATGCTTTGGCCCAAAAGGCTGTGGAGATTCAGTATGCCACGGACGAGAACGGGGAGCTCTGGCTGGATGAGAACGGCGAACCCATTATCTCCAACTCAGGCGGCGGCATCGGCTGGGGAGATTGGTTCTATGAATATCATGTTCCCACTCAGGAGGAAGTGGATTTGGTTCTGGAGGTGATTAAGGCGGCTAAGCCGATGAATTACACCGGCAGCGATGAAATACTGAACATCATTCTGGAGGATGCGGAGCCTTATTTCGAGGGACAGAAGAGCGTAGATGAGGTGGCCGGCATCATACAGAACCGAGTGGGCATCTACATCAATGAGAACAGATAGTTTGTGAAGAGGAATGTCCGTCTTTTGCGGGCAGGGGAGCATTCATGGGAAAGAAGCAGAAAGAGGGGCGGAAGAAAACGTCCCCCGAAGAAAAGATCCATATCAAAACTACCCGAAGGACCCGGAAGCTGAAGCTGAGCTCGGGGGCGTTCATCGCCCCCAGCTTTATCGGGGTGATGCTGTTTTTCATCATTCCCTTTATGGTAGTGATCTATTATTCCGTGCTGGATGGTCCTATCAGTGCGAATTTTGTGTTTTTTGACAACTATAAAAATATCGTGGCCAATTCCGCATTCCGGAGGGCGGTGAGCAATACATTCTCTTTCTCTGTGGTGGCGGTGCCGCTGGCGGTGGTGCTGTCGCTGATGTTGGCAATCATGCTGGAGTCGAAGATTCCCTTCAGGAGTCAGTTTCGGACATTCTTCCTGAGCCCTATGATGGTGCCGGTGGCATCCATTGTGCTGATCTGGCAGGTTCTCTTTCATTATAACGGAACCGTCAACGAAATTCTGGGAGCTTTCGGGGGCAGCAAGATTGACTGGCTGAAATCAGACTATGCATTAGTGGTGATAGTTATATTGTTTCTGTGGAAAAATCTGGGCTACAACATGATACTGTTCATGGCGGCCCTTGCAAGCATACCCAAGGACATTCTGGAAGTTGCCAGAATGGAGAGCGCCAAGCCGCTGCAGACCTTTTTCTACATTAAAATCAGGTACCTATCGTCAACGCTGCTGTTCGTGACAATCATGTCCCTGATCAACTCCTTTAAGATATTCAGGGAGGTGTACCTGCTGACGGACGATTATCCTTACGATTCCATTTATACGCTCCAGCATTTCATGAACAACAAGTTCAAGCAGCTGGATTATCCGTTCCTATCTTCGGCAGCCATATTGATGTCTCTGGTGATGATCGTAATCATAGGGATTCTTTTTATAGCGGAGAATCGGTTCGGCAGGGATATTGAAGGGTGACGGCCTTTGGGGCGCTTCCGGATGTCTGTGGGAAGGCCGGGAGGGTTCAAAAGATTATTTTCCGATTGACTGGAATGCGTGCCCAGGCGCGCGAGAGGTAATAGAATGAAAAAAGAGAGAGAAAAAAGGGCGCCTGCACTTCGCAGAGATCCCTTGTACAAGAGCAGAAAAGGGGCGAAGCATAGGAGAAGGGTTCAGACGGCCAAGATTGCCACGGGCACGATTTTTGCGGCGTTCTTTGCGATTTTGTTTCTGATGCCCATTATACTGACCATTACGAATTCCTTTATGTCTGCGTCCGAGATCGCGGCCAATTACGGCACGGTATTTGCCACCGATGCCAACGGGGGCAAGGTGTACATATCGGAGAAAGTGAACCTGAAGTTCATTCCGGACATGGTCTCCTTCAGCCAGTTCAGCACGGTTCTGTTCAAGAGCCCGGAGTATCTGCTGAAATTCTGGAATTCCGTGATACTGGTGGGGCCCATCGTGGTGTTCCAGCTGCTGGTGGCCTCCTTCGCCTCCTACGGCTTTGCCAGATATAGGGGGAGAATCAGAGAGATCATATTTTTTGCTTATATCATACTGATGCTGATGCCATATCAGGTGACGCTGGTGCCGAACTATCTGATCAGCGACTGGCTGAATATTTTGGACACAAAATGGGCTATCTGGCTGCCGGGCATTATGTCGCCCTTTGCAGTGTACCTGCTGACCAAGTTCATGCGCAGGATACCGGAGTCGGTAATGGAGGCGGCCCAGATAGACGGTGCGGGAGAGTGGCAGATCTATAGGAGAATCTGTATGCCCCTATGTAAGGGAGCCATATGCTCCGCCGCCATTCTGGTGTTTATAGATTATTGGAATATGGTAGAGCAGCCCCTGATTCTGCTGACGGACCCGGAGACCCATCCCTTGTCGGTGTTCCTGAGCAAGATCAACAAGGGAGAGATCGGTCTGGCGTTTGCGGTGGCCACAATCTATATGGTGCCCAGCCTGCTGATTTTCCTTTATGGGGAGGAGTACTTGGTGGACGGTATCACCTATCAGGGCGGCATCAAGGGATAGAGGAATAAGGACAAGGTTAAAAATAGAGGAGAGGTATGGAGTGATGAACGAGAACGGTAAGAAAAAAAGAGAATGGGTGAAGACGGCGGCAATCGTGTTTTTGTCGGTGATGCTGGTTCTGACCTTTTTCTCCCAGACGATCATGAACTATTCCCTGCCGGAGGTGGCTACCCAGTATGTGTCCTCCGGAACCATTACGGCCAAGATACGGGGATCGGGAGCGGTGGAGAGCGGCGATCCGTATGAGGTGAAGGTGAATCAGTCCAGAAAGGTGGCCAGCGTGGAGGTCCGCAGCGGAGACGTGGTGGAGAAGGGAACCGTGCTGATGTATCTGGAGGATGCGGAGAGCGAGGAGATGAAGACTGCTCAGGAAGCGCTGGATGCGGCGAAGAAGGAGCTGGAGAAGGCTCAGGACGCCTACAGCGAGGCTCTGCTGAAGGAGGAGATCACCTCCACCAATATCTATGCGGCCAATAAGGGAGTCTCAACGGATACATACCGCCGTCAGATCAACAGTTTTCAGGCTCTGATCAAGAATCTGGAGAACGAGATGAAGCCTCTGGAGGAGAAAAAGACGGAGATAGAGCGCCTCATTGCGGATTTCGGAGCGCAGGAGGATTATGAGGCAGGTCTGGACAGTGCGGCAGCGACCAGAGTGCCTGCCGCAGAAAAGGCTATGGAGAATGCGGAAGCTTCCAAGGACAGTGCGGAGAGTGCTCACGCGGCGGCCCAGACTGCATATGACAATGCCCAGAAGGCGCTGGAGGATGCGCAGCATGAGGCATCGGTCAGCGGGGGCGATGCAGCTTCCAAGATTCCGGAGCTCACTGCCAAAAGGGACGACATGAAGAGAAAGCTGGACGAGGCGGCCCAGCACATGGCAAACGCAAGGCAGGCCTACAGCAATGCCGTAAATGATTATAATAATGCCGTAAATGCAGACAACGACAGAAAGGGCAGCTCCGTGCATGCCAGCCTTGCAAGTCAGAAGGCGGCGCTGGAGATGGAGCTGTACAATATACAGAAGCAGCTGGACGAGAAGACCAAGGAAAAGGAGAACAGAGAGAAGGAGCTGGCGACGCTTCTGAAGGACATCACCAATGTGCTGGGACTGGGCGTATTTCAAGATGCCATAGAGGACGCGCAGGAGAAGGTGGCGAAGGCTCAGGAGGCGGTGGATGAACAGTCCTCCAAGGATATCGGAGCTACCATCACTGCCCCTATCTCAGGCACCGTGACCGCCGTCAATGTGACTTCCGGGAACAATACCAAGCCTGAAACTCCCGTGGTGGTGATGCAGCCGGAGGGCAAGGGCTATACCATGAGCTTCTCCGTGACCAACGAGCAGGCAAAGCGGCTGTCCGTAGGGGATCAGGCTGATCTGGTCAATTCATGGAGATATGATGACGTGACGGTGATGCTGGCCAGCATCAAGCCTGACAAGAATGACCCCGGCCAGAAGAAGGAGCTGACCTTTGATGTGACGGGCTCGGTGACTCCGGGACAGATGCTGAACGTGTCTGTGGGCCAGAAGAGCGCCAACTATGATCTGATTGTGCCCAACAGTGCCATCCGCGAGGACAACAACGGAAAGTTCATTTTGATCGTGGAGTCCAAGAGCAGCCCTCTGGGAACCCGATATACTGCAAGCAGAGTGGACGTTGAGGTGCTGGCCAGTGACGATACCCAGTCTGCAATCAGCGGGGCGCTTTACGGCTATGAGTTCGTGATCACCACCTCCACCAAGCCTGTGGAGGCAGGAAAGCTGGTAAGGCTGGCAAACAACTGACCTTGGCCAGACGGAAATGAGGTAGTTTGATGAAAAAAATAGTATTGGGAATAAGCGGAGGGATATCCTTTGTAGTGTTCCTGATCCTGCTTGTGGCGGCGAACCGTCTGGGAGGCAGTCAGCCGGACCAGACGATGGCCGGACGGTGGAGCAGCGAGGGGGATGTGTCTCAAATCAGCTGTTTCTTCTCTGTGAATGCCAGGATCACCGAGGACAGACTCATAGAGTTTGAGCATGGTGTGGATCAGGCGCTGACAGAGGCATCCGTGATTCCGAATTCGGAGAATCCCGGTGCAAGACTGTGGGCAGATGCCTACAGTGCAGACGGCACCGTGACCATCTCCAGCGACAAGACCAGCCTTACGGCGGATGCCGTAGGCATCGGCGGCGACTATTTTCTGTTTCATCCGGTGAAGCTGCTGTACGGATCCTATTTTTCGGGAAACGATCTGATGCAGGATTATTGCGTCATAGATGAGGATGCGGCATGGCAGCTGTTCGGATCCAGCGATGTGGCGGGGATGATGGTCTATATCAACAAGGTGCCCCATATAGTCACCGGGGTGGTGGAGAGGCAGTCCGGGCGCTTGGCGGAGGCGGCAGGTCTGGACTCTACGCTGGTCTATGTGTCGTACAAGACTCTCAGCGAGCATGGCACGAACAATGGAATCAATCATTATGAGATTGTGATGCCCAATCCTGTGACGGGTTTTGCGCAGAAATACATACAGGAGAATCTGGGATCCGACGAAAAGAACACGGAGGTGGTGGAGAATACATCCAGATACTCCTTCGTGTCCCGGTTAAAGCTCCTGCTCCAGTTCGGAACCCGCTCTATGAACGGCAAGGCAATCATCTATCCCTTTTGGGAGAATATCGCCAGAGGTTACGAGGATATTCTGATGGTGATGACCTTGTTCGAGCTCTTGTTCCTTTTGTACCCTTCGATACTGGCACTGATAGCTTTCTGCATCTGGTGGAGGCATAAGGGATGGACCGTCAAAGAGAAGGTATTGCTGTTGAAGGACAAGACCGAGCGGAGGATAGAGCGCCGCAGAATGAAGAAGGGCACCTTGTCCAAGCTGGAGAAGAAGGAGCAAAAGAGGCAGGCCAAGGAGGAGAGGACGGAAGAGAAAAGACAAAAGAAAGAGGCAGGGAGCCATGAACGGGAGGAAAAGAAGAGGAAGAGTGGCTCAAAGCGCCGGAAGCAGGAGATAGGCGGGGAAGGAAGCGAGGAACCGGACAGTCTGGAGTTTTTGGATGAGTTCAGCGACGGCGAGACCAAGGAATAGAAAGGTTCGGGCGGCCTGAAGAAGTGAGGCAAAAGGGAGGAGTCGTAAATTATGAGAAAGAATTGGTGGAAGAAAGCAGCAGGCATGGGACTTGCCCTTGCCATGGCTATGGGTCTGAGCGGCTGCGGCGGGGAATCAAATGTAAACAGTGGACTGGCCAAAGAGGGTGTGAGCCGGTTTCAGGAGATTGAGATTCCGGATATGGAAGCTGACTATATGAATGTAGCCGGAACTGGCCGCAGAGACGGAAGAATCTATCTGATGTTACAGCTGGAGCATTGGTCAAACGGTTCAGAGAATAGGGATGTCAGGGTGGTTTCCATGAAGGAGGACGGCACGGACATCAAAGTGGTTTCGCTGGACATACCCCAGCAGGAGAGTACGGGCGGCGGAGGAGGGGCGGTGCCCATGCCCAGAACTACAGAATCTTCTATGCCGGTAGCGGAGGATGTTGACTCAGAGGATGAAGAGGGTGAGGGTTCCTCCGAGGATGGGGCAGCCACAGATTCGGAGGACACGGGAGCCGAAGAAGACAGTGCGATAGATACTCCCATAGATGAGCCTATCATAGGAGGGGAGGACAATGATTTTTGGGAAAACAGCTATTACGGCAATTTCATACTTGCCTCTGACGGGAGTGTCTATAGCATTAAAAATTATAACTATGAAAGATATGGAGAGGAGTATTACTCCATACGGAAATACTATTTGTGCAAATGGAACAGTGAGGACGGCAGTCAGCTTGCGGAGACGGAGCTTGTACTGACGGATCCTGACAAGGAGGATGAATGGGTAGGAGTCAACACCATGACGGTGGGGGCGGACGGCAACGTGTACATTATACTGTCGGGAGAAGTCTACAGCAAGATAGTGGTGGACGCTTCTGGAAATGTTTCCCAGAAGCAGGAGCTGTCTGAGGACACGGCCAAGGTATTCAACAATCTGGATCGAGTGATCGCCAAGGAGGACGGCACCCTTCTGGCATTGTACTATGACGAAAACGATTATCAGAAGATGTATATGGCAGATTATGACCCGGCCACGGATACCATAGGCCAGCCTGTATCCATGCCGTCATTCTTGACGACAAAAGGCTTCAATGTCCTGATGGTAGGTGTCAGCTCGGATCTGGTGTACTGTGACAACAACGGAGTCTATTCCTTCAATATCGGGGACGAAGCGCCTACTCTGAGGATGAGCTTTATTAACTCAGACCTTGATATCAGTTATTTCAACGGCTTGGTGGAAATAGACGAGAACACGTTCATAGGAATCTATAATGATAATTATAAGGATGATATGAACTTCGGACTGTTTACCCATGTGGATCCGAAGGACATCCCGGACAAGAACGTACTGGTGCTGGCGGCCAACTATGTGCCTTACGACATGAAGCGCAGGGTGGTGGAGTTCAACCGCGCCAGCGAGGAGTACCGGATCGTCCTGAAGGAGTATCAGGAATACAATACCTATGAAGACTGGAATGCAGGGGTTACTCAGCTGAACAACGACATCACCACGGGAAAGATGCCGGATATTCTGATAGGAAGCGGGCTTCCTATGGAGAATTATGCCGCCAAGGGCCTTCTGGCAGACGTGGGCGAGCTGATTCAGGAGGATGAAGAGCTGTCCAAGATCCAGTTCGTCCAGAATGTGTTTGACGCCTATTCTGTGAAGGATACGCTGTACTATGTGATTCCTTCATTTAATGTGCGGACCATGATAGCCAAGACCTCTCTTGTGGGGGACAGGACCGAATGGACCATGAAGGATGCGCAGGAGGTGCTGGCAGGCATGCAGGAGGGAGCCCAGCTGTTTGGCGAGACCACCAGAGACTCCTACTTCTCAACGGCCATGACCTATTGCGCAGGGGATTTCATCGATGTGGCAACGGGCAAGTGTGACTTCAACTCAGAAAGGTTCATTTCCATGATGGAGTATGCCAAGTCTCTGCCGCAATCTCTGGACGAGGATTATTACGGAGAAGACTATTGGGCGACTTATCAGTCCCAATACCGGGATAATAGGACGCTCCTGCTGCAGATCTATATTAATTCTATCCGGGATCTGAACTACAACATCAACGGCAAGATGGGAGAGGATGTCAGTTACGTAGGATTCCCTATGGAAGGCGGACAGGGGGCTGTGATCAATGCCACCCAGATCTATGCCATTTCCGCAAAGAGCAATTTCAAGGAGGGCGCATGGGAGTTTCTGAGGTATTATCTGACGGATGAGTATCAGGCGGAGATGGAGTGGAATCTTTCCGTCCACATGGACCGCTTTAAGGAGAACGCCAACTTAGCTACGGAAAAACCTTTTTATATAGACGAGAACGGCGATAAGCAGGAGTATGATGAGACCTTCTACATGAATGGAGAGTCTATCACAATTCCTCCGATGACGCAGGAACAGGTAGATAAGGCGGTCAACTATATTCTGTCCCTGAAGAAATCCGGCTACGACAATACCAATGTGATGAACATCATTAATGAGGAAATGGGAGGGTTCTTCACCGGCCAGAAATCCGCTCAGGAGGTGGCAGCCGTCATCCAGAACAGGGTGCAGCTGTATGTGGACGAGAATAGGTAAGAGCGTGGACGGCAGGCTTTTGAGGGATCCATGTATTGGCAACACAAAAAAGAACGAGCAGGACTACTTGCTCGTTCTTTTTTGTCTTCTCGGCTGCCGTTTAGGCTTTGCTCTCCGGGTTCTCCAGACAAAGAGGGATGCCCAGCCTTTCCATATGGTGTTCCAGAGTGAGCTCTCCGCCGTGTTCCCGGAGCCATCGTCTGCATTCCTTGTATTCGGGCATCACGGAGGCCACCATGTTCCAGAAATCCTTGGAATGGTTCATATGCGTCAGGTGACAAAGTTCATGGACTACTACATAATCCAAGATCAGAGGCGGGGCAAAGATAAGTCTGTAGTTGAAGGAGAGGGTGCCTCTGGAGGAGCAGCTTCCCCAGCGGCTTTTCTGATCCCTGACGGTGATGGCGGTGTAACGTCCTCCCGTGACCTTGTGGTAATACGCCGTCCGGCTTTCAAATGCAGCCCGGGCGGCGTTTCGGTATCTTTTTTCCATCACTGCCAGCCGTTTCTCCTCCGCGGCGGTGAGCTTGTTGGATTTCTGTTCGGTCATTGCAGGTTCCTTTCAGCTTGTTGGATTTCTCTTCGGTCATTGCAGGTTCCTTTCAATTTGGGCGATTGCCGCCATGGGAGCGTGCAGCGTTTAAAGCTGAGTGTCAGACCATCTGCTTGTCCACCTCGATAACGGCAAAATAATTGGGATTTTCCGACTGGAGCTTCGCCTTGATAAGCTCCACCAATTCTTTGTCTGACATGGCAAAGTCGTAAGGGGTCACAGCGTCAAAGATCAAATTGGTGTGGGTGGGGCCTGCCACAATGCGGAAGTCATGGAGGGTCAGAGCGGGGCTGATCTCTCGGAGGCATTTCTGCGCAACCGTTTTCAGTCTTGCTGTCTCCTGATCTCCCACGCAGACGGGATCCATATGTATTACGGCATGGCAGCTGAGCTTGTCCCGAAGCTCATGCTCGATGGTGTCGATCATGTCATGGAGGGCCAGAAGCTCTCCGTCCGCAGGGACTTCCGCGTGAAGGGAGATCAGTACCCTGCCGGGGCCGTAATTGTGGACGATTAGGTCATGTATGCCGATGACGTTTTCATATGCCATAACGATGTCGTTTATCTGCCGGACGAATTCCTTCTCCGGAGCCTGCCCCAGCAGGGGGCTGATGGTGTCTTTGGCGGCATGGTAACCTGCGAAGCAGATGAACAAGCCCACCAGAACGCCGCACCAGCCGTCGATGGCCAGATCGGTGAAGTGTGAGATGAGGGTGGCGGCCAGCACTGCGGCGGTGGCCAGCGTATCGCTGAGAGAATCCGTGGCAGTGGCCAGCATGGCGGCGGAGTCCAGCTTCCGTCCCAGCCGTCTGTTGTAGAGGAACATATAGCATTTCACCAGAATGGACGCCACAAGCACCAAAATGATTATCGGTGAGAAATCGAGGATCTCCGGGTGGAGGATTTTTGATATGGAGCTTTTTACCAGTTCAAGGCCCATGAGCAGTATGATCACGGATATCAGCAGGCCTGATATGTATTCGATGCGCCCATGGCCGAAGGGATGGCTGGGATCCGGCTTCTGGCCGGCCATCTTGAAACCGATGAGGGTTATGATGGAGGAGCCTGCATCCGACAGATTGTTGAAGGCGTCAGCGGTGATGGCAATGGAATTGCTGAAGGTGCCTGCCAGAAATTTCCCTGTAAAAAGGCATAGGTTCAGGAAAATGCCCACGGCTCCGCAGAGCATGCCGTAGGCCTGCCGGATATAAGCTTCTCCTGCGTCCTCTTTGGTTTTGATAAAAATTTTAGATAACAATGTAATCATGGCGTTTTTCTCCTTGTATTTTGTTTTTGTACACTGACTGGAGGCGCTGGTCTAGCGCCGTCCATATTTTGCCATGGGACATTGAGACTAGTATAACAACATAGAAGGCGAAATGCAAGTGTATGTCCCTTTCCGGCAAAAAAGGTGACAAAAGCAAAAAATGAATAGTTAAGTGCAAAGAAGTCGGGAGAAAAATATCAATTTTTTGCAAATTGTTATTTTTTCTTGACATGCCTATAATAGAATCCAGAACATGATTCTATTATCCAAATGCTAAAATAGAATCCAGGACATGATTCTATTATCCAAATGCTAAAATAGAATTCAGGACATGATTCTATTATCCAAATGTTAAAATAGAATCCAAGACATGATTTTATTATCCAAATTCAAAATAGATATGCAAATGAATATGCGGAAGGGAGAGGAATCGGATGGAGACAGATCTGAGGAAAGTATGTGAATATGAGGGATCCACTCTTTGGGGGATGAACGGAGGACAGCCGGAGAGTCCGGACGGCAAGCTCTTGGTCTATGCCCGCAAGCCCAGTCTCACGGAGAGCGTCACAGAACTGTGGGTCTGCGACAGGGGGACTCTGGAGGAGCAGAGGAAGGTGTTTACCGTGGCCTGCGGCAACCATAACGGTCCGTCCGCCACGTTTGTGGATAATGAGCATATCGTGTTCCGGGACAGCATCAATAAGCTGTCGGCATTTAGAATTTTGAACGTGTACACGGGGGAGACAAAGTACGGCCCCATCTTCGCAAAGGAAAGCCACTGCGCGGAGAACGGATGGTATCCCTTCTCTATCTCGGAGGAGTTTCTGGGGAAGAATTCGGAGTATCCCGAAATCGACAGATGCGGGATTTATCTTCTGGAGCTGGCCACGGGAAAGGTGAAGCGGGTTGCGGACAAGGAGACGGTCTACAATATGGTGGTGGAGCATGGCTGTGTGCCAAACGAATGGACCACCTCCATGAGCCATGTGCAGCTGAACCCCTCCGCCACCAGAGTGATGATGCGCTTAAGCGTGGACAACTGTCCTATATTCGGGGCGCTTGGATGTATCGACATTGGGACCGGAAAGACCCATGTAATACCTGATAAGCCGGTGCATCAGCTCTGGTTCGATGATGACAGCTACATGGCTACCAGACAGTATCATGACGGAAAGCGTATCGAGATGGAGACCAGCCGGATCCAGCGCTTCAGTGTGGACGGGGAATGTCTGGAGACTCTGGGAGGAATCGGCAATCATATAGACGGCTCTCCTGACAGGGAGTATTACACCGGGGATAGGGCGTACCCGGGCTATCCCGTGGATATTTTTCTGTACAAGAGAGGGCAGGTGGAGCCTATAGCTGTCTTTGGCGGACAAGATTTTCAGGACTGCACTTGGAAAAAGAAGGTGCATGCCAATCCAACCTTTTCCAGAGACGGAAAGAGGATATACTTCAACCGTCCCGTCAGCGAGGATAGGGCTGAGGCCTGCTTTGTGGAGGTGGAGGCGCTTTTATAAGAGGGACTTTTATAGGAAGAGGATTCCGCCGGAAGAGTGTGACGGCGGAGATTCTGCTTTATGAGAGCCGTGACGGGAAGACGGCAATAATAGGGATGAGTGTAGGATAACGCCCGGCTTGAGGGCATAGGGGTATGGATATGGCTGAGTGTGGTAAAATGCCCCCTGAGGTATATGGATATCTGAGGGGGAGGAACATCAAAGAGCAGGATGTTCTATATACGGCGGAGACGGATCTGGACATAGAAGGAAACTTTGCCGATGGGTATTTGGTTTTGACAAAGGATGTGCTGGGGATCTTTCAGGCTCCTGCCAAAGAGGGGGATGTGCGGTGCTTCAGAGGATGCGGGTTCGCGGCTTCGGACAAGCGGGATCCGGAGGGGGAGATTGAGGATCCTTGGGAGGAGGCCTCCGGGACGGAGGGCGAGGGCTGGAGAGCGGAGTTCATTTCCCTTGAGGCTCTGGACCGGCTCTGGATCGAGAACTGCGTGGGCTGTAATCTGCTGGTGGGCAGGCAGGAGGAGCAGGAGAGATGCCTTCTGATGTTCACCCATCTTAAGAAGCGGAAGGTGGCCAAGCTGGTTCGGGGCGTGGAGCAGATGAAGAAGGGGGAGACGCCGGAGTTTTCTCAGGAGGCCCAGGAATACTGTCCCAAATGCGGCAGGATGTATCCGGATCGGGAGAGGAAGGTCTGTCCCAACTGTATGGACAAACGGAATGTCTTTTTCCGTGTGTTCGGGTATTTTAGGCCCTATAAGCTGTCCTTTGGACTGTTGCTTCTGGCGGTGGTCTGTGTCTCTTTGCTGAATCTGGTTTGGCCGTATCTCACCGGAGACATTCTGTATGATAAGGTGCTGGCAAAGGATGACTCTTTTCTGGCCGCGCTGGGGCTTAAACAGGGCAGCTTCGTCACGGCTCTGCTTCTGCTGGTGCTGACCATGGCGGCCACCCGGCTTGTGATGCTGCTGTTTCAGATCCTGCAGGGGGTCATGACGGCGGGAATGGTCACCAGAGTGGTGCGGGACTTAAAGAAGGACGTATTTCAGAAGATGGGGCAGCTCTCCATCAGCTTTTATAGGAGCAGGCAGACGGGCAGCCTGATGACGCGAGTGATCAGCGACGCGGAGCGCATCACGGGGTTCTTTGTGGACGGCGCGCCCCACTTTCTGGTCCATGTGCTGACCATGATTGTGACGGTGGCGGTGATGTTTGCCATGAATCCGCTGATGGCAATGATCGTGGTGGTGATGTTTCCGGTGCTCATAGCCCTGAATCATTACCTGCGGCCAAAGATCTGGGTCATGTTCGGGCGCAGGCATAGGGCGGAGCGCTCCCTGAACAGCCTGATCAATGACAACCTTACCGGCTCCCGGGTGGTGAAGAGCTTCGGGCAGGAGAAGAAGGAGGTAGAGAGGTTCAAATCCTACAACAAGCGCCTCAGGGACGCGGAGGTGGCCATCGTCTATAGGCAGAACTATTTTCAGCTGGTGTACGGCGGGGCCAGAGAGATCGCCTCCATGGCGGTGTGGGCGCTGGGGGTGTATTTTGTGCTTGGCAGCACCGGGCAGGAGATGAATCTGGGTACGCTGATCACTTTCGTGGGATATGTGGGGCAGCTGCAGGGGCCTATGAACGCCATGGCAAGGATGCCTCATTGGTGGGCGGACAGCATGAACAGCGCCCAGCGCATCTTCGAGGTCATAGATGCGGTGCCCGAAGTGCAGGAGGCGGAAAGGCCCAAAGCGCTGAAGGAGCCGGAGGGCGACATTGTTCTGGACAATATCACCTTCGGCTATGAGGTGAACAGACCGGTGCTCAAGGACGTGTCCCTGCACATTCCGGCGGGAAGCGTGGTGGGAATCGTGGGCCGTTCCGGAGCGGGCAAGACCACGCTGGTGAATCTGATTTCCCGTATGTACGATGTGCAGGAGGGGGAGATCCGCATTGACGGCATACCCATAAAGGAACTGGCGTTTCAGGATCTGCGCAAGAATGTGGCCATGGTGTCTCAGGAGACTTATATCTTTATGGGGACGGTGGCGGAGAACATCGCCTACGCCAATCAGGAGGCGGGGCTGCGGGACATCATGAAGGCGGCCAAGCTGGCGGGGGCCCATGAGTTCATCATGCGTATGCCGGACGGCTATGACACCAGAATAGGCTCTTCGGGCAGGGAGCTTTCCGGAGGAGAGAGACAGAGGATTTCCATCGCAAGGGCCATTCTGGCCAATCCCAAGATACTGATTCTGGATGAGGCAACGGCCTCCGTGGATACGGAGACGGAGAGGGTCATCCAGAAGGCGCTGAACTATCTGGTGCAGGGCAGGACTACCATCTCCATTGCCCATAGGCTTTCCACGCTGCGGGACGCGGACTATCTGGTGGTGATTGACCACGGGGAGGTGACGGAACGGGGGACTCATCAGGAGCTGGAGGAGCTGAAGGGGACATATTATAAGCTGCAGGAGCTGCAGACAAAGGCGCTGCAGCTGAAGAGCGAGATGGGATTCTGACGGAAGAGTTTATATAAAAGCTAGATTGAAGAAACGAACTGGAAGAGCCAAAACCGGAAGAGATGAGATCAGGGGAGACGAAACCAGAATAGGATAGGAGGAGACGGATGAGCGGACATAGAGGGCCGGAGAGGGAGCCGGGGGATTTTCAGCTGGAGCAGATGGAGCAGGAGACGGAGGAGATGCTCCGGGTTCGGTATCTGAATAAGGAAAATGCCGAATTCGAGAGGACGGGGACGGGCTTCCTGCGCCTGAGGGTAGGGGATGAAGAGTATCCCAGAGTGCAGGTGGTGAGGATGTTTCCTTTTTCTGACAAGGACAGCTTTATCTCCATCAGGACTGCGCAGGAGCGCTCCAAGGAGATCGGCATCGTGGAGAAGCTGGAGGACGTGGATCCGGAGACGGCCCGGATGCTGCAGGAGCAGCTGACTCTCCACTATTTCACCCCCATCATCGAGAAGGTGAATCGGATCAAGGACGAGTACGGATTTGCCTATTGGGACGTGGTGACTAACCATGGGGCGTGCCGTTTCACCATACGCATGGGGGGAAATTCTGTGATTCATCTTTCGGAGAGCAGAATTCTCATTATGGACATAGACGAAAACCGTTTTGAGATTCCGGATGTAAACAAGCTTACCCCCAAGGAGAGGAAGAAGCTGGATCTGTTCTTATAACTGTGCTTTGCCGCAAGGCGGATGGGAGTTTAGGGTGATACTTTTATTTGATTTGTCGGAAGAGAACAAGAACCTCTGCAGGCTGGGGGAGGGGGAGGAGATCTATTATTGCCTTCCCTTGGACATCGATCTGCAGGGAGACTATCGGGCGAATTCTTATACGGTGATGACGAACAAGAGGCTGCTGGTGCTGGAGGAGGGAACGCTGACCAGAGACTACAGCCTGCAGGAATGCGACAGCATCCACAGCGAGCCAAGGATAGCCTGCGGCGTCCTTTTTGTGAAGAAAGACGGAGAGGAAATTCTTCTGGGAAGGTATACGGCCAAACATCTCACCAGATATTCTTATTTAAGCAGGGGGATGGTGATTCTGAAGAGGGGAAGGACCGAGAAGGTGGTCAGCCATGAGTATGAGAAGACCTGCCCCAAATGCGGGCGCGGACTTCCAAATACCAGAGAATGCCCCCGCTGCGCGGGCAGAAAGACGGGCTTTCTGAAGGACTTCTTGGGTATGATCAGCCCCCATAGGGGCAGGATGGCCGTGATTCTCCTTACCATGCTTTTGTCTACACTGGTGGGACTGCTCAGTCCCAGAGTCCAGCGTTATCTGGTGGACGATCTGCTGACGGCCAAGGGAGGCAGGACATATGGGGACGCGCTGCCTTGTCTGGTCATCATGCTGGTTCTGGCGCTGGGGGCCATCATAATCAATGTGCTAAAGAACTATCTCTGTGCCAAGCTGGGATCCTATATCAGCGAGGATCTGCGCCGCAGGGTGTTCGGAAAAATTCAGGATCTGAGCCTGTCCTTCGTCAATGATAGAAGTCCGGGGCAGCTGATGAACCGAGTGACCAGAGACACCAGAAGAATCCGGGAATTCTGCAGCGAGGTGTTCTGCAACCTTTTTACCGTGATCCTTTCCTTTGTGTTTGTGCTGGTCTATATGCTGGTTATGAACTGGAGGCTGGCCATTCTGGCCTTCGTGTTCGTGCCGGTGTCCATCGGCTTATCCGTGGCATGGAGGAAGAAGATTCACAGAAGGTTTCATATGCAGGGGCTGAAGAACGATAAGGTTGTAAGCAGACTGCAGGACGTGATTTCCGGCATGGCGGTGGTGAAGTCCTACGGTCAGGAGACCAGAGAGGCGCGGCAGTTCTTTGAGGCCACGGACGAATGCGCAAGGGTGGAGAGAAGCAACGAGACCTTCTTTGCGGTGTTTTTTCCCATGCTGACCTTTCTGCTGGGGCTGGGCACCTATCTGGTGACTTTCTTCGGGGGCAAGTCGGCCCTGACGGGGGCCATGACTCCCGGCGAGCTGCTGCAGTTCGTCACCTATGCGGGGATGCTCTACGGCTATGTGGGCCAGCTGAGCAACCTGCCCAGACATTTGATGAACCTCATCACCAGTATGGAGCGCATATCGGACATCATGAATCAGGAGCCGGCCATTCAGGATCATGAGAAGGCCGTGGATATGGAAATTCAGGGGGAAGTGGAGTTCCGCCATGCCTCCTTCGGCTACAAATCCTACCAGCCGGTGCTGGAGGACGTGAACTTAAAGGTGTCAAAGGGGGAGATGATCGGTCTGGTAGGGGCCTCCGGCACGGGAAAGTCCACCATGATCAATCTGCTCATGCACTTGTACGAGGTGGACGACGGCGCCATATTGGTAGACGGGGTGGACATCAGAAATATTGTGCTGGAAAAGTTCCACAGCCAGATCGGAGTGGTGCTGCAGGAGAATTTTCTGTTTGCCGGAACTATCTTTAACAACATCCGGTACGCCAAGCAAAACGCCGCCTACGAGGAGGTGGTCCGGGCGGCCAAGATGGCCAATGCCCATGACTTTATCTGCCAGACTCCCGACGGTTATAATACCTATGTAGGCGAGCACGGCTATAATCTGTCAGGAGGCGAGCGGCAGAGGATCGCCATCGCCAGAGCGATACTGAGCAATCCGAGGCTGCTGATTCTGGACGAGGCCACCGCCAGTCTGGACACGGAGAGCGAATACCTGATCCAGAAGGCTCTGGGGAGGCTCACGGAGGGCCGAACCACCTTCGCCATTGCCCACCGGCTGTCCACCCTGAAGGATGCGGATCGTCTGGTGGTCATCGACGGCCACCATATCGCGGAGGTGGGAAGCCATGAGGAGCTTATGGCTCAGAGAGGGATCTACTATGGTCTGGTACAGGCCCAGCTTCAGATGCAGAGCTAGAAGGGGGACCGCTGATCGGCGGTCCCTTCCCCGTCGGGTTCAGGAATCTTTCGCTGACTCGATTCAGGAACCGGCGTCCGGTCCATGAGATGGGCCTTTCGGTAGGCGCTGGGGGATACGCCGTACTTCGCCTTGAAGCGTGAAAGGAAGTATGTAGGGTTGCCGTAGCCCAGAGCGTCGGAGACATCGGCTACCTTCAGCTTGGTGTCCTGCAGCAGAAGCTTGGCGGCCTCCTCCAGCCTTCTCTCGGAGAGGTACTCCGAGAAGTTGTAGCCGGTGTTCTTTTTAAACATGCGGCTTAAGTGGCTGTCGGTCATCTGCATCTTTCGGGCAATGGAGCTTAGGTTGGCTCCGGCCAGATCCTCGTCGATGAATTTGTAGATAGCGTTCATAAGCTGCTTGCTGCGGTCGCTTAAGGCGTGCTGGTTCTCCTGCTGATAGTCCTGAACGCAGGCGATGAGATACTCGCAGAGGTTGCTGAATCCGGGCTTGGCCCGCAGCACGGAGTTGCAGGTGGTGTGTGCGATGGGGTGGGCGAAGCCGTTCTCCTGAAAGAAGAGCTTTACCGTGGTGAAAGCTTCCTCAGCGAAACGGTATCTTTCGGAAAAAGAATACCAGGTCGTAAAGTTGTAGGAATGGGCATACACTCTGGTGATATCCTTGTAATGGTTCAGGTAGGCATAGAGATCCTCATAGGCTCCGGTGCGCAGGAAGCCTTGGATGACGCTGGATACATTGGGATCTAAGATCTCCGTGTTCTTCTCGAAGGTTTCGATTTGCTGGATGGAGAGACGGATCCCGTACCCAATTACAAGGCTATAGTGCAGGTGCTTGCGAAGATAGAACAGATCGTCTTCCATCTTCTGCTGGGTGGCAACGGCGCTGCTGTAATAGATGTTGATGGAGTATTCCGGCACCGCATTGAAGAGATTCATCTTCAGGGAATCGCAGAAGACTCTTAAATTGTAGTTATTGTAATTGATATAGTACTCCAGACAGTCGGCAAGATGCTGGGGTGAAGCCTGATAGGATATCTTGTTGAAGACAAAGTTCTCACGGATGATCTGATCCACCATCTTCAGGGTCTCCGGAGTGGTGGGATTTCCGCTTTTGTTGAAGTAGTCAATAATGATTCCGCTGTAGTTGAGCAAAGTGCCATAGAGATTTTCTTCCTCCGGGGCGGATTCAGTATCAGGGAATTTATCAGGGTCTCTTCTGGGGGAGGATGCAAAGAACAGAACCCCAAAAACAGCCGCCATCCCCAGCAGAAGGATCAGGAGCAGAAGCCACCACGTGGAGAAAGCCCTGCGCGCCAGAGCCATACCGGTGAGAATGGGTTCATAATAACAGTATTCCAGCTCGCTGGCCTGAGAGTGAACGATGTAGAAATAGTAGTCAGGCATGTTATCATCACTGTAGGCATAGACGGAGGGAGTGGATCTGGCAAGCCCCGCCACGGATGCCACCAGCTTTTGGGACAGCGCGTTGTAGCCCTCTATGGACAGCACCTGCCCCTCCCGCAATACGGCGAAGGTTGCCAGAGGGGACGGGGAGATGTCCACGCCCAGAAAGTCCTCCGACTTGTGCAGCACGGCTATCACGCAGTCGCTGATGTGGCCGGAAGCGTCATCCTCCTCTGTGCTGCGGGGTATGGGATAATAGTACAGTACAGATCCGCTGGAGGAATACACGAAGGAAGGGATGTCTCCTCCGGCTTGTGACAAGGCGCTCATAAGATACGGATAGGCAGGATTGATCTTTGCCAGATAATGATAGTCGTTCATAGTGGAGAGCAGAGTATTGTCGGATGTGCGGTAAAGGATCAGATCGTCCAGATTCTCCGCCATCTCCACGCATTCCGCGGCGCTTATACGAATGCGGGAAAAGCTTCCGGGCGTGCTGGAGGGGTCATGGAAGAAGTCCCCCAGATCGGAGGACTCCAGCGCCGGATCCAGATTCAGCTCCAGAAAGCCGTGCAGGTCCACGGATATTTTTTCGTCCATCAGGGAGGAATAAGCCATGGCGTTTTCCACGATGGTATTTTTCTGGTCGATTCTGACTTTTGCAAATAAGAACCAGACGAGGGCTGCAGCGGCCAGCAGCGTTCCTGCCAAGGCGGCAGCGTACATGGTTCGGGAGCCTTTCATGGACTTGTCCGGCTTTTTCGTGATTTCATTCATTATCTCTAGACCTCTCTGACGTAAGGTTTTCCTACTTCAAATAGTATCATATTTGATATGAAATGGATAGATAAATTTTTTTTGTAATATTCGGAAAAAAGGTTTGACAAAACTACTAAAAAGTAGTAATATTGAAGTGCGCGGAGAGGAGGTGATATGAGGATGAGCAACTATTTGTTGACGAAGGCGGAATATGAAGTGCTGGAGGCATTGTGGGAGTTTCCCCAGCCGGTGAGGACGAGGCACCTTTTGGGAAGGATGCTGGAGAAAGGCAAGGAGTGGAAGAGACAGACTCTGAATACCTTATTGTTCCGTCTGGAAGAGAAGGGCGTCATAGCCCGCAGACACGGAGAGGTATACAGCTACATGACCCAGTGCGAGCTGATGCAGAAGCAGACAAAAGAAATACTTGACAATCTGTACGGCGGAAAGATCGAAAATTTCTGCGCCGCTCTGGCCGGAACCCAAAAGCTGCCTGAGGAAGAGCTGAAGAAGCTCAGGGAACTGTTGGACGGATGGGGAAAGCAGTAAAATTCAGAAGAAAGGTTTTGCGGCATGATATATCTTATACTAATGACAATAGCAGGAGCATTGCTGATGATTGGCTATCTGTTCTGGGAGAGGCTGCTGCGCAGGTTTCTGACGGAGGGCATGAAGTATTATGCATTGGTCTGTATTCTGCTGGTGTTCGCAGTGCCTTGGGTATGGCTCAAGGGCGTGTACGGATACATATTGAGGTGGCCCATGCGGATGGTTGAGGTCACCAGCGGAGGGACGCTGGTGGATATGGCGGCCATCGTGACGGAGGGGCAGGCCTATAAGACGCCGGACTATCAATGGGAGCAGCTTGTGTTTTTCGTGTGGATGATCGTGGCGCTGGGACTGGCGCTTCGCAAGGTCGTGGTCTACATTCAGAGCAGGCGGAAGCTTCTCTCGGTAACGGAGCGGTGCGAGGACAGTTTTCTGGCGGAGACGGTGGAGCGTCTGAAGAGGGAATTCCATCTCAAGCGCAGGGTGGACATCTTTGTGACGCCGGGAAGAAATGCCACGCTTACCATAGGACTGGTGAGGCCCATCATCCTTCTGCAGAAAGACTATGCAAAGGATGAGCTGTATGTCATTCTGAAGCATGAGATGATACATGTCGTTAGGAGAGACCTGCTGCTGAAACAGCTGATGGGATTTGTGTGCTGTGTGCATTGGTACAATCCTTTTGTATTTCTTCTGAAGCGCAGATTCAACAGTGTCTGCGAATCTTCCTGCGATGAAAGGGTGAACCGGACTTGCTCAAAGGATGAGAGGGATGCATATTCCAGAGTGCTGGTGGTCAACCTGCCCAAGGGGAAGATATTCAAGAGCAGGGACGCGGAGAGAGCTTATGTAAACACAAAAGAAAGGGTGAATTTAGTTATGGAGATAAAACAGATCAAGAGGTGGAAGAAGCGCTTTGCGGCAGGAGTTTTCGCGGCGCTGATGGTTGTGAATTCGTTCACGGCGATGGCGTACCCGGATGTGTATCATGTGGATGCCGGTTATGCTGCTACGGCAGAGGATGCCAGTGACGGCACTGCGGCGTGGGCGGATTTTTCGGTAGAGGATGTATACAGCGAGCCAGTATTTGAAGTGGTATATGAAGATCAGTTTATTGACGAAGAGGGTAATGTATATCCGGCAAGTTCTTTCAGCCCATATGTGTTTTGTATCAAGCACGATATTCGACAAGGCCGTTTCCAGACACATGTTAAGGATGGCAATGGCGGATGTACAGTGAAGACATATGAGGGTACAAGATGTACCATCTGCAACAGCATTTGGGTAGGAGATTTGTATAAAACAACTACTTGGGTTAAGTGCCCTCACTAATCATACATAGATATGAAAACAGCAAGGCGGCATTTCGGCATATTCTGCTGGAAAGCCATGCAAAGCTGCAAACCGCTGCAAAAAAGAAAGCCCAAAGATAGTGGGAATAGTAGCGATTGCGGTGGGGCGGCAGCATGAATCATGCCGGTGTCGGTCTTTGATTGAAATTTGAAATGCACTCTCTTTCGGACAGAAGGAAACTATGGGGACTTCTTCCGGAGGAGAGTTTTTGTCTGTGCGGCCCGCAAAAGAAAGACCGCCCCTTCAATAAGAAGAGGCGATCATATTCAGGATGTGTCCGGCGTATTTGGAGAAGGCCGCCCTATCTTTTTTCAGCTCTTCCGTCAGCTCAAAGAAATGCTCATGGCTCTTGTATTCCCGCTTAAAGAAGGGCGTGAAAAGGATGTCCCACTGAGGGAGGTAGCTGGACTGCTTTCTGGTGTAGCAGTTGGCGGCGGAGGCGGGAATCCGGTAGGGCTTTTCTACGAAGCCCGCCACGGACTTGTGGAGCGCCACATCCTCCGCAGGGAGGTAATAATAATCATGGTAGTTGGAATAGAAATATTTCAGCTCCTCTTCAAGAATGGGGATACGCAGGGAGCATTCGGCACCCTCGCCCCGGAAGAAGCAGGAGTTGGCGTTTGCTGACAGAGGCTTGGCCAGAGGGGTGTCCAGCGTGAAGAAGATGACAAGCTCCCTTTTTTTGTTGCCGTTGCTGTCCTTGTAATAATTTGCCTGAACCTTTCTCGCCTTGACGGGATGGTTGAACAGATCGTAGTAGGACAGCATGGGCAGAACTTCCAGCATGCCCTTCAAGTCGTCCGCATTGTGAAGCAGCAGGGCGTTTTCGGAGAATTCCGAAGGGTTTTTGATATAGTCGTGGTATATGCCGATCAGCTCGGCCCCGGTGAACACATCCTTGCGGCTGACGCCCAGATACTGCTCCAAAGTCTTCTGCTTGCAGTTGGGAAGTTTCAGGAAGAATTTATAAGGGGCCACTCTCTTGTACAGATCTATGCCCTCGAAGTCCTCAAAGCTGTATGGCAGCGAGTGCTGGGCACATTTCTGGGCCATGAAGGGCAGATCGAAATTGTTGCCGTTGAAATGGATGAGGTAGCGGTACATTTTGGCGAACTGAAAGAAAGACTTCAGCAGCTCGGTCTCTTGCTCATAGTTTTCCGCCATCCATTGTATGGTATGCCATTTTCCGCCCCGGTAGTAGGCACAGCCTATCAGGTACAGATAGGAGGATTTGGCGGCGAAGCCGGTGGTTTCGATATCTAAAAACAGAATCCGCTCCAAAGGGGCGAGCTTGTTCAGGGGATAAGAAATGAAAAAGTTATCCAATGTTTCCTCAGAAATTCGCATGGCAACCTCCCTATGATTGATTTTCAATATTATGATATCACAAATTCAAATTTTCCAGTAGTATTTTGTAAAAAAAAATAGTATATTTAATGGTAGAGGAAAAATGTGAGGGGATGCTCCGGAGCAGGGATATGTTTTCGGAGGGAATCCGGTATTCACATGAGAAAGGACATAGGATAGTATGACAAAGTTGACTTTTGTGGGCGGGATACATCCTTATGACGGGAAGGACTTGTCTAAGGATAAGGCCATTCAGGATGTCCTGCCGGGGGGAGAAATGGTCTATCCCCTATCGCAGCATATCGGCGCGCCGGCCAAAGCCTTGGTGGCAAAGGGCGATAGGGTGCTGATGGGGCAGAAAATCGCTGAGGCGGGCGGCTTTGTGTCGGCAAACGTGTATGCGTCGGCATCCGGCACGGTGAAGGCGCTGGAGCCCAGACGGGTATCCACCGGTGACATGGTCATGAGCATCGTGGTGGAGAACGACGGTCTTTATGAGGATGTGGGCTTCGTCTCCAGAGACTCCTTCGAGGGGATGGACAGGGAGGAGATCATAGGCATCATCAGGGAGGCCGGTATCGTAGGCATGGGAGGCGCAGGGTTCCCCACCCATGTGAAGCTTTCTCCCAAGGAGCCGGAAAAAATAGAATATGTCATCGCCAACTGTGCGGAATGCGAGCCATATCTCACCTCCGATTACCGCAGGATGCTGGAGGAGCCGGAAAAGCTTATAGGCGGCCTGAAGATCCTGCTGAAGCTCTTTCCGGGCGCTCAGGGAATTCTGGCGGTGGAGGACAACAAGCCGGACTGCATCTCCAAGCTGAAGAGCATGACAATGGACGAGAAGCGGATCTGCGTCAAGGGCCTGAAGACCAAGTATCCTCAGGGGGGAGAACGTCAGCTTATTTTCGCCACCACGGGCAGGCGGATCAATTCCACCATGCTTCCGGCGGACGTGGGATGCGTGGTAAACAATGTGGACACCATCGTTGCGGTACATAGAGCTGTCATGGAGGGCAGGCCTCTGATGGAGAGGATTGTCACGGTGACGGGGGACGCGGTGGCTAGTCCGGGGAATTTCAGGGTTCGTATAGGAACCGACTACAGCGAAGTACTTGCGGCGGCGGGAGGCTTCAAAGGCACGCCGGAGAAGATCATCTGCGGCGGTCCCATGATGGGCTTTGCCATGTTCGGACTGAATGTTCCGGTGACCAAGACGGCAACGGCGCTGCTGGCCTTGTCCAAGGATGACGTGGCGGCCATGGAGCCGGGGCCCTGCATCAACTGCGGGCGCTGCGTGGACGTGTGTCCGGGAAGGGTGGTGCCCAGCAGGCTTGCAGACTATGCGGAGCGTTTTGACGAGGAAGCCTTTCTGGCAGGCTACGGCATGGAGTGCTGCGAGTGCGGATGCTGCAGCTTTGTCTGTCCGGCAAAGCGTCAGCTGACGCAGGAGATCAAGTCCATGCGCAAGATCCTGCTGGCCAAGAGAAAGAAATCATAAAATACGGAACTGGAATAAGGAGATATGTATCATGAGCGAATTGTATAAAGTATCATCCAATCCCCATGTTCGTTCCAGAGTGTCCACCAACGGGCTGATGCTGGCAGTCATCGTTGCCTTGATGCCTGCTGCCGGATTCGGCATCTACAATTTCGGCCCAAGGGCGCTGGCGGTGATTCTGGTGACCATTGCCAGCACGGTGCTGACGGAATTCTTGTTTGGGGTATATAAGTGGAAGGTGAGAAGGGATAAGAGCAGCCTTCTGCAGAGCATGACCATCGCGGATCTGTCCGCAGTGGTGACGGGGCTGCTGCTGGCGCTGAACCTTCCCGTGACCATGCCGCTGTGGATGGCGGCGCTGGGCGGGATATTTGCGATTCTGGTGGTGAAGATGCTGTTCGGCGGTCTGGGACAGAATTTCATGAACCCGGCGCTGGCGGCCAGATGCTTTCTGCTGATCTCCTTCCCTTCGGCCATGATGGCCTTCGATTGCGACGCATACACCGGGGCCACGCCTCTTGCGGCGCTGAAGGCGGGAGAGCAGGTGAATGTTCTGGACATGTTTCTGGGACGTACCGGAGGAACCATCGGAGAGACGTCGGTGCTTGCCCTGCTGGTGGGGGCATGTCTGCTGATCCTGCTGGGAGTCATCGATCTGAGAATCCCCGGCAGCTACATAGTGACCTTCGGCCTGTTCGTGGTTCTGTTCGGAGGGCATGGACTGGATCCGGCCTATCTTTCGGCGCAGCTTTTCGGAGGCGGTCTGATGCTTGGAGCCTTCTTCATGGCTACGGATTATGTGACTAGGCCCATCACCATCAAGGGACAGTATGTTTTCGGCGTCTTTCTGGGATTGCTGACGGGGATCTTCCGGGTCTTCGGATCCGGCGCTGAAGGTGTCTCCTACGCCATCATTCTGGGAAACATTCTCGTGCCCCTCATTGAGAAATGGACCATGCCCACGGCTTTCGGACATCGGAAGGGAGGAAGGCATCATGAAAAATAAGAGCGATATCAGCGTAATGCTGAAGGAAGCGGGGATTCTTTTCTCCATCACTCTGGTGGTGGGCCTGCTTCTGGGAGTGGTCTATGAGCTGACCAAGGAGCCTATCCGGATACAGCAGGAAAAGGCCATTGAGGAGGCGTGCAGGGCAGTGTTTCAGGAGGCGGACGTCTTCGAGAAGATCTCTTACGAGCTGCCCGAGGAGCTGAAGGAAGAGCTTGCCTCTCAGGGAGTGAAGATCGGAAGCGTCTATGAGGCCAAGGACAGCGCCAAAACGGCTCTGGGATTTGTGATTCAGTCCACCTCCACCCAGGGCTATGGCGGAGACATCGTGCTGTATGTGGGAGTGAGGAATGACGGAACTTTGAACGATATTTCCATACTGGAGATTTCCGAGACGGCGGGCTTAGGCATGGAGGCTCCCAGCGTGCTGGCGCCTCAGTTTCATGATAAGAAGGTGGACAGCTTTGTCTACACAAAGACAGGTGCCTCTGCGGATAATGAGATCGATGTGATCACCAGCGCCACCATCACCACCAAAGCAGTCACCAATGCGGTGAACGGGGGCCTGAAAACTGCGGCTGTCCTGAGGGAAGGGGGTGGATCCAATGAGTGAGAGGAATCTTCAGTCCAACGAGTCTGTGTCTGCAAAAGCGGGCAGGGAGGAGGGAGCCATGAATAGGGCAGGAGAGAGATTGTACAACGGTATCGTGAAGGAAAATCCTACCTTTGTGCTGATGCTGGGCATGTGTCCTACGCTGGCCGTCACCACCTCCGCCATAAACGGTCTGGGGATGGGGCTTACCACGCTGGTGGTTCTGGCGTTGAGCAACCTTCTCATTTCCCTGCTTCGGGGGCTGATTCCCAATAGGGTGCGCATACCGGCCTTCATCGTGATTATAGCCTCCTTCGTGACGGTGGTTCAGCTTCTGCTGGAGGCTTATCGCCCTGACTTAAACAAGGCGCTGGGAGTCTACATACCTTTGATCGTAGTGAACTGTATTATTCTGGGGCGGGCGGAGAGCTATGCCTATTCCAACCCTCCCATCCCTTCACTGTTCGACGGCATCGGCATGGGCATGGGATTTACGGTGGCCCTGACATGTATCGGTCTGGTGAGGGAGCTTTTGGGCGCCGGCAAGGCCTTCGGCTTCAAGATTACGCCGGATTCCTTCGAGCCCGTCCGTATCTTTGCGCAGGCGCCGGGCGCATTCTTTGTGCTGGCAGCGCTGGTGGCGGTGCAAAACTATGTGAAGGCGGCGGGAGAGAGGGCCGGAAAGGATACCTCGAAGATCGGCTCCGGATGCAGCCATGACTGCATGAACTGTTCGGAAAAGGGCTGCGCCCAGAGATTCTATGACAACGAGAAGGAGGAATAGCAGATGGAAAGCGTAAAGGAATTACTCGTCATTCTGATCGGCTCCTCTCTGGTGAGCAATGTGGTGTTGAGCCAGTTTCTGGGGCTTTGTCCGTTCCTTGGGGTCTCCAGAAAGACGAACACGGCAGCAGGCATGGGGAGTGCGGTAATTTTCGTCATCACCCTTGCCAGCGCGGTGGCCGGAGTGATCTATAAATTCGTGCTGGAAAGATTCCATGTGGAATATCTGAGAACCATTGTATTCATTCTGGTCATTGCAGCGCTGGTGCAGTTCGTGGAGATGTTTCTGCGCAAGGCCATGCCGGCGCTCTATGAGGCTCTGGGAGTCTACCTGCCTCTGATCACTACCAACTGCGCGGTGCTGGGAGTGGCTATCACCAATGTGCAGAAAGAGTACGGGATCCTCACGGGCATCGTGAACGGCTTTGCCACAGCGGTGGGCTTTACCATTGCCATCGTGATTCTGGCAGGAATCCGCGAGAAGCTTGAGCATAACGACGTTCCTGCGTCTTTCAAGGGAATGCCTATGGTGCTGCTGACGGCAGGTTTGATGGCCATAGCGTTCTGTGGCTTTTCGGGACTGTTGTAGAAGGGAGTGGGACGGATGAGTGTGACAGGAATTTTGGCGGCCGCCGCCGTGGTGGGCGCTGTAGGTGTTTTCGTGGGTCTGTTTTTGGGCGTGGCCGGCATAAAGTTCAAGGTGCAGGTGGACGAGAAGGAGGAGGAAGACGTCGATATCGACGCCGACTATATCGTAGACGAGAAGGCCAAAACTGCCACCCTCACCGCCCGGGGTATTCGGAAGGCGGAGGAGGCCTTCCAGGTGGATAACCTGGCGGACATGGAGAACACCACCCTGTCCCACCACATCAACCAGGCCATCAAGGCCCGGGGCGTCATGAAGCGGGACATCGACTATGTGGTGAAGGACGGCCAGGTCATCATCGTGGACGAATTTACCGGCCGACTCATGTTCGGTCGGCGGTATAACGAGGGATTGCACCAGGCCATCGAGGCCAAAGAGGGAGTGGAGGTGGCCAACGAGTCCAAGACGCTGGCTACCATCACCTTCCAGAACTACTTCCGTCTGTACGACAAGCTCTCCGGTATGACGGGCACCGCCCTCACCGAGGAGGAGGAGTTTGGCACCATCTACGAGCTGGACATTGTGGAAATCCCCACCAACAAGCCTCTGGCCCGTGTGGACCAGCCCGACGTGGTGTATAAGAATGTCCCCGGCAAGCTGCGGGCCATCGTGGAGCAGATTGAGACCTGCCACGCCAAGGGCCAGCCGGTGCTGGTGGGAACCGTGTCCATCGAGAAGTCGGAGGAGCTGGCCGCACTGCTGAAGCGCAAGGGCATTAAGCACAACGTTCTGAACGCCAAGAACCACGAGAAGGAAGCGGAGATCGTGGCCCAGGCGGGCAAGTTCGGGGCGGTTACCGTGGCCACCAACATGGCCGGTCGTGGTACCGACATCATGCTGGGGGGCAACGCCGAGTTTCTGGCCAAGGCCGATTTGCGCAAGGCGGGGATGAGCGATGAATTGATTGCTGAGGCCACCGGCTTTGCCGAGACCGACAACCAGGAGATACTGGACGCCCGAAAGAAGTTCTCCGAAGCGGAGGCCAAGTATAAGGAAGAGATCAAGGAGGAGGCCGACAAGGTTCGCCAGGCGGGCGGCCTGTTCATCCTACTGAGCATTATGGGCTGGACCCTTGCGCCGGCGGCGGCGTGACAAGGGAGAAGGTTTAGGCAAAACCTGAAAGGAACGAATCAATATGGCGACACAAAAGAAAACAGGAGCGAGCCGGCCCTCCTCCGGCGGTGGACGCAGTTCTTCCAAGGGGAGCAGGGGAGGAGGGAAGAGCCGTCAGCAGTCCGCACAAAAGCCTGTCCGCCGGGAAGTGGGGGCGGTGGTCTGTCTACTGCTGGCCGTCTTCTCCGCGCTAGGCTACTTCAATATGCAGGCCATCTTCATCAGCTGGTTCTGCTCTGTGCTTAAGGGGCTGCTGGGTTACGGCTTTCTGCTGGTGCCTCCCTCTCTGCTGCTGGGAACATATATCCTGGGTTTCCACCGGGGGCGTCCGGTACGGCTGGGGTTCATCTGCGCCCTGCTGCTGCCTCTGATCTTCTCCGGCCTGATTCATGGGATGCTGAATGATCCGCTGGAGTGGAACAAAAGCCTTTGGGGGAGTCTGATGGAAAGCGGAAAAGCTTTACAGTCCGGAGGGGCGCTGGGAGGCATCGCCGCCCAGTGCTTTGTCTCGCTGTTTACCGCCCTGGGGGCCACCATTGTGTTTGTAATCGCCGGAGTTTTTACCGGTCTGGCCGCCTTTAACCGCTCCATTGTGGACGTGGCCGACTGGGTGTTCAACCGCCCCGTTTACGAGCCGGAATCAGAGCCCGTCCGCCGCAGTCAGAGCCGGGAAAAACGGGATCGTCGTGAGGTGGCTGTCCCGGCCCGCACCCCGGCCCGGTCCAACATAGACATTCCGGTGGAGGACGGCCCCCTGGTGGGGCAGGAACCCAGGAAGAAGAAGGGCTTTTTCAACCGTCAGCCCCGGGTTCCGTCCCCCGACCAGCTTCTGCGGCCCCAGGAGACGCCGGTACAGAAGGCCGCGCCTCCCGCGCCCCAGCCCGCAGTGGAGCAGGGCACACGGCACGACCCGGATTTCCCCGCCATCTCCAAGCCGGAGCCCATCTCCCACCCTGGGAGCCTCCCCGCAGTGACGGAGACCGTCCGCCCCCAGCGTACAGAGACTGTGCCCGAGGAGCGGGAGGAGGTATTCCCTGTCCAGGCCGTGGAGACGGCGCCGGAGGAGCGGACGGACAACCTCCGTTCTTACCCAGCGCCGCCGGAGGCCCCGCTGCCTCCTCTGCCGCCG
>OFFJ01000346.1_pt1 | contig 38826 bp, 35 predicted proteins | sample 1521261 | NCBI WGS metagenome assembly OFFJ01 (sample SAMEA3504122, study PRJEB24116) | mouse gut metagenome | biome: mouse gut; feature: mouse-associated habitat; material: faeces | place: Denmark | collected 2011 | reverse complement strand
TGCTCTCACACTCCAGATGGTATTTCTTCTTTTTCTTTCCATAGATTATAAAATTGGTATCTGTTATTCTTTCCTTGTCTGCTGCATCCTGTTGGTCAATAAAATGTTCATTGGGATGAAACTCTATTATTTCATTTCCTGTATAGTCTTCCTTGAAAATCTCATTGATTACCGGAATAATCATCTGTCTGCAGTCATTTAAAATTGTCCGAAACGCCCCGTCATATATATTTCCCATAAACAATCCTCCGTATTTCTTATTTACATCATATCATTATCATATTGTATACACAACTATATTTGAAATACCATTTGCATTTTTCATATCTCATATGTTTATTTCATTTGATTTATTTTGGATTAACACATAATAAGTACTTTATGCGACACCATATACTATAAAATAACATACGTTTTATCCCAAAATCCCCCTCATTTCTACCTCGGCAAACTATTTTCGACACAAATCGCCCATACCCCGCGTATGTCAAGTTAATGTCACAAACTATTTTCACTTTTTTTGAGCAAAAATCGTTGAAACCCGCATAACTTCGAGGAGCGTATGGTAAATTATTGCTAAGTTGGGGTAAAATTGGAGATAAATTATTGTCAAGTTACCTTAGGAAAATTACACTTTTTTCAGCGCAATTTTTATATTTCTTAGATTATTTATATCTGAGCCCTGTAATAAGCCGCATGTACAAAAACTTCCCTAATTGTTTCTAAAAACCTGTTGGAGACCCATATTCCTAACATAATCCAGCCATTCATAAATATCCTCTATATCATATTTATACTGTCCCTTTTCATCCTTTGCCTTTTTTAATGCCAATTCCATAAGCGCATATTCATTTTCCAGTAACGTGTCAAACACTCCCTGATCATCCGTATTAATTGATACGCTTAATGACATATTGGTCTCTGTATTTGTCAGCTTTCTTGCATTAAACCTCAAAATAGGATGTTCATCATATTTCATGATCGTACCGATGAGATAATTAGAAGACGGGTTGGTCTCTATGCCAATCCCAGACATTACAAGCCGTTGTATCATGCCATCCTGCAATTGCTTTACCACATCGACATATCTCCCATCCACTTTTTGGACTATCATTTCACTGCCCTTTTTCCGAACTCCTTCATCAAAATGATATGCGTGGTACAACACTCTGATATCTTTAATTTTCCGTATGCCATCTATGTTTTCTAATTGACGGTTGAACCCATATCTATCATATTTGATAACAGCATTATCTGTTCTCTCCACTTTTTCTTTTATACCATCAGCACACAGCCAATAAAGCTCTGGTCTGTCACCCCGTAATTTCCAACTGCAATAATACTCCTGCATCGTTATTTCATGGTCGAGTATATTATCATATATCTCTTTGCAAAGCGCATAAAATTTACTTTCTAATTCTGTCCTGAGGCTTCTGTCCACTTCAATGCCAAGTTCATCCGCTTTACATAAAAGCCAGACGATATCATCCAACAAGCGCTGTTTTTCCATTACCAATGTTTTTCCCTTATAACAATAGTAAGAATACGGATCGATTCCAAGCGCAAGACCATGACCTATTCTGCTTCCCCTTCCGAGCCCACAAAACAACAACGCCTCATCCACCGCCCTGATTCCATCCACGATATCCAGAAAGTCTTCTCCCACATGGTACGTCACATGAAGCTTTGTCATAATCTTCTGTTTATAACGATCCTGAAGAGATTCCGTTTCAAACATGATATCCGACAGGAACCTAAAACTCTGCGCAAATACTTCCGGTCTGCAATTTACTTCATTTGCACATGCATCTATACCCCTGATGTAGTTTTTCACAGGTGTTTTGCTCATCAGCAGCTTGGCAATGCCCTCCGATTTGGTTCTGACCGTTCCGCGCAATTTATAATGTCTCGGTTTCCCATATTGGAAATCCACATCCATACTCTTAGGGAAATGCAGGACATATATCAGCTTGTTATGACAGTTTTTGTCCGCTATTATGCGTTCATTCCTGGCTATTTTATGATAAGTTATTGACGGGGTTTCACCGGGACATATCCGTGCCTCCAGGGATTTCATGTAATCCTTTGACAACGGTTCATTAACAGCGAGTCTGACCAATTCCTCCTCATACATCCGAATCTTTTCGATAAAGATTTCTTTTCGGGTCTCATAATTGCTAAAATTCGCAAATCCGACCTGCCTGTTTACCTGAATCAATTCACCCCTGAATTGTGTCCGCATGGACAAATATTGATAAAATATGTCACACTGCCCATCATTGAACTTTTCTTCCATGACTGCCTTAAAGCAGTCATACAAAAATTTCCGTTCGCCAGAAAGCAGACGGCAGTTATTATTATTTTTTCCAAACATCGTTTTCTCCAAAGCATAATCTAAAATATGCTTATCGTCCACCACTGCCCCATATATATGCTTTGTCAACATGATAACATCCTGGATTTCGGAAACATGAACGCTGAAATTTGTTTCCTCTTTCATCCATTTAAGCAATTCTTCTGTCCTGAGGATCAAATATTTGTCTCTCCTAAGTACCGCAAAAAGATACACACGGTACAGCGCTGCCCTCTGACACATTCCATGCAGAGTCTCTTTTGGATTCCACGCCTCTGTATCATCTATATGGCGCTGCAGAGTATCAGGCAGTTTTTTAAAATCATGCCGCCTGTTTTCTATGATATTCATCAGGCATAGCCAATTCAGTTCAAAAATCTTTGTCGAGCCGTTCAAGTGAAAATGATTGTCAGCGATCCCCTTGTTCAATATATTCTGCAACCTCAAGTCATCGCTCCGTATAATAGGAATCCATGCAAAATATTCTGTGCGCGTCCCTTTCTGTATATCGGCATCTGCCAAAAAGGCACAGGTAAACAAATCCTGCCCCAGCTGAAACGAAATTTCCCTCCAACGCAGCATTTCATCTATTTTGCATTTTATTTCATTACCATCATAGACCAATACTTTCTTTGCAAAATCTGTAATAGTGGTAAAAACGGTTTTCTCCCTAATTTTGTCTTTGAGATATATGTATTTATTCCTTATCTCATCTTCTGAATTATAAGGGAACACTTCCTTTGCATATTTTAAGTATAACCTCTCGTTTACTGCCCTATAATTATGGTTTCCCCAAGCCGCCGCTATATGGTAATACGGTATTCCCTGAAATAGTATCTCTAAATTTCCTCGTTCGGTATCCATCCTAATCCCCCATCTGCACCGACTCTAAAACTGCTTTTGTATCTCTGCCATACGCTTGTACTCATTCCTTAATGTCTCCGACAATTGGCCTTTTTCATCTGAAAAATATATATTCAAGACTTTTCCATACAAATCACATAATGCTTCCCCATTAAATCCATTTGGCTCTTTTTGGTTTTCCCCTATATATCTTTGTATTCTTTCGGCGAGAACCTCCAGATTTTTCTTTGCATTTTCCGCAGTTGTGGTTTTTAAGAAATTGGATGCCTTTAAATCTCTTGTATCCCAACTCTCCGGGAGCGGTGATATCCTCAACTTTTCCCTAAATTCCAACATCAGCCTCTCACCTTCATGTTCTGTTTCATCTTTCTGCACTTCGCCGCTTCTTGCAATGTCCGTAAGCAGCGCATATAGCTCGCATACATCAATGGTACAGCCTTCTGTCAAAGTAAACTGTGTTAAGTCCTCCACTTTCCCTTTTACACCATACTGCCCCATGTATGTGATCATATTCTCAAAAAACTTTTTCACAAGCTTTCTAGTCCGGTCCGTCTCATTCACGGAACCCTCTTTATCATCTGCATGGTTTTTACAATAATCCAATATAGACATAACAATATCCATATTGGAAACCACCTCTCTCATAAACCGTATACTGTCCTTATTACATTCCTCTATCTGATCGATATAACCCTGTATTTCATCGCCCGCCCCCAATGCCTCAAAACTTATCTTCTTACGGATGAGATCCAGATTAAACAGGGCTACAATATAGTTTTCCAAGCTGATTGACACAAATTCATGTGTACCAGAATTATTCCACACAATGGTTCCATAAGTAATAAATTGATACTGATAATTGTTATAATAATAGTTGTTTGCAAACAATGCCGTTAAAATCCACGCATAGATATAATACTTCCTATCCGTCCCGCCCGGCACTTTGGGAATACTCACATTGCCCCTATTTCCATAGGTCAGGTTGACATGGATATCCTCCCTGCCGCTCACATACTGCAAAATCCTATTATAAGTGTCCTGTGTCCGAATACTATATCTTGATCTGTCAATTTCAGTATCTTTCACGCCCATCAAAATACCTGAAAACATGCCGCTCCACACATAACCGCCTAACAGTCTCGTTAACGCATCTGCCTTACCCTCCAAAAGCATTTTTTTCATCATAAACGTATAAAACATTTTAACGCGATACACCCTGGCTTTCCGATATACATCGCTCACACAGAAAGATACTTCTCCAATCGCTCTGATTACCCACGTAAAACTATTATCTAATTCTGTTAAATAATTGTTGCCCGCCGGAGTTGTCCTGTTTGATGCTTCATATAAAACACTATATATAAATGATCGGGCGTTGTCGTTCACCCCATAAACATCTGCATAATGTAGACTGCGGAATTCCTCCCTGTCCTTGAGCAAAATCACCATATGTTCCCACGCGCGCTCAAAATATGCTTCCAGTTCGTTCATATTTTTATACTGTACCTCACTGCCCGCATCCGCGTCCTTCATTTTGAGCAGAATCACGATCAGATTCACCATCTCACGAAGATTGTTGGGAAACAGAATATCCTTCTCCGCTTCCTTGGGCAGCAGAATCATCCCGGTCTTCTTATAGATCAATTCGCGTATTGCCACAACAATATCCAGCCGCTCGCCGGTGCTCCAGATTACTTTTTCTTCTTCTCCCCAATCGTCAACATACTCAATTGTCAAGTGGGATAAGCTGCCTACTTTGGGAAGATAAATCCTCCGTGCTTTCGGGATAAGCTTATTCGCATATTTCTCGGACATCATATTGATTTCATCCATAAACTTACTATCCGTCTGCAGTCTGCCAATGCTTGCTTTATAATCACTTAAATTCTTTTCACGCAGGCAATCCTCCAACTGCTCAACCTTTAAAGCCATTACGATCACTACATTGGGGATGATCAGATATTTCCTAATCTCCTCGACCATCCGGTAGACCCTATTACTACACAGGTCCAGATCATCTATGGCTATCACAAGCCTGCAACTGTCTTTCCTACCCTGGTCATCTGTCACAAAATTAAGATATTTATCTACTAAATCAGTCAGCTCTTCCTTCAAATTCGTACTGTCACCCAGACGCGACAGACGACCGATATCCCCCTCATAGTCGTATTGATCATCCAAGGATTGTTTTTGGTTATTGATAAGGCTCACATATCTATATACTGTCTGAAACTGGGCAATGAGTTCCTCATATCTATAATTCCTCTTATCGCTATGCTGCATATTCTTATGTATTTTATTTGTTTTGCTGTAAAGCTTTGCCAACACAACATCTAAAATACTATGCAAATCGTCAAACATAGAAGGGTCTATGATAACCGGCTCCGTAAAATATGTATACTTTATATTTTTAAATTCTCCAAAGACATCCTTACCCTCTTTATCAGAAGATATATACTTTCTCACTGCTTTCACAAAAGTCAACATCACGCTGCTTTTGCCCTCACCTCGTTCTCCGCAAATTCCAATAATATTATTTTCATACTCCATCTCATTATCGCAGTCTTTCTTCCCGTCATACTCAATTATCTCATCAAGCATCCGGGCAGCCTTTTTGTATTCTTCAAAAAACAGATCATTTTCCGAAATGCTATCCCCCACACATACTTTAAATTCTTTTCCTCTATAAATTTTTAATTTACCCATATACTCTCCTTTCCAACTTTATTTTCCGCTGTTATCAACCATGCCGCCAGCATATTAACCCTATACATCATTTTCTAATATTTGGCCTATAAATATTTATTTTCCCCAATTATTTACTTCATCATAGCCTTCTTTTCTTAATTTAAACCTCATTTATCGTAAACCTTGCCATGCTATTTTATACAACATAGACGCTAGTTAGATTCTCTTATGATACTTATTTTTGTCTACTTCCATTGCCCAAAAATCATCCATCTATTTCATCTAATCGCCTTAATATTTCTCCCAGTTCAAGTAATAGCCTACACATATTCCCTGATAATTTATTTCTAAATTCTATATGCTGCCACTCCCATTGGGACCGTTGGTCTTTTTAATGTATAATCAACTACGATCCTGTTCTTACTACGACATATAATAATTCTTACAACTCTACTGACAATTCCTCAACAATAGCTTTACCCTGGCCATATTCTTTTTTCTTATGCAAATTTCCTTTCCCATATCCCAATATAAACAAATCAATTAATGACACATACTGAGAATTTCTAATTTTCTGAATTAGATCAAAAACAAACTTTTTAAATTCTTGTGTCACAACAATGTTCTCCATATGTTTCTTTTCTTAATTCTGCTACTCTTGGTGACAGAATTTCTATCATTCAAGATTCTCCAGAATGCCCTAACGTATATTTTTCAGATTTACAATCCTTCATATTTTTTATTTTTATCATATCATTTTCATATTACATACACAACTACATTCAAAATACAATTTACATTTCAATTTCTATGTTATTATTTCAATATGTCTTTCGATATACCTTTTCTCTTGCTGATATGTCTCCTATTCGTTGCATCCCACTTCTATTGTTAGCGTCGGGAGAAATTAGCTATTTTGAGTCGGAAGAAACTGACCAATCTCAGTCGGAAAGAAATAGTCAATGATGGCATAATCATATAATCCAAACCGTATCAGTCAGTCGGACTAAGTTCGTAAAACACCTCACTAAGACCTTTGTGCCAGCCTAGACGCTAGGCATGTAGCACTCAAGGAAGCATTGCAGCATATTTGGTTAATTCCAGATGACAAAGAACGGCTTTTTCTATGCGACTAGAAACGGTTAATTCTATGCGGCTCTGGGTGGTCATTTCTGCCCGAACCTAACACTATTTATTACTACTGTCAAATCCAATCCATCTATTTTATTTATTGCATAATAAGCACTTTATTCGACATCATATATCACAAAATAAAGTGCTTATTATCCCAAAATCCCCCTTGTTTCTACCCCGGCAGACTATCCTCAACACACAGCGCCCCATACCCCACCTTCTCATTCGGATACACCCTCTCCCCTCGAATTGGCTTTGCCCCTCGCCTTAGATACGCTTTCACCTTCTCCCCGTACAAAAACCCATCATTCCCCCGCACAATCCCCCACTCCATCAAAAGCGCCGCGCTTCCCGTCACAAACGGCGTGGCAAAAGAAGTGCCCGAGACCTGCACAAAAGTATTATTCGGACCGATAGTGCTAATATTCGTTCCCGGCGCGGCAATATCCGGCTTCACATCTCCCTGGGAAATTCTTTCTCCGGGGATGCTCATGAGAGGATAACCTCTTCCCGAAAAATCCGCATATCCGTCAAGAGCCGCATTATAGGCGCCCACCGTTATCACTTTCGCCGCCGTGGAAGGGATTGTCAGCGTCTTGTCCGGTGTGGGGGTAAAAAAGCGTGTAGCGGTGCTCAGCACCGTATTGCCCGGCAGATACAAATCATAGTTCCCTGTTACCGTCCTTATGGGATACAAATGAATCGTCCATATTCCTTCCGTGACATACCTGTTTTCGGGCAAAAAATCAAAATAAATCTCCTGATTCACAGAATAAGGCGACGGTTCTCCCACATAGATTAAAACCTGCGTGCTCTCCAGCGTAATACTTCTTCCTCCGGTCGCCTGTACGTCAATATTTGTCCGCCTGCCTCCCGGAGAAATCAGCTCAATTCCCAGAATATCCACATACTCCTTCCAAAGCTGAACGCTGAAAGCGGTCTGGTAATTGCCCACGCTCAGCTCAATCCGGCGCATATCCGCCCTTTCGGCATCCGGCCCGAAGTTGCCGGACACATGCCCTCCGGCGGCTCCTTCATTGCCGCTTCCCACACATACAACGCACCGGCCGATTTCGGCAGCGTTATCAAGAAAGCGTTCCACAAGGGAAGTTCCGTCATGAGAGCCGTAGGTGTTGCCAAAGCTCAGATTAATGGCAAGAGGCCGTCCCAGCTCCACCGCTTTTTTTACCGCATAGGTCACAGCCCTCATCAGCTCCGTGGTTTTGGGGAAGGAGTCGGGTCTGGGCGTTCCCATTTTTACGATTAAAAGCTCGCTTTCCGGCGCAACTCCCTGATATCTGCCGTCCGCCAGCCTTCCGCCGGCTGCCGCTATGGCCGCAACTGCCGTTCCATGCCCGGAAGCGTCCGTACTGGGAACGACCCGCTTTGGGAAACGGCTCTTTAACGCCGCGTCAATCCGGTACTTTGAAAACTCCACTCCTGTGACGAATCCCTCCGGCGGAGCCGCTTTCCCGGCAAATTCCTCATCCTCCTCCGGCAGCTGGCCGTTCACCTGCGCCGCATTTAATGTCTGGTCCCATAAAAACTGGATTCTCGTATTTCCCTGTGCATCCCGAAATTCCGGGCTTTCAAAGTCGATTCCCTCTCCTGTCAAGCATCTGCAACAACTTTTTTTATCTTTTTTTCAAGGTTTTTCTGCTTTCAAGCTCCATTTTCCGACCTGCTGTTAAGTCATTGCCATAAAATAAAATTGTCCATGTAAAATTACTGCAAGAGGACTTCCCCCTGATTAATTTTGTCCTGCTTTTTCCTTCCATCTGGTCTCCATATGCTGTTCATCATAGACTTCAATCTTTTCAATATATCTCTCTATCATCTCTCTGGACAGTTCCGCAAACCGCTCTTTGGGATACCCTTCCCCACCCCGATCCATAGCGGAATACTCTGCCTCCGCTTTTTGAAGTCTGCCCTCCAAATCTGCCATCTCTTCTTCTATTGATTGTACCACTGATCCGTCAGATTGGAAACTCCCGGCCTTCCCGCTGGCATAATTCTGGTACGCTTCAAATTTCTGCTGTTTGGCCTTTTCCGCCATTGCCGACAGGCGCCTTTTTTTCTCTTTTAACTCCCTGATCTCCTGCCCCAGCCTCTCTGCCGCTTCCATGCGGAGCTTTTCCAGTTCCCCCTCTGCTTCCAGCTTATCCTGCATCATCAGGAGGACATACTGCTCTGCAAACATGGCGTTTACCCTCCGGACACAGGTCTTCATGTTATTGGAATAGCGGTGGTAACAGGTAAAATATGGGTTCAATCCCCTGCGGTAATTCAGGTTCTTCTTACAGCAGCCGCACACCAGCTTCCCCACAAGCGGGTGCGTCTCATGGTACTGCGGCGGCCTTTTCTTCCCCCTGTCCTCCTGCACCTTGTCAAAGACTTCCTTATTAATGATAGGTTCATGGTGCCCATAAGCGACCAGCCATTCTTCCCGGGGCTTTATGTGGTTTTTCCCGCCCACAAAATCCTTCTCATATTTTTTCTGCACGGTATTCCCGATATAGATTTCATTCCGGAGTATCTGGCATATGGTGCTTCCGCTCCATAAAAACCTCTCCCCTTTCGGAATCCGGCTTGTCTTCCCCTTCTCAATCTTAAATTCAACCGGCGTCTTCACCCCTGTTTCATTGAACAGCTTTGCAATCTCCACGGATGTGCGCCCTTCCAGCGTCAGGGAGAAAATCCTTCTGACCACCTCCGCTTCGTCCTCAGCGATTAACAGCGCATGCCTGTCCTCCGGGTCTTTTTCATAGCCAAACGGGCTGTTCGCACTTACATACTGCCCCTTTTCCTTCCTGATGGCAAGGGAGGAACGCACCTTGCCCGACAAATCCCTGCTGTATAAGTCATAAAGCAGGTTCTTGAAGTTCACGTCCATATCCGCAATGCCGCCCTGGACGTTGACGCTGTCATACCCGTCATTGACAGAGATAAAGCGGACGCCAAGGAACGGGAAAATCTGTTCAAGGTAAGCGCCAAGCTCGATATAATCCCTTGCAAACCTCGAAAAGTCCTTCACAATGATACAGTTAATTTCACCGTTCCTAATCCTTTCCAGCATTTCCTGCACATCCGGACGGTCAAAATTGGTGCCTGTGTAACCGTCATCGCAGAACTCAATAATCTCATAGTCTGTAAAATTATCCTCTATATATTTTCTTAAAAGAAGGCGCTGCATGGCGATACTGTTGCTTTCCTCTTTCCGGGTGGCAGCTCCGTCTTTCATATCCTCCTTGGACAGGCGGAGGTAGATTGCAATCCGGTATTTCTTCATAACCTTATCCCCTCCCATGCCTGCCGCAGTAATTTATAGTCTTCAGATGCAGAATCCATACATTCCACACGTATGCCTTTTTTCTCCAGCCATTCCAGATACTCTGCAGCCTGGATGGGATTGCGGGCAATGCGGTCGGTGCCTTTTACGAGCAGGGTATCTACCAGATTTTTGTCTAATGCCATATTCAGTTCCCCTATGCCTGAACGCCGCAGGGTGCGCCCGCTTTCATGCTTTTCCGTTATCCCTATGACGTCCATCCCATGTACACTGGCATATTCTTCCAGCTGCTTCTTCTGCCATCCCATCGCCGCTGCATCTTCATGTGCAGTCCTGCAGTATATCCATACCCTGTTTTTTCCCATTGGTATCCTCCTTATTCTGTGTTGGAAAATGCGCTGCAGGCTGTGCAGGATTTTCCTCCTTCCCTGCCAGCAGTTCACTTTTCTCAAAGGCAAAAGTCACCTTAACCCTGTGCTCAGGGTAAACCTCTATCCGGCGGAACAGCGTCCTCACAATCTCCGCCGTCAGTTCCCCCTTCCCGCTGCCTTTCATCAGGGTGCGCAGGAAATGGTTCTTCCCGGCTGTTTCGGAATCTATCCTCCGGAGCTTCCCCGCAATCCCTCTGCTCTCTTCCTGTATGGAAGCGGCATTTTTATCGTTTTCCTCCTTCGCCCTCTTAAAGCGTTCCCCGTCCATCTCGCCCATGCGGTATTGCAGGTACTGTTCACTCCCAAGCTGCCTGAGCCCGTCAAGCTTCTTTCCAAGCATGGCAAGCCGGGCACTCCACTCATCCTTTAACCGCTCCGTTTCCCGGCTGTTCATCTCCACAAGGTCTTTTGGGCGCATCCCGGACAGGAGAAACTCCTGCCGGATTGTCTCCTCTATTATATCTGTAAGGGAACACAGGGTTATGCTTTTCCCCTTACATTTAAGGCTGTCTATCCTGTCAGACTTAGGGCATTTATAGCTGTATGTCCTGACCCTGTTTTTTGAGCTGAATTCCTTAACTGCAGATACCCGTTTCATCTTTGCCCCACAGCCGCCGCAGTAAAGGACATCTGCAAAAATATCCTCCTCTGCGGGCACTGTTTTTGAAAAACCATTCTTGTTACAGTATACGGACAATTTTTCAAATTTCCCTGCCGCCTCAAAGAAGGTATCTTCGCTGACAATGGCTTCATGGGTGTGTTCCTTTACCGACCAGTCCCCGGAATCAATGTCATGCCTCCCCCGCATCATATAGTCCTTCCCGCAGGTACGCCCCTGGACAAGGCAGCCCATGTAGACCGGGTTCGTCAATATCAGCTTGACGCTCGCCCATGGCCATTGTTCCAGCCCTCCTTCTTCCGGGCAGTAAACCTGCCCCGTTTTATGGTACTGCGTCGGCCTTGCCACCTTATTCTCATAAAGCCATATGACTATCTCCTTCATGTTTTTCCCGGAGAGGAATAATCCAAATATTTTCCTCACGATGGCCGCAGCCCCCTCTTCAATAAAAAGGCGCTTCTTATCCCCGACCCATTCCGCACGGTACCCGTAGGGCGGTACGCCGCCCGTATAGCTGCCCTGCTCCCACTTTGCCTTCCGGCTGGCTTTCACCTTCACCGCAATATCCCGCGCGTACATTTCGTTGACAAGGTTTTTCAGGTTGACGCCCATATCCTCATTCCGGCCGGATATGCCCATGCTGTCGAAATTGTCGGTGACGGCGATAAAGCGCACCCCCATGAATGGGAATATCTTCCCGATATAATTCCCCGTCTCGATATGGTTCCTGCCGAACCTGGACAAATCTTTTACAACAATGCAGTCAATTTTGCGCGTCCTTACATCCCGCATCATGCGCTCAAACCCGTCCCGCTCAAAATTGGTCCCGGTCTTCCCGATGTCCGTATAGGTATCATACAGTTCCATATCCGGCTGCCGCCCGATAAAATCCCTGGCGATTTCCACCTGTGTCTCGATGGATTCATTTTTCCTTTCCCCGGAATCTACGGAAAGCCTTGCATAAATGCCTGTGGAGTAAACCTTTTCCGGCAGCTTTTTTGTTTCCTGCTTCTTTTTGGAAGTCCTTGCCATTTATACCGCCGCCCCCTTTCCGTCTTCCGCTTTGGATGCCGCATATTCCTGTAATGCCAGCATTTTATGGAATTCCTCTTCCCAGCGGAATTTCACATAGACCTTTTTACCCTCGAATACCTCAATCCGGCTGATAAAACATAATAAGGTGTCGCGGTCAAGCTCCATCAGCTTCATGGCTTCCCTGAACCGTTCCAGTTTTACGCCGGAGGCCACGCCGTTTCGGAATAACTTCTTAATCATTTCCTCCTGCTTCTGCAGAGCGCTTTCCGTCTCCTCATATTTCTTTTCATAAATGGCACGGAAATTCCTAAAATCTTCCTCCGTGATCAGCCCCGTTTTCAAATCCTCATGCAGCCCTGCCCGCAGTCCCAGATACTTCTCCTGCTCCTTACGGAGCCTTTCCATTTCTTTGTCAAACCGGGCAACTTCATCAAAATCCACTTCCATATCCCGGATATGCTCCAACTGGCTGCATAAATCCAGAAAGACGGACAGGTGCGCCTGCAGCGTCCGGAAGACCACCGCTTTCAGTTCTTCCTCCGGGATGCTGTGCCTTGTGCAGCCCTGCCCCCTGTTCCTTGTGGGGCAGATAAAATAAACCTTCGATACGCCCTTATAGCGGTTCACCCTGCGGTACATGGGCTCCCTGCAGTCCCCGCAGAATAACAGCCCTGAAAAGAGATGGGAGCAGGTCCCGTCCGCCTTTGCCCGGGTGTCAACCTTAAGGAGTTCCTGTACAATCTCAAAATCCTCGCGGGAAACAATGGCTTCATGGGTCCCTTCCACGCGGACCCACTCATCCTCCGGCTTTGCCACCAGCTTCTTTACCTTATAGTTGACCTTCCCGCTTTTCCCCTGCACCATCACCCCGGTGTACATCTCGTTAGTCAGTATCCGGTTTACCGCCACAGCCGACCATTTCGCCGTTGTCCCCGTCCGGAAGCTGGTGGAATACTTCTCCCCAAGGGATTTCTTGTATTCCATGGGGGAAAGCACCCCCATGGCGTCAAGCCTGTGCGCAATGGCCTGTGCGCTCATGCCGCCTGACTTCCATGAAAATATGTTCCTGACAATCTGTGCCGCATAGGCATCCGGGCAGAGCCTGTTTTTATCCTCCGCCGACTTCCGGTACCCGTACACCGCAAAGGAGCCTATGAATTTCCCCTGCTCCCTTTTGGCCCTCTGGCTGCTCTTCACCTTCTGGGAAATATCCCGGCAGTAGGAATCGTTGATGAAATTCTTCACCGGGACCACAAGGGATTTCGTGCCGCTGTCCGCACTCCGGCTGTCAAAGTTGTCTGTCAGCGCAATGAAGCGCACGTGAAAAGCCGGGAAGGTCTTCTGGATCAACCGCCCGGCTTCAATATAGTCTCGTCCTAACCTGGACAAATCTTTTACAATTACACAGTTCACATTCCCCGCTTCAATGTCGGCCATCATCCGCTTAAATTCGGGCCGGTCGAAATTGGCCCCGGAATACCCGTCGTCCACGTAGATGTCAAACAGCTCCATATCCTCCTGTTCCCTGACATAGGTGCGCGCCATCTCCCTCTGCGAACTTATGCTGTTGCTTTCCGTTCTCATGCCACCGTCCATATCTTCCCTCGACAGGCGAAGATAAATGGCGGCAGAATAAATAGTATGTTCTTTCATTCCACGTATCTCCTAACTTCATTATGTTCCCGTCAGCAAAACCTGTCCTACGAGGCCCGCAGTTTTTAACAAAGTCAGGATTCCGTTGATTTCTGTCCTTTCTATAGATTACCACAGTTCCTGACGCCTGTAAAGGCTTTTGCTAATACTTTATCTCAGCAACTTTTCTGGTATACTGCTTCATCCTGTCATTCAGTGTCCCGGCATGTTCCGAATAGCCGACCTTGACCACATACTCCCCCACTCTCACAAGGAAGGGGTTCCCTACCTTCCGTACATAATCTTCCACCCTTGCCGGGACAGGTTTCTTCATGTCAATCTCAATCCCGCTGATGTCCACGAGGGCATCCGGGTCAGCCTCCTTTAAGTCCGCCTGCTCCATCTTCTGTAGCTCTTCCTTAGACAAATACATACCAAACCCTCCAGCTTTACATTCCATATATATACATACAAAGTATGTCCTATTCCCCGATTGTACCCTGTCCTGCCTGATATGCACTCTTTATCTGGTGTTTCCCACAATACCGCTAAGTTTATGTATATGGTTAAAATCTCCCCAAAACACTATATGCAAAGACCGTCTGGCCGACTGCCCGATGCCCCGCAGCGCCCTTTCCCGCTGCGGCACACCCCGGACGCCGCTCCGGCTGCCGTGGTCTCCGGCAGTGGTATCATTATCATCCGGCGTTTCAGGACAGCCTGCCAAAGCCGCCCCATGCCGGGGATGCCGCTCCTATTTTTCCGTCTTCTGTTACGATTCCTTGGTCTAACCCCAGAAAAGCACTGCCACTTACTTCCCTGCGGGCAAATATCTCTCCGCGAAGCTCCCCCCTCATCACCCTTTCAGGTGTTCCGAATTTCTTGTATCCTTACATACTGATATTCCGCCCCGGTGCATAGCTGGAACTGCCGGGGCTTTTGTTGTCAAGGTACGCTGCCCGTCCATGGAAGCCATGCCCATAAGGGTTTCATCCACAGCATTTATCCCAAAAGTAGAAATTTTCGTCTTACAGCCTGTAGTCACAGGCCTGCCTGGGAGCGCCTTAAACAGGTATCCCCGGGCAGGCCGGCAACATCCAGTTTTCCCCTACTCGATTTTCTTTAGTTCCTCCGCCATGTTCTCCAATACCTTTATCAGAAAAAGTGCCTGTGATTCTGTACTTTCCAGCAACACTTTCTGCACCCTTTCGGTACAGTCCCCCTTCACAGTTCCTGCTATAAATTTAATGACAATATCCGCTCCCAGCACTGCCATTACCTTTTGGTATGTGCCCAGCCCCGGCTGCCTTGCCCCGGCCTCAATCTTCTTTAAATGGGATTCACTGATGCCTGCCGCTTCCGACACCTCCACCCTGCTCATCCCCTTTGCCATGCGCAATTCTTTCACTATACCCCCTAGATCCGTGCTTTTCCTGCTTATCATCCTGTTCCTCCTGGTTGGTGTTTATTATAAGGTTGCTCCATATTTTTGGGAAGTGACTGACTGTGCCCTTTTTTCCATAAAAGGGTACTTACAAGCCTTTCTACAATTCCCGCCCTTTTCCGTCAGCGCCATCCGCCATTTCCCAACATCATTCTTTCTTTTCTGCCTGTGTTTTCATGGTTTTGTCGAACGATTTTTACTTTATGCCAAAAACAAAAACAGCCTGACCCTGACAGCCAGACCGTTTTAACAACTAAATATAACTGCATTTTTCATATTTCTCTTCCATATGCCCCTGCCTTTTCAACAAATAATTTCGCAAATGCAGGATTGGACGGATAATACAAATGTGGAAATCCCATCCATTTATTTTCTTCCTCTATCACACAAAAATAACCTTTGCCCGTTACCGGCTTTACCGCCATAATATCTTCCCCATTACAGGTACTGTCATAATAATGAAATTCATGCCCCTTAATTTTACTGCCTTCCGGCAAAAAGCAGCTTTTCTTCTCCTGCATTTCGATATAACCAAACCGTACCAGCTTCCCGGTATCATAACACTTTGCTGGAATGACCCCGGCCATGGCATAACTGATTCCTTCCCTGTCAATGAGCGCATTGTGCAAATACATAAAGCCGCCGCACTCTGCCACCACCGGCATCCCCCTTTCCACAGCCTCCCTCACCGACTTTCGCATGGTAATATTCCTGCTTAACTTTTCCCCATACAATTCCGGATATCCACCCCCAATCAAAAGCCCGCTACATGCGTCCGGCAGTTTTTTATCATGGAGCGGTGAAAACCAGACAAGCCTTGCCCCATTTTCCTGTAGCAATAAAAGATTATCCCTGTAATAAAAACAAAAAGCCTCATCTCTTGCCACTGCAATTACCGGCTTTGTCTCTACGCTGTCCTTCTGTATGGATTCGCCTGCCGGTTTTCCCCATCCCACGCTTTCCAAATTATCTGCTGTCCTCCCCCATCCAGCCTCTTCTTCCGATTCATCTTCCGATTTGTTCCCTGTACCGGCTTTCTCCATCTCTCCCGCACTTTCTGCTATCCTCATAATGTCCGGCAGCGATACGGTCTTTTCAAATTCTGCTGAAAGCTTTGCCAGCCTGCCCTTAATCCCTTCCAGTTCATCCGGCATGACAAGCCCCAGATGGCGGCTTCCCACATGGAATCCTTCCTTCTCCGGCAAAAAACCAGTCACAGGCAGATGCAGTTCCTTTTCGATCAGAGGTTTTATGGTTTCATAGAGCCCTTCGGAAATCCTGTTCAGGATAACTCCCCTGATCAGACGCTCCGTATCATACTGTAAAAACCCTGCCAGAAATGGGAGGATGGAACGCCCCATCCCTTTCACATCCGCCACAAGTACCACAGGCGTACCGGTTATCTTTGCCAGATGATAGGAAGACCCCTCTTCCCGGATTCCTCCCAGCCCGTCATAAAGCCCCATAACCCCTTCCATAACAGCAACTTTTGCTCCCGCCGCATGATTTTCAAAAAGCTGTCCGGTCTGCTCCCTGCCTGTAAAAAAGGTATCCAGATTGTAAGAAGGAACGCCCAGTGCCTTTTCGTGAAACATAGGGTCAATATAGTCCGGCCCGCACTTAAAAGCTACCGGGGCTTCTCCCTTATTCTTCAATGCCTGCAAAAGCGCACAGGTAACCGTAGTCTTCCCACTTCCGCTCTTTGGCGCTGCTATCATGACTCTTTTGACCTTCATTTACATTCTCCCAGATTAAAACTACAAATCCACACCGGGTTTTCCGCTTTCATCAAATGATAATTTCCCATTTCCTTAACCCGGCTTACCTGCACCTGCACCATTTCCGCATCCCTTATCCAAAAATCCCCGAGACACTCTTTCATCTCACAGATAGTTTCCATACTGACCACATTGACCACAACCCGCATTCCGGGGGTTCTCCGATACAGCTCATCCAGTATTTCCTTAAGGCGGCCCCCGCTTCCCCCGATAAAGGCATGAGTAGGGGCAGGCAAATTTTTAAGCCCTTCCGGCGCTCCTGCCTCCACCACCGTTATATTATCCAGCCTGAATTTTTCTTTGTTCTCCCTGATCAGGGATACCGCTTCCTGTTTCTGTTCTATGGCATAAACCCGCATCTCTTCCGAAAGCCCCGCCACCTCCACCGCAACCGAACCTGTTCCGCTGCCAATGTCATAAACAACCGCCCCCGGATATAACCGCAGTTTACAGATACTGATCTCCCTCACTTCCTCTTTTGTCATGGGAACCTTGCCCCTGATAAATTCCCCGTCCGCCTTGCCGTGAGTAAGAGACGCCCTGCCCGCATGGGAATTTCTTACCATGCAGGTATACAGACCTTCCTCCGCAAGGCTGCGGCACTCTTTCGGGGAAAGTGTCCTGACCCATTCTTCCTCATAGGATAGCTGATAGGCCACAGTCACCTCGCATTCCCCCATATCCGCTTTTTCCAAAAGCTCTCCCAGCCGGTTTACATCCCTGACCCCGGACATAAGGAAAAAAGTCTTTTCCTTTCTTTCTATCTTTTTCACAATTCCCGATAATTCTTTTCCATGCATACTATAAATAGCCGCATCCTGCCAGCTTTCCCCCATACGGGCCGCAAGGGCTGCAACCGAAGAAATCCCCGGAAGGACACGGAGCGAAGCATTTAAGCCTCCCGCGCGGATTTCTTCCATAAGTGCGCGGTATAGCCCCCGGCATCCACTGTAAAAACCACTGTCCCCGGAAAAAAGTACAACTACCCTTTTCCCCTCAAAGGGTATATCCTCCGCAGATAAATCTCCCGGAAACCCATGGTTTTCCTGCATTTTCTTTAAATATGGAATGATCTGCTCCGCCTGATAAATCGGGCGTTTTTCCAGCCTTGGCCGAAAAGGGGACAGTATCCTTTCAGCACCCAGCAAAACATCCGCCTCGTCCACCGCCTCCTGCACTTCTTTCGTCAGCCCGCTCCTGCTCCCCATGCCCACACCGGCAAGGGTAATCTGCAAAAAATCTTCGTTGCAAAGCTTCTTCCCATAAAGCCTTTCCAACTCCCGGCACACTTTATAAAAAGAAATCCCCTCGTCCTTCGGGCGTCCGACCACAAATACTGCTGTCCCTGTTTTTTTCGCAGCCTCCAGTTTTTCCGAAAATCCCCCTGATACCCCGCTTTCCTTTGTGACCAGAACCGAAATTCCATATTGCCTGAGCATTGCTTCATTCATGGATGCTGAAAAAGGACCCTGCATGGCAATAATCTGTTTCCCGCAGATTCCCCACTCCATACACAGGGAAAGACTTTCCACGCTGGGCAGAACCCTGACGTAAAGCCTTTTTTTAACCTCATCTGAAATACAATAACAGGGCAGTTCCTTACTTCCCGTAGTCAGAAGAATATTTCCTTCCGTTTCCATTAACGCCTCCGCACAGGCATGGATTGTGTCGAAAAAGGTAACGCCTTCTTTTCTATAAGAAAGAGACACGTCTCTTTTCAGCCGGAAATACAAAATTTCCCTCCCGCCGGAAACAAACTGCAGAGCATTCAACTCATCAACCGCCGCCCTGATATTCCTGGTAACGACCTCTGCGTAAGGGTGGGTTGCGTCTACTACCGCAAGGTAATTCCCCCGCCCGATGAGTTCCCTTATTTCTTCCTGTCCCATCCTTCCCTGATGAACCTTTACAGCCGGATGGCTTTTTAAGACAATTTCCCCATACTGCGTTGCAACGCAGAGCGTATGGCCGATTCCCACAGCCGCCAGATACTCCGACAGCTTCCTCCCCTCAGTTGTTCCCGCAAATATCAGTAAGTCTTTCACCCATATCCTCCTGCCTGTAGCCCCTTTTAGTCACCAGTTTTCCGTTTATAATCTCAGAACCGGAATTTCCCACAAATACCGTTGTAAACATGTTTACTTCCTTCTCCCGCAATTCCTTTAAGGTACAAACCTCCGCCCTGGTTCCTTCCCTGCCTATATTTTCCACATAACCACAGGGGCGCTCTGCCTCCATACTGCCAAGCAGAATGTCGCATGCCCGCCTTAAATAATCTTTCCTTTTATTGCTGGAAGGATTATAAATGGCAATGGCAAAATCCCCTGCGGAAGCGGCCAGAAGCCTTTTTTCAATCTTCTCCCAGGGCGTCAGCAAATCGCTTAAGCTGATCACACAGAAATCGTGGTTTAAAGGCGCTCCGAGAACTGCCCCGCCGCTGCTTGCCGCCGTAACTCCCGCTATCACCATAAGTTCTGTGTCCGGATAATCTCTCCCGATTTCATACATCAGGGATGCCATCCCATAAATCCCCGCGTCCCCGCTGCATACAAGAGATACCCTCTTTCCCTTCGCAGCCTCCTGAAAGCAGAGAATACAACGCTCCCGCTCTTTGCGCATAGGAGTAGAGAGCAATTCCTTTTCCCTGAAACGCTCCCCCAAAAGCTGTAAGTATACCGTATATCCAACGATTACGTCCGACCGCTCCAAAGCCGCAATTGCTTCCCCTGTCATCATCTCCTCTTTTCCCGGTCCCATTCCCACGATAGTAATCCTGTTTTTATTCCCCATCAAAATTCACGCTCCATTCCCTTTTCGCAACCGCAATCGTCATTCCGTCCTGTGCATATTTTCCGGCAATCAGCCTTCCGCCCATACCGCAGGCTTTCATGGCCGCCCGCTCGCACACGTTGTCAACACCCACCTGCTCCTGCACAAACAAAGACCCGGTAAACTCCCCTTCCGTCTCCATAAGTTCCTGCGGAGTATAGGTAAAAAAGGGAATATTTGTTTTCCGGCACCACGCAAGGATTCCCAGCTCCTCTTTTTTTAGCGTAATAGAAGCAAGCGCCCAGATCTCTTCCGACAGAATACCCAGTTCCTTAAGCTTTTCGGAGATAAAGCTTTCGATTTCCTGAACCTGTTTTCCTTTTTTACAACCAAGACCAATCACATATTCCTTTGGCCTTAAAACAAGCAGCGCGCCCAGGTTCCCTCTCCGGGAAGTGACTGCCACGTCCGCCGAATCCTCTTTCCGGGAAATATCTGCCGCCTCATCTATGGGGCATTCCGCCTCCCTCTCCGGCGGGTATTCCACCACCTTTACCTCCTCCGGTATGGAAGCATACCCTTTGATATGACCCCTTTCTATGGAAAGCGTAATCTTCTCCCCCGCCAATACTTTTGCAGATACTGCCGCAATTCCTTCCCTGTTTATAATGGAAAGCCCGTTCCTTTTGGCAAACAAATCCACTGCAAACATCCCGCCAATATCCGTTGCGGTAGTGATGACCGGCTCTGCGCCTATCCTTCCAGCCAAAAACTCTGCCAGCCCATTGGCGCCGCCCATATGCCCGGAAAGGATTGGAATCACATATTTCCCCTTCTCGTCCATCACAAGCACCGCGGGGTCATGAAGCTTATCCGTCAGATACGGGGCGACTGCCCTGACCGCAATGCCGCAGGCTCCTATAAACAGCGTGGCATTTTTCTCCTGCAGCTGCGCCTTTGCCCATTCGCCTACCGAGCCCTCCACAAACAGTACCGATTCCCGTTGTTTTTCCTCATCAAGATATCCCCTGTATTTCGTATATAGCTGGATTTCCATTTTATCCGTCTCTGCCAATTCCTTTGCAAGCCGCCCCGCAAGCATTCTTCCGCTGCGTGTAAAACTGATGATACTTATTTTCATGTCAGCCTCCGATCCCGAAACTCCGTGGAGAAATCCGGAGCATACAGTCTGGACCGGCTGTAATGCTGATGCGTGACTACATCTCCCACCAGTACCAGCGCCGTCTTGGTAATGTCATGCTCTCCGGCCGTCTCATACAGCGTTCCCACCGTACAGAGATAGGCTTCCTCTTCCGGCCATGTTGCCTTATAGACAAGGGCGGCGGGCGTGTCTTTCCGGTATCCGCCCACTATCAGCCTTTTACTGAGTTCCTCCAGCATTCCGGCGCTTAAATAAATCGCCATGGATGCCTGATGCACTGCAAGGCTCTCAATCCGCTCTTTTTCCGGCACCTTTGTTTTCCCTTCCATTCGCGTAATAATCAGGGATTGGGAAACCCCGGGCAGGGTATATTCCAGATTTAAGGAAGCCGCCGCCCCAAAACAGGCACTCACCCCCGGACAGCTCTCATAAGGGATTCCCAGCCTGTCAAGCTCGTCCATCTGCTCCCTGACCGCCCCATAGATACTGGCATCTCCAGTATGCAGCCGGACCAACATCTTTCCTCCATCCTGTGCCCTTTTCATAACAGCAATCACTTCCTCAAGGGTCAGCTTTGCACTGTTATATATCTCGCACCCTTCCTTCGCATAGGCAAGCAGTTCCGGATTTACCAGAGAACCCGCATAAACAATTACATCCGCCTGAGAGAGCAGCCGCATTCCCCTGACTGTAATCAAATCTGCCGCTCCGCATCCTGCGCCAACAAAATAAACCATTCTTCCGCCCCCTTACTCCTTGCCAGTTCCCCGTATTCATTGGAATACAGGACACAATCCATCTGTAAATTCCCTCCTGCGCGCTTTTCCAGATAATAACAGATACGCTCCGCCGCATATTCCATCACCGGACGGACTTTTCCCTTTTCCGAAAGCACCGCCACCGCTTCCTCCGTGGTCACGCACTCTAATATCCTGCGGCATTGCTCCGGCTCCGCTCCCTCTTTTATGGCAAATGCGGCAAGCAGCTCCATCCGGGCGTCCGCCTCCCTGGAATGGGTATTCATAATTCCGCCCGCCACTTTAATCAACTTGCCGATATGCCCGGTTAAAAGGACTTTGGAAAACCCAAGTTCCACTGCCATATCAATGGTCTCTCCGATAAAATTACTGCATTTCACACTCCGGTCCAGGTCATATCCGTAAGCCCGCTTCATAAATTCCTGCCCATAATTTCCCGGCGTGATTGCCGCATAGTGAAAGCCCTGCACCCTTCTCTGGTTCAGTTCCACCCTGATGGTATCCAGAATGGCCTGGCTGCTCATAGGCTCCACAATCCCGCTTGTTCCCAATATGGAAATGCCTCCCACGATTCCAAGTCTGGGATTAAAAGTCTGTGCGGCCAGCCGCTCCCCTTCCGGCACAAAAATCTCGACCTTAAGGCTGCCCCTGTAATCTGCAATCCGGCAGACCTCAAGCACCTCCCTGCGGATCATCTCTCTGGGAACATGATTAATTGCCGCATTTCCTACCGGCTGATCCAGCCCCGGCTTCGTCACCCTTCCTACCCCTGTACCACCGTCAATATATATCTCCTGCCTGTTTTCCTCCGCCTGCAATCCATCTTTCCAGATTCCCGCCGTATTCCTGTTTTCAGCGAAAGAAACTTTTGCATAAATCCACGCACCCGTGGTCACGTCCGGGTCATCCCCTCCGTCCTTTTCCACCCCGCAGCTTACCACATCTTCCCCTCTTGCAATATCGAGAATACTGGCCCGGTAAGGGATTCCCTTTGGCGTTTCTATGGTAATCTCTGTTTTCATCTTTCCCGTCAGGAGCATATACGCCGCCGCTTTTGCCGCTGCCGCCGCACAGCTTCCCGTTGTAAATCCACACCGCATAATGCTTCTCCTAACGCTGTACACACCTATACAAAATCGCATTACATATGGCGGCGGCAATACTACTGCCTCCCTTTCTGCCCCGATTCACAATGTAAGGAACTCCACTCTTCATAATCAGTTCCTTTGCAGCCTCCACATTCACAAACCCTACCGGAACTCCAATCACAAAAGCCGGCTTAAAATATCCTTCCTGTATCATTTCGTACAACTGTATCAATGCAGTAGGAGCGTTACCGATTGCGAAAATGACAGGCTTCCCAATCTTTGCCGCTTTCTCCATGCTAAGAGCCGCCCTGGTCCTGCCCTGCTGCCCGGCAAGCCTTGCCACATCCTCATCCGCCATAAAACAGTGCGCCTCCCCGCCCAGCTTTGCAAGCGCCTTTTTATTAATTCCGGATAGCGCCATGTTGGTGTCCGTCACAATGTCCGCGCCGCCAAGCAGGAGCTTTCCGGCAATTTCCACCGCATTTTCAGAGTAGGTCATGGTTTTTGCATAATCAAAATCCGCACTGGTATGAATCACTCGCTTCGTGACCATTTCCTCTGATGCTGGAAGCGTAATCCCCCGTTCCACAAGTTCTGCCGAAAGTATCTCAAAGCTCTTTCTCTCAATTTCCTCCGGCCTTAGATATTCTATCCCGCTTAGTCTGTCCAAGTTATCCCTCCCTGGCGCATTCTTCTATCGCCTTTAATAATGTCTCATTCTCTTTTCTGCTTTTTACCGCAATCCGGTAAAACCCCTTTGACAATCCCCTGTAATTCCCGCAATCCCGGATCAGGATACCTTTCTTAAGTAACTTCCCATACAAATCTTCCCCACTGTAAACCAGCAGAAAATTTGCCTCCCCGGAAATCACATGGATGCCGGCCCCTTTAAGCCCCTCTGCCAGAAACTGTCTTTCCTTTGCCACATAGCCTGCCGTTTTGATAAGAAACTCCTTCTGTGCGGCACACGCGCATCCTGCCGCCTGTGCAAAAACGGAAAGATTCCACTCCGGGAGCTGCCCTGCTATCCTTCCAAGGAGCTTTCGGTTGGAGCAGACAAGATACCCGAGCCGCACCCCTGGAATGGCAAATATTTTCGTAAAAGCCCTGACAAGAATTAAATTATCATACTCTTCCATCTCATCAGTAAAAGAACGGTTTCCCTCACAAAACTCAATAAAACATTCATCCAATACTACATAAATTCCCCTCTCCCTGCAATGGGATAGCAGCTTTCTCAAATACTCCCTGCTCATGAGAGTTCCAAATGGATTGCCCGGATTTGCCACAAACAAAAGTCCGGTATCCTGCGTCAGCACCGAAAAAAATTCTTCCCCAAGCCGAAACACATTTTCTTCTCTCATTCCGTAATAAACAATCTCTCCTCCGGCTGCCCCGGCTGCATATTCATACCCGTAAAAAGATGGCACCGGTATCACTGTCCGCCCTGGCCTGATTCCATGGACGCATGCCATAAACAGCTCTGACGCTCCATTCCCGAAAAGCAAGTATTCCGCTGGTACTTCCAACATTCTGCTGACCGCTTTTTTCAGTTCTTCCCCGTCAATATCCGGATATCTGTCGCAGTTCTCTACCGCTTTATGCAAGGCTTCCTTTACCGTCTCCGGTATGCCAAGGGGATTGATATTGACAGAAAAATCAAGCTCTATCCGGTTCCTGTAGATATCCCCTCCATGTATCCCTTTCATCGACCTTCCTCCCAAAAACTGCGCCCGGCAATGATTCAAACTCCAGCAAAAAGCCTCCAAACCAATACCATAAAAAGCAGAAATATAATCTCCCCAAGCCAGGCTGTCAGATACATCAGCCGGTTTGCAAACCTGATATCTTCAAACTCCACCTTACGCAGGTCATCCCCGATATACGGTTTTTTTACCACTTTCCCAAAATAACTGGCATCCCCGGCAAGCCGTATCCCCAACGCCCCCGCACACACCGATTCTGTCTGGGCGGAATTGGGACTTGCGTGTTTACGGTTGTCTCTCCTGTAAATGGCTAATGCCCCTTTCCCCGAAAAGCGCTTCCCGCCTATGCAGGCAGCTAAAATCATAAGATATGCGCTGATTCTTGCCGGGATATAATTCGCCCCGTCATCCAGCCTTGCGGCCGCCCTTCCGAAGTAGAAATGTTTCTCATTCTTATACCCCACCATGGAATCCAGGGTGTTGACCGCCTTATACCAGAACCCCAACACCGGCCCTCCCACCGCCGTATACAGCATGGGCGCAATGACCCCGTCAGAAGTATTCTCCGCAACCGTCTCAATCGCCGCCCTGGCAATTCCTTCCCCGTCAAGACATTCGGTATCCCTGCCTACAATCATGGAAACCGCCTTCCTTGCCCCCTGCAAATCAGAGCTTTTCAGGCAGCGGTACACTTTCATGCTTTCCACCTTCAGGCACTTTGCGGCAAGAATCTGATACGTCATAACCGCTTCCGCAAATACCCCGGCCAGGGGATGGAACAGATATGCCAGCAACAGCACAAGGGCCGCTGTAACCGGCGCTGCAAAGGTAACAATGACCACAAGCCAAATCCCCAGCCGCAGTTCCTTTTCTGCATTCCGCTCCGGCTGCGTCTGTCCTGCCCCCGCATTCCGGTTTTGACCAATCTCACTATTTCTTAAATATTTTTCCCGGAAATACTTTTCCGTTTTCGTAATCAGGCTTCCAATCAGCCGGACGGGATGAGGGAGAAAATAGGGGTCTCCCAGAACCATATCCAGCAAAAAACCTGTAAAAAACGCAATGATGTGATATCCCATTTCCGCCCTCCATTCCTAGCCGCTATAGCTCCGCTGCCCCTGACAGCTTCAGCCCTGCACTTCCCCAATGGCAGCTACAGATATATCCCTTTCCATTTGCCGCCTGATAGCTGAAATAATCCCCGCCAAGGTATCGGGAAAGCAGAGACATGATGGTGCCTCCATGCACGATTATCCCCACTGTCTCTGGCATTTCACCCTCTGCCTTACTGACCTGCCTTATCATTTTTTCAAACCCTGTCTCACAGCGCAGCATAAACCCTTCCCTGCTCTCCCCCTCTGGAAAAGGAAGCGTACCGTTACTGTCAATCCACTTCTGATAACGCTGATCCCCCTGCAGCTGTCTGTAATTTTTCCCTTCAAATGCCCCAAAATCTATCTCTGTCCACTCTTTTATACGAACCGGCGCAAGAGCCGGATAAAGAATCTCCGCAGTCTGCATACATCTTTTCATGGGGCTTGCAAACAGCGCATCAAGCCCCGGATAATTTCCCCGTTCCTTATACAACAGCAGTTCCTTTATCCCCTCCTCAGAAAGAGGTTCCTCCGTTTTCCCCAGATATCTGTGTTCCTGATTGGACCATGTTGCCCCGTGCCTTATCATCACAAGCGTTATTTGATTTTCTGTCCAATTCCGCATATCACACGCACCACTTCCTCTGCCTTCCCGGCCAGCTCCACAAGGATTCTTCCCGTCTGCTCCCTGTACTGCCTCTCAAACGCCTCCACCGGCACGATACCGTTTCCGATTTCATCGCTGATAATCACGCAATCCGGGAAATTCTTCAAAAATTCTCCCACTTCCGCCTCCGGACAGCCTCCCCGCAGCATACAGCCCTTGATCCAATTATGAAAATGGTCAATGACAACCATTTCCGTTCCGGCGTCCGCCTCTTTTGGCAGTTCACCGTCCCATACCCTGTACCTGTCCGCTTTGCAACGCCCAAGCACATAGGCAAGCTTTCCCTGTGCATATCCTCCAATCACCAGCTTCATCCCAATCTCCCTATAATCTCCATAACCGCCGCCATAAGCATCATGCTCCCTTCACAGACCAGGACAAAAAAACCTACCGTATCGCCTGTAATGCCGCCAAATTCCTTTTTGCTCCGCCAGTAATAATAGAAAAAACAAACCAAAGCAGCCCCGGCCACAGCCGCCGCACCAAGAGACTGCCAGAGCATAAAACCGATGCAGCACACTCCCTGCAGATACAAAGACCATTTCACAATGCTTTTCTGGGAGCTGTCCGCAAAATGGTAAAGCATCCCTTCCTTTTTTGCCGTGGGGAAAGAAACCACACTGATTCCGCTCAGGCACCGGGATAAGAAAAATCCGCCGCTTAATACCCGCAAAAGCCCGACGCTTCCTACCTCCGAATAGGCCCCGAGATAAAGCAGCCCGTATACCGCAAGCATAATCACCGCAAATGCCCCGATGTGGGAATCCTTTAAAATTTCCAGCTTCTTTTCTTTCGTTCCATAGGAACGGAGCGCATCCATGGTGTCCATAAAACCGTCCACATGAAACCCTCCCGTAACCACAAGCGGGATTGCCGCCCCGACCATCGTGCGGCACAAATTTCCAACCGCCAGCCTTTGACACAGAACATTCCACAGATAAAAACAGATGCCCACCGCTGCCCCGACCCACGGGAAGAAGCAGAGCATGTACTTCATATCCTTTTCTTCCCATGGAAACTGCCAAACAGGAATCGCAGAATAAATCGAAAAAGCAATGACAAGGGATTTTAAAATGTACATGGGACATTCCCTCCCTGCTCTTTTTTCAATAGGACGGGAATGCCGGCCACCACTTCCACCACCTGTTCCGCCATAGCCGCAAGCCTTTCATTGATCCGCCCCATGGTGCGGATATAAGCCATTGTGGTATCATCATAGACCCTTCCGTCCTCAAAAACATTGTTGCTTACAATTACAAGATGCGTAAGTTCCTCTTTTAATAAAGCAATCCCACTTACAATCTTTTCCACCACTGCCTCATCCTCCACAGGCTCCTGTCCGTCAAACATCTCGTTTGCCGCAAGGTTTGAGATACATTCCAGCAAAGCCGCCCCTTTTCCATGCCCGTACTTTTCTGTCCGCTCCTGACACAAATTTATCTTATCTGCCGCCAGCCCGATATCCACCGGCTGCTCTATGGTAAAAAATCCCTTACCGCTCCTTTGCCGCCTGTGCCTTTCTATCCGCCCTCTGGTCTCATCATCATAAATACGCATGGTGGCAAGATAATACTTCTGTCCGGGAAATAATGCCATATAATCCTCCGCCCAGAGCGACTTCCCGCTTCCGCTTCCTCCGATTACCAAAACCATCATAATCCTATCCCCCGTACTTGCTCCCTATTTCATTGGGGCACAAACTCCATACTCGTAACAGTTCAGCCTTTGGCTTCACTGTTACGGAATCTGCCCATTCCAAGTCGCCTTCGGCGAGAGGGCAGATTCCCTCTTGGCACAATTTACACGTTTCCACGGACTTTGCAGCAAGTGCAAAGTCCTGGGCTGAACTGTTACCCATACTCTTCCTTTTCATACCGCTCATATTGCGCTATCCGGATATCGGAAAAAGTCGCCCCGTCCTCATAGACAGCCAGTGCCAGGTCAAGAAGCGAAAGCATCATCACCGCCCCCGTTCCTTCCCCCAGGGCCATTTCCCCCTCGATTACCGGCCTAAGCCCCAATTCCCGGCAGATTTTTTCCATTGCAGGCTCCTTCCCCTTATGGGAGGAAATCAGATACCCACAGGTTCCCGGAAGAATCCGCTCCGCCAAAAGCGCAGCAACCATACTGATTACCCCATCCAGTACCACCGGTATATGAAAAAGAGCGCCGCCCATGCAAACCCCTGCAAGACCGCCTATATCAAAGCCGCCAACTGCTTCCAGAATCCTGAGAGCCTTCATTTCCATGCCCTCTGCCTTCTCCTCCTCCGTCTCTTTCAAATGATACCGTTCAAGCGCCCGGGCAATGACCTCGCGCTTGTGCGCCAGTTTTTCATCACAAAGCCCTGCCCCTCTCCCGGTCACTTCGGAAACGTCACAGCCAAGGAGAGCCGCCGCCACAGCGCTGCTGGTAGTGGTATTCCCGATTCCCATCTCACCTGTGGCAAGAATCCCGTATCCCTTTTCTTTACAGTCCGCCGCCAGCCTGATTCCGGTAAAGATTGCTTTCAGGGCTTCCTCCTGTGTCATAGCCGGTTCCACGTTAAAGTTCCTTGTCCCGCACCGGATTTTCCGCTCCAATACTCCCGGTATTGTTTCCTTGCAGTTCATGCCGATGTCTACCGGAATGGTATCCGCGCCAATCCTCTCCGCCATCCTTCCTACCGAGGATTTCCTCTTTGCCATGTTTTTAGCCACTGCAAAAGTGACCTCCTGCCCGGACTGGCTGATTCCCTCCGCAACGATTCCGTTGTCGGCACACATGATAATGACAGCCTTCTTCCCAATGTCCGGTCTTTCCCTGCGGCTGGCTGCCCCGATCTGCGCAACCAAAGCCTCAAACCTCCCCATGCCATTTAAGGGCTTTGCCACATGGTCCCAGTTTGCAAGAACCCTTCTGCGGATTTCTTCATCCGGCCTGTCAATTTTCAGTTTCAGCAGGGCTTCCAATGTGTTTGTATCTGTGATTGCGTTTGTATCTGTGCCTACATCTGTATTTGTACCTGTATCCGCACCTGTATTTATCTCCCTATTTAAGCCGGGCTTCCTTAAGCATTCCATAAATTTCCTCCATATCCAGATATTTGCGCAGGGTATCCGCCAGCCTGTCATACTGCCTTTCCTTAAAACTTCCATAGTCCTCAAAGCCGGTTTCTTCCAGCCTGATTCCCTTTTGCTCCGCAAGTGCGCCTATCAGTGCGGCGGCAGTTTTCCCCCTGTCAAAAATCCCATGAAGATAGGTTCCATACACATTCTTTCTGTTAATCACGACATCCGTATCCGCCTGCCGCACCCGACTCTCTGTCCCTTCCTGCTGCGTAACAGCTTTTTCCTCCCCGCAAAATACCCCATCTTCCATAAGTTCTGTCCGCCCCATATGAATCTCATAACCCGCATATTCCATCCCGGAAAGCCCCTTCAGAATCCCTTCCACAGGATTGATTTTCCCCTCCGTTATGCAGCGCACCTTTTCCTCCCCCATCCGGGTATGCACGGGAAGCAGCCCCATTCCCCGAAGGCTTCCTCCCTCCTCCACCCCTTCCGGGTCTAAGAGCCATTCCCCCAGCATCTGATAACCGCCGCAGATTCCAAAGACCGGAATTTCCGCCGCCAGCTTTTTCACAGCCGCCTCCATGCCATTTTCGCGCATCCATTTCAAATCCCCCATGGTATTCTTGCTTCCGGGAAGCATGACCATATCCGGATGGCCCAACTGCGATGCATGAGTGACATAGCGGACGGATACAAAAGGCGACTGTTCAAAGACATTAAAGTCCGTGAAATTGGATATTCTCGGGTATCGGATTACCGCAAGGTCAATACAGCCTTTCTTTCTCTGGCTAAACCGCTCCGTCAGGCTGTCCTCATCCTCCAGCGCAACATCCATATAGGGAACCACACCCATGACCGGAACGCCGCCCTTTTGTTCCAGTATGGCAATACCGGAATCAAGCAAAGAGGCATCTCCCCTGAATTTATTGATGATGATCCCCTTTACCCTTTCCTTCTCCGCTTCCGTAAGCAGCATGAAAGTTCCCAAAAGCTGGGCAAACACGCCGCCCCTGTCAATATCCCCCACCAGAAGCACAGGGGCGTCAATCATCTCCGCAAGCCCCATATTCACAATGTCATTTTCCCGCAGATTAACCTCCGCAGGGCTGCCCGCCCCCTCCACCACGATAATATCCGCATATTCTTCCAGTTTCCGAAAGGCATTTTTGATATCCGGAATCAGCTTTTTCTTATAGGCAAAATAATCCCTGGCGCTCATATTCCCCAGAACTTCCCCGTTTACAATGACCTGTGAGCCGGTATGGCTTGTGGGCTTTAACAAAATGGGGTTCATGCAGACCATGGGCTTTATGCCTGCCGCCTCCGCCTGCATGACCTGCGCCCTTCCCATCTCAAGCCCTTCCTCCGTGATATAGGAATTCAGCGCCATATTCTGGGACTTGAAAGGGGCCACCCGGTATCCGTCCCTGTTCATAATCCGGCAAAGCCCCGCTGCCAGAAAGCTTTTCCCCGCATTAGACATTGTGCCCTGTACCATAATTACCTTTGCCATTGCTACTCTCCTCTTCCAACCCGCCCAAGATACCCAAGGAGCTTTTCATTCCCCTGAAAGTTCTCCTCTGAAAGTCCAAAAAGCCTTTTTATAAAATCCCCCCTGAAAATCTCCCCCGGCGGACCATACCTCTCCACATATTCCCCCTTAAGGCACAGAATCTTATCGGAAACAATTTTAGCCAGTTCCAGTTCATGCAGCGACATAATCACCGTAAGCCCCTTCTTTTCCCGCAGTGCAAGGAGTACCGAAAGAAATTCAAGCTTATGCCTGATATCCAGAAAGGAAACCGGCTCGTCCATGACGATAATCTCCGGCTCCTGAGCGATTGCCCTTGCAAGCATGACCCTCTGCCTCTGCCCATCGCTGACCTTCGTAAAATCCTGATGCCTGATCCCGGATACATGGACCAGTTCCATTGCTTCCCCCACAAGAACGCGGTCCTCCTTAGACAGAATGCCGAAATATCCGGTATATGGATATCTTCCGGTAGCCACCACATCCTCACAGGTCATCAATTCCGTCTGCATTTTTTCCGTAAAGACAACCGCCATCTTTTTAGAAAGTTCCCGTCCTGACATCTGTCCCGTATCTTCCCCATCCAGAAAAACCGCCCCGCCAAGGAGCCGAAGCTGCCCCGCAATGCTTTTCAGCAGGGTAGACTTTCCAGCGCCGTTAGGGCCCACCAGCGTCATAATCTCTCCCTTATTAAGGCCAATCTCTATATCCTTAACCAGCGGCTTCCCCTGATATCCCACAAGGAGCTGCTTTGTCTGAAAGTAATACTCCATTATGCCGCCCTCCCTTTTCTACGCTCCGACATAATCCATAGCACCACCGGAGCGCCGAAAATCGCCGTTACCGTGCTGATGGAAAGTTCCGTAGGGGCAAGCAGGGTTCTTGCCAGCAGATCGCTGAGCAGGCAGAAAACACTCCCTCCCAGAAAACAGGCCGGTATCATCTTAAGGGGCCGGGCTGTCCCCAACAGCTTCCTGACCAGATGCGGCGTTGCAATCCCCACAAAAGAAATGGGTCCGGCAAAAGCCACCACACATGCAGACAGGATACTGGAAAGCATTACCAGACATACCCGCAGGAATTTCAGGTTTACCCCCATGTTCCGGGCATAGATTTCCCCCAGCCGGTATGCCGAAAGGGGCTTTGACAACAGAAAGACCGCCGCGAATGCAGGAGCTACCACCACTGCCATGACCTGTACATTCTCCCAGGTCATGCCCGAAAAGCTTCCCCTCGACCAGTTGTGGAGATTGACAATCTGGGCGTCGCTTGCAAAAGTAACCACCAGCTCCGTGACTGCCGAACAGATATAGCCGATCATCACCCCGCTGACCACCAGCATGGACATATGGCTGACCTTCCTCGACATCAGAAGCACAAACCCCATGGACAGCATTGCCCCCAGAAACGCTGCCAGTATCATAAATGCCGAAGTAACCCTGACCTCCCTTCCCGGCAGAATCTGCCATCTCATAAAAAATACCATCACAAGCGCTACCGCCATCTTTGCACCGGAGGAAATACCAAGCACAAAAGGCCCGGCAATGGGATTGTTGAAAAAAGTCTGTAACAGATACCCGGAAAGGGAAAGCGCCCCGCCAAGCAAAAACCCGGCCGCCGCCCTGGGCAGCCTGATATCCCACAGAATCCTTGCCGATGTCCCATTACTTTCCCGCCCTGTAAGCGCCCCTGCAATCTCCGGCAAAGGAATCCTCACGCTGCCAATACAGGCATTCAGGATAAAAAAAGCCAAAGCCCCCAGCGCAAGTAAAATATATGCCAACAGGCACCTGTATTCCCTCTTATCCATCATATATTTATCACTGCCCTTCCCTCCATACGTCCCCTTTTTCCCGATATTTCCTTTTCCCGGTTTTATAACGAGCGACAAAAATCTTTATTTTTGATTCACTGCTCCAATTTTGAAAGGGGAAACAGATAGTGCATCCCATCCTCTTTTCCCCGGAGCATACCGTGAATATCCTCCATCAGATACCCAATGGATAAAGACTGCTGGTACATGTCATTTGTGGTACACCACACGTTCCCTTCCCTGACTGCCTTAAAATCAGCCAAAGGCCCGCATTTATCCAATAATTCCTCCACACTGGAAACCCCGCCGTCAATGGAACTGTTATAAATCAGAAAATCCGCATCCTTTGCACCGTTGTAAAACTCCTCTACCTGCATGTTCAGGGTAGAGCGCTTTGTTTCCGGGCTGCCCAGATCCTCAAAGATATATCTGCCCCCGGCAAGCTCTATGATCTTCGGAATATAGTCCCCGGATTCCCTCACCTGCACCAGACCATTGGAAGTGATGAAAAAGAAAGCAACTGTCTTGTCCGTTTTCTCATCCTCACTTACCCTTTCAAGAATTTCCCGCTGCTTCTCGAATATCCGGTTTGCCTCCTCTTCCTTTCCCAACAGCGTCCCGTAAAACTTCACCCATTCCACCCTGCCAAGGGGGTGGGATTCATAGCTGGAATAGTCAATCATGGCGGGGATACCGAACTCTTCCAGTTTTTCTATCACCTCCGGGGAATGGGAAATCATCATGTTTTCCACTGCAAGGGAACACCCCTTAGAAACAATCAGCTCATAATCCGGCCTGTTATACTTGCCTGCATACACAATATCGCCATTTGTCATGGCTTCTCTTGCCGCTTCTATGTACCACCCGTCTTCCTTCTGCCCTGAAAATGCAATCGCATCCATGCCGCCTAACTGGGCAAACATATCCATGGCGGAAGAGGCAACCAGATAAATATCCCGAACCGGACGGTAAAGCACCGTGATATCTTCTTCCAGCCCTCCCGGTATCCCTCCATTTTCCGGTGCCAACAAAAAGCGCTCCCCATCCATGGTTGTGGTCAGCATAGTATAGCCGCCCTCGTAGTAATCTACCGTGAAGTTCTCCGCATAACAAAGCTCCATGCTGCTTTCATACACAAGCCCTGCCTCTGCCTGTTCTTCTGTCTTTTCCACTTCGGCGGACTCTGCCTGCGTCTGCCCGCCTGCTCCTACAGCCAAATCAGAAGAAGGACTGCCGCAGCCATACAGCCACGATAGCCCTGTAAAAAGCAGACTGAATATGATAATCTTCTTTTTTCCCTTCATATGCCCCTACCTCTCATTCCGCAGGCTTTACCGTATCTGAATGAAAGGTGATTGTATACTCCACCTCATGGGGTTTGCTCATAGCCACAGTATCGCCAATCACATCAATGGGCGTATCAAATTCCAAAACCGGAACCTCAAATACAGAATCGCCCTCTGTGTTGACTGGCAGATACTTTTCCCCGTCCACAATCATATAATCATAATTGGGGCTGCTCCATGTAAGAGTTGCGCTCACCGCTCCCTCTTTCACGGTAAGCGCTGCCGGGGATAAAACCGTTGCTTTCCCGCTTCCACCCTCAAAAGTAAGTTCCACCGTATAAGAGCCATCCTCAAGACTGCCCGCATCCCCGGCTTTCGTCTGCCCGTCACCCTCCAAAGGCTCCGGTCTGGAAACACTGACCTTATGGTCATACCATTTCCCCTTTGTTCCGATTAATGCCAGCTCAAATTCTTCCTCCAATACGGGAACCGGCACGTCAAAACCGTAAACCTCTTCCGTCAGGCCGTCACTGTAAGTAACAGTATCCTCTGTAGGCATTAAAAGCTCCGCTCCCTCTTTGGCGGCATCCTCGGCGGTTCCGGGATAAAGGTTTAAAATCTTCTTAGAACCCAGAGAGACATGAATCGTCATCTCCCCATTTTCCACTGTCAGCGTACCTTTTCCATCGCAGGCTTCGCTTACATGGAACATACTGCTGTCTGTTTTAAATTCCGCTGTGTACACACCGTCCGGCAGACTGGCTGCCTGCAGTTCTCCCTCATCTGCCTGCGGCATTACATCTTCGGAAATATCCTCCGGTTCCTTTTTTGTCTCTGCTTCCCTGTTATCTTCCGCTGTCCCTGCTTCCTTTTCCGCGGTGGGAACCGATGCGTCCGCTAAAGGTTCCTCCTGCGGATTGCCTTTCTGTGTACAGCCTGAAAACAGCGCTGTACACAGAAGCATACTTATGATTAAAATTCTGCTTTTTTTCATTACTAACTCCTCTTTCGACTTTTCCGGAGCATTTATCTACAGCAGTCGGATACCTTCACTGCCGCCTTCTATCCCCGGCTGCCAAGCCATGCTTTCTCCGTTATTGCTCCATGGCATCCCTTGTATGCTGTACATACAATTCCTGAATCCCAGGAATCGAACCAAGTCCACTGATCTGTGCATCCACGCTTTCAAATTTGCCGGATGCTTTGAATATACTCAGCCAGGAATCTTCATCCTCCCCTGCCATGTCATTGTTTGCATGGTCGCCTGCTACTACCATCAGCGGGCGCAGAACCACCTTCGTATAGCCGCCCCCGGCAACCGCCTCCATCACTGCCTCACAGGCAGTTTCCTCCGGGTCGCCTTCCACTGTCCCGATAAATACATTGTCATATCCCAGCTTGTCCATCTGGGTCTGCATCTGGCTGTAAGATACCTTTGCGGTATGGAATGTGCCATGCCCTAAAAATACAAAAGCCACACCGTCTGCTTTGGCTGCCTCTAAGCCTTCCGTTCCTGCGTCCAATGTATCATATCCCGCATCCTTTAATGCCTCGCTGGTAAGCTCCTTCGCAACCGCCTCTTTATCCCCATTGATCACTGTGGCATCCGTGCCCACCTCGCCAAGCAAAGGCTCCGCAATCTTTACCGTCTCAAATTTATCCTGATAAGCTTCCACCGATTCCATCAGTTCATCATATTCCGCACCGTGCATCAGATGGGTAGGCTGCACCACCAGATTCTTCACCCCGTTTTTGGCCGCGCGTTCCAATGCCTGATCCATGTTGTCGATAAACTCATTATCCCGCGCCTGCACATGGTTGATGATAATCTGTGCGGTAAAAGCCCTTCTCACGGACCAGTCCGGATTCGCCTCCTGTATGGCGTCTTCAATTCCCTTAATATCAGCCACGCGGCTGTCATTAAAAGAAGTTCCGAAGCTGACCACCAGAATCTCATTCTCCCCAATCTCGTCCTGATTGCGGGGGTCATCCTTCGATGCGTCGCCGGTATCCCTGCCAAAATAGTCCGGGTCGGCATTTTCACCTTCCACCATTTCCTTCTGGACATCTGTCAGCGCGTCCCATGCCTCCTTTGCCCTGGCACACTGACCGTCCGTCTCATCTGTCCTTGTCTGAACATAAATTGCATCAATCAAATCCGCCACCTCATCGGCTGCCGCCTGGTCGGAGTCAGCGCCGCTTTCTGCCCCGGCTCCACTCTCCCCGTCTGCCGCCTCTGTCTGCTCCGGCTTACTTTCCGCTTCCGTCTGCGCATTTTCTGTTTCCGGCTGCGCCTCTGCGCCCCCGCTCTCCGACACATTTGCCGTTGAAGCCGGACTATCCCCGGAACACCCTGTCAGAACCAGAGAGCAGGTCATTACTCCAATCAATAAACCAGCAACTAATTTTCTTTTCATTTCCATTCTCCTCTTTTCTCTCTGCTTTTCGCAGAATTTTATTGTAATCGAGCAGGGAAGATTTTCTCCCTGCTCGCCGCGCGGCCCGTGCGCCACTTTAGTGGCATATTTCCTCTGCACGGGCCTGTGCATAAAAAAATCCCTTACCATGGCCTGGCCACTGCTATGGTAAAGGATTTGTACACAAAACAAGCCTGCAGAACGCAAAGACGCTTTCTGCAAGTTCAAACGTACAACCAATTACTCGTGGCCTGAAACAAACGTTTCCGTACAACATTCAGGCAGGTCTCCCGGCTTAAAGATCGAGGTTTGTAAACAAACCAGCGCATCCGCCGTCTTCCCGGATCAATTTCTCTTTGCCATCCAGTGACATATCGGCTTCTGCTCCCTGATTACGGTGACGAGTTCGTACAGGATTTGCACCTGTTTCCCTTTTCACCAGAACCAATGCTTAAGCGCCATACATTTGCATTGTTCTGACACCTGAAAGTTATCTATGTAATTTTCTTCAAAGTATAACACATTTTTTACTTCTGTCAACACCGTCTCTTTTTTAAATATTTATAAAACGTGTCCGCCGCAAGGCTTTTCCCACGTTCTTTATCAGAAACGATCTGAATGGAACGCTCCGGAAGTTTGCACTTTACAGAAATCCGCACAAGCCGCTTTTCTTCCAGCAAAGACATCGCCATCTTTTCCGGCACAAAACCAATCCCCATATTGTTCTCAATAAGCGGAAGCATAAGGTCAGAGGTTGCCACCTCTATATCCGGCTCCATATCAATTCCATTTTTTATGAAAAAATCCTTATACAATTCATAAGTTGCGCTTCCTCTGCCAATACCGACCCACGGATACTTCCCCACATCTGCAGGTTCCAGAGCTTTTTTGCCCAGACTTTCATATTGTACGCCGCCGGCCAGTATTTCCTGAAAAGCGAGTATCTTAACCCTTGAAAATGTCCCTGGCACTTTAAAAGGCGTTGTGACCACCGCAAAATCCAGCCCACCGCCCATCAGATATTTTAAAATCTCCGGTGTCGTATGATTGTGTATTTTAATCCGGATTCCGGGATATTCCTGCTTAAAATCCTGTATTGCCATAAGCAGGAAAAGATGAAGCGCCGTTTCCGTTGCCCCGATCTTTACAGTGCCGCTGTTCTGTATATTCTGTCTGCCTATTTCTTCCTGTGCATCCCATAACTGCCTGCATGCGATTTCCACATGGTTATAAAGAATTTCCCCCTCCTCTGTCAGACATATCCCCTTCGCCCCGCGAGTAAACAGCCGGCAGTTCATCTGGGATTCCAGAAGCTTCATCACCCGCGTCACATTGGGCTGGCTACTTCCTAACGCAGCAGCAGCCTTCGTTATGTTCCTGTATTTCGCCACATAATAAAATATCCTGTAATATTCGAAATTAATATCCATATATTTTTTATATTCCTCCAATCAAATATATATATTTTATATATCCGTTGGTCGAGATTATAATACACATTGAAAAACTTGTAAACAGAAACATCAATCCCGTTTCTTTTACACAGTAATTGCAGAAAGGACCTGATTTCATGAATAAAGATTTGACAACCGGAAAACCGGAAACCGTATTATGGCAGTTCTGCCTGCCCCTGTTTGGCAGTATTATCTTCCAGCAGCTCTATAATATCGCCGACAGTCTGGTTGCGGGAAAATTTATAGGGGAAAACGCACTTGCGGCAGTAGGCAACAGCTACGAAATCACATTGATATTTATTGCATTCGCCTTTGGCTGTAACATGGGCTGCTCCGTTATTGTCTCGCAGCTCTACGGTGCAAAAGACTATGGAAAACTGAAAACCGCAGTCACTACCTCCTGCATTTTCAGTGCCATCCTTTGCGGAGCACTAATGCTTACCGGCATTGTCGGAAGCACCCCTCTGCTACATTTGATCCGGACGCCGGAAGAAGTGTTTGCCGACTCCATACTATATCTGGATATTTATGTATGGGGATTGCCTTTTGTCTTCTTCTATAATATCGCTACCGGAATCTTCTCCGCACTGGGCGATTCCAAAACACCCTTTTATTTTCTTGCCGTCTCTTCCACATCCAATATAGCAGTGGATATTCTGTTTGTGAAAGCATTCCATATGGGTGTGGCAGGCGTTGCCTGGGCTACGTTTTTATGTCAGGGGATCAGTTGTATTCTGGCAGTCATTTCCGTATGGAAAAGG
>OFFJ01000336.1_pt1 | contig 39055 bp, 39 predicted proteins | sample 1521261 | NCBI WGS metagenome assembly OFFJ01 (sample SAMEA3504122, study PRJEB24116) | mouse gut metagenome | biome: mouse gut; feature: mouse-associated habitat; material: faeces | place: Denmark | collected 2011 | reverse complement strand
AGAATGGTTTCCAGGGCAGGCTTGTTTACAAGAGCAAGCGTACTGGTGAGCGGTTCGTATGGGATGAGTTTGGCGCCGAGCAGGATATGGAACTGAGCGAACTGCGGAATGCCCGTAATTCCAACAAGAAGTATTTCATCAACAACTGGTTTATGTTCGATGAACCTTGGGTTGTAGATTACCTCGGCATGGGGAAATACTACAAGTTTTCCATTTCCATTGAAGGGTTTGATGCCCTGTTTGAGAAGTCTACGGCGGAGATTGAAAGGACTATCTCCAAGCTGTCCGATGGTCAGAAGAAATCCATCGCCTATCGTGCAAAGCAACTTATCGCCGATGGTGGCATCGACTCCAATAAAACCATTGCGACTCTGGAGAAGTGCCTCGGAACAGAGCTGATTGAGCGATAAAGGGGCGTGATTAAATGACCGTTCCTTACGACAAATTCACAGATGCGTTTCTATCTAAGATTACCGAGTATGACTTTGTCAATATGGGTAGTTTTGAGAGGAACAGCATGATTGATGGGTTTATGAAGCGTGCAATCGCAGCCTTCAAACATATTTGCCAGTATGACTTCACCAGCACCGGAGACGACAATGTCCGAGAGTTCTACATTAAGGTGACAGAAGAAGACCCGGATGGTGAGCTGCAGCGTCAACTGGACGAAGAGCTGTCGAAAGACCTGGATGAGATTGTGGACATTATCTCAGAGGGTATGCTCGTGCAGTGGATGAAACCCTACGCCAACAGGCAAGAGAACCTTGAAAACGCTTTGAACACCAGAGACTTCACAACCTATTCCCCCGCTGAGCTGCTTACCCGTATTAGGAATGCACACAATGCAGCTCGCAAGGATTTTACGAATATGATGAGGGAATATTCGTACAACCACGGGGATTTAACGGATTTGCATTTATGATGCTTAATACCAAGGTAGGCGTGCCGATGGACGCCGGGATGCTGAGCAATTACTTCCGTACCCTCATCAATCTTTTCTTTAAGATACTCCCTATCTGGGAGAGCGGAGAAGGTTCGCTCAGTGTCTATATGAGAAGTCTGCAGGCGGAACTGCTTGGGTGTAAGGAGCTGATTGAAGCTATCCACGAAGACCCGCTATTCCTGTCGCTTATCGCCATTCTACAATATCTCATCGACAACCCGTCTTGTGAGGTATCTACCGTGAAACGAGAGGTTTTTCGGGCGATTTCCATATGCAACAAGCTGAAGGCAAGATATGCCGTACCAGCGGAGGAGGTGGCGCAGTGAGTCTTTGGGATACATACTGTTCGCGCATCAACGCAAATGGTGGTGATAGGCGAAGCGCTGTTTTGCAGAGGGAGGCTCGCTTTTTGAACGCAAAGGCGCCTGCAAGCCTATCGTTCCATCGTGTAACCATCAATGGGGAGCAACGTAGCCTGTCAATTATCAACTCCGATAACCTAAGTCAGAAGACGCTGTGTACGCTTCCGGGCGAGACACTTCCACATGGCGGAATTGTTGAGTGGATGCAAAACCATTGGATTATTACGGAGCTTGATGCGAACAATGAGCTGTATTCCAAGGGAATTATGCGCCAATGTAATTACCTGCTCAAGTGGGTTGCTGATGATGGCAATATCGTTGAGCGATGGTGTATCGTCGAAGACGGTACAAAGTATTTGACTGGTGAGTATGGAGATAACGATTTCATCATCACCCGTGGCGACTCCAGAATTTCACTTACCTTGCCAAAGGACGCTCAGACGCTTCGACTGCGCCGTGATGACAGGTTCCTCATCGACGATTATAAGTCACCCAACGTACTTGCTTACCGGTTGACAAAACCGTTCAAGCTCGGCGGCAGTTTTGGAGAAGGCGGCGTTTTGTACTTTGTATTACAGGAGTGTAATACGGAAGACACAGACAACCTTGACCTCCATATTGCAAACTACTATGACCATTTTCCCCGTGGCTATGACCAGCCTACCATTGATGATGTCGGCGAAGCGACACCGCCTGTGGAGGATGCGTCTGGAAAGAAGGTGTGGATTTAATGCAGCTTGAAGAGTTTTTCGACTACAAGAATCGGCTCACACAAGACTTGCTGACATCAAAACAAATCGTCCGCCTTTTGAGTGACGACTACGAGGACATCGACAAGCCGGAGACACTGGTGTACAAGCAGGTGTTCCCGTATGAGTATGTCCCTGAGACCATTGAGCATGGCTACACCTTTATCTGCTGCGAGGTCGAGGTACAAAAGATTTCGAGTAAGACCTTCATGTCGCCAACGTTGTATGTTTGGGTATTTACCCACAAAAGTAAAATGCGTCTGCCGGAAGGTGGTGTCCGGGTAGACAAGCTGTGCTCAGAGATTGCAAAGACCATCAATGGTAGCAGATACTACGGCCTTGGCGAATTGGATTTGTATTCCGTGCGCAGGTTCGCTCCAATTACAGACTACCAGGGTAAGGTTATGGCGTTCCAGGCGAAAGAGTTCAACCGCTTTACGCCAACAGGAAAACCAATCCCGTCTAACAGGAAAATTGGATAATGGCAACAATTAACTTGTTATACAAGAAGGAATACGCAATCAATGACACCATTCGAGTTCGGATACCTACGGTTGGTGAAGTCCTCGATAACGAGGACAGATATTATGGAATGGTTTCTATGCTTACGGCCATGCCAATCGACATGATGGTGCAACTCGACGACATCGGAGTCGATTTTACCAAAATAAACGACTATGAGCTGTTCTTGCTTTTGTTCAGGTCATTAAAGGAACAGGATACATCCCTAATCTTTGGCGACCTTGACCTGCGGCCTTTTCAGACTGCGGTGAACGAGCAGAACGGCCTTATTGTTTTGGTCAATCCCGAAACTGGAGTCAAGATTGACAGAGCAATTCATGGGCAAATTGCTGCGACTTTACGCAGAATACACCACCTTAAAAAAGATATACGCAAACCGGCGAATATCGAAGCAAGAGATTATCTTCTGGAAAGAGCACGCACAAAAATGCGTCGGCAAAAGAGCCGAGCGACAGATTCTCAGTTAGAAGAATTGATTGTCGCTATGGTCAATACCGAGCAATATCACTACGGATTTGAGGGGACACGAGAACTCTCTATCTATCAGTTTAACGAAAGTGTGCATCAGGTAATCAAAAAGATTGACTATGACAATAGAATGCACGGCATCTATTCTGGCACAGTCAGTGCAAAAGACCTAAGCCAAGACGATTTGAATTGGCTAACTCATAAATAGGAGGAGGAACGACTATGAACGTCAATGACATCACCATTACCAGTCTGGAAACGATTGATGCGTTTGACATCACCACCGGCGCCTATCTGTTTACCCTGGATGAGCTGCAGAGTGCAACTATCGCACAGGGTCAAGAGAAGACGGATATTACTGGTAAGCAGGGACGTAAGCTGTCTTCCCTGAAGAAGAATAAGACAGTTACCATCAGCGGCAACAACGGTATCGTGTCCGGCGGCCTGCTGGAGCTGCAGACCGGCAGCAAGTTCGAGAATAAGGTTACCGAGGTCATGTGGAACGACTATCTCATCGTGTCCGAGGACAAGGCCGTCACAACCTATAAGGCTGTTGGCACTACTGGCAATGAGGTTGAGGCTGTCTACATCAAGAATTCTGATGGCACCCTCGGCAAGACCCTGACCCAGGGCGCCGCTGTGTCTGACACCGAGTTTACATACGACCCCGCCACCAAGGCGCTGGCATTCAAGGCCGACACTATCCCTGATGGTACAGAGGTTGTTGTTTACTACAAGCGGCAGATTCAGGCAAGCGTGCTGAACAACATGAGCGATACCTATTCCGGCAAGTGCGCTCTGTATATCAATGCCATCGCAGAGGACAAGTGCGCCAACATCTACCGTATCCAGTTCTATATCCCCAAGGCTGACTTCAATGGCGAGTTCTCTATTGAGATGGGCGACAACCAGACCGTCCACGCTTTCGAGGCTGAGTCCCTGGCTGGTGCTGGTTGCGGCTATCACAACCAGAGCGGTCAGCTCTTCACCTACACCGTCTTTGGCGCAAACGCCGAGGACTATGTGGAGCCCTAACAAGGTAGGTGATTGAGGATGGCGTCTGTAAAAATGTCCTGTCGGGTGTGTGGCAAGGAGTATGAACCTTGCCGCACTGCCTCCCGCAGGCCAAATGTGTTTCACTGGCAGGAGGTGGCTTGCTCACCCGAGTGTGGCGCCATCTACCTCCAGCGCATTATTGAGTCGCGGAAACCCGCAGAAAAGCCTATGGGTGCCACAGAATCTGTTAAGCATAGCAAGCGCAGCAAAAGAGATTCTGTGATTCATGTTGAAACCAAGACGGCGGTCTTTGAGCCTGCTCCGGCAACAGTCGAGGCAGAGCCGGTTGAGCTGTCGCCTGGTGTGTTTGAGCAAGACGAGTGAGAGAAAGGGAAGGCAGAATTTCTGCCTTCCCTCTTTCCCTTTAGGAGGTAGATATGGAGCGGTCAAAGTTTAATGTAGACAAAGATAAGGAAAAGCGCACACACAATGGTATTGTGTTCGACAGCCAGCTTGAAATGCGCTATTACCGTGATGTGCTTTGTCCCAAAGTGGAAAGCGGCGAAGTAACAAATTATGAGTTACAGAAAAAGTTTGAGCTGCAATCAGGGTTTTCACGGAATGGCAAAAAAGTTTTGCCAATTACATATGTCGCAGATTTTTATATTGAGTACGCAGATGGCCACATTGAAGTGGTTGATACTAAGGGGATGCCAGACAGCGTTGCCAAGATAAAGCGCAAAATGTTTTGGTACAAGTACCCAGGTATGGACTATCAGTGGATTACATATGTAAAGAAATTTGGCGGCTGGCTGGACTATGAAACAGTCAAATCTCTGCGCAAGGAGGAAAAGCGCAACAAGAATAAAAAGGAGGTCATCACAGATGGCGAAGAAGAATGAGAAGAAAGTATCCATCAGCGCTTTGGATAACATTATCAGCGAGCGCTTTTTGAACACTGTTGATGATAAGTGGTATGACATTGAGGTGAAGATGCGCAAAAATATTCCATTCACCGATATGCTGGCATTTGTTAACGATGTCGTGAGTAGCTGCTTCCAGCAGAAGGGTGAATATGTCCCAGAGGCTCTGGACTTTGCAATCAAGAGCAATATCATCATTCGGTATACGAATGTTTCCCTGCCGGATAACCTGGAACACCGCTATGAGATTCTCTACAACACAGACCTTATGGACTTTGTCTACAACCATATCAATATGGCACAGGTGCAGGAGATTGTTTCTTCTGTCAACAGAAAGCTGGCCTATATGTGTGAGACGAATGCTGCGGCTGTGCAGAACCGACTGAATGAACTGGTTTCTTCCTTCGAGGAAGTGCAGAAAAAGATGGAGGATATGTTCAAAGACCTTACACCAGATGATATGGTGCGACTGGTAGGCGCTATTGGTGACGCTGGCCTGTCAGAGGAGAGGGTCGTCAAGGCGTATCTGGAGCAGACTAAAACGGCCGATGCTGAATCAGTTGGGGCTACGGAATAATGGCCACCATAAACATGAGCTCCATTATGGGCAAGGTTGGAGCTTATAGCCGGTCTGTTGAAGGTAAGCTGCGTATGAAGGAGCGCATCAACAAGTATGTGTCCGATGGGCAAAACAAGACCGCCGGTGGCGGCAAGGTTATGACAGAGGACGATATGTATCGTGCGGCTTACAAAATGATGGACGTGTTGAAACAGACTGCGAAAGAGAGCGACCTACCACCATCTGTTATGCAGCACATCCTCACTATGGATTGTTCAAGGCCGTACAAAATGCCAGATGGCCATATGGAAATCTGGATTTACTTTGGCGGCGATATGCACAGAGAATCGCTTGAGGACGGAGATGGTGGGCACACAGGAGAAGGTGTCAACAATATTGTTGCCTTGTTCAATAATGGTGCGCACGCAAGCGACTATGTATATGGTTGGTGGAACAATCATTCGCCCACGGGCGAGGCTTTGACACGCTCCAGCCATGAAGACGGCTTTGCGTGGGTGCGAAGCAAGAAAGACCGAGATGCACTACATTTTATCCAGCAGGCGGTTGGTGATTTCAATGGCAATTATGGCTCTGATTTCAATGTGACCGCAGTTGCTGGAGACGATTATATATCATGATTAGGCTTGGCTTCGGCCAAGCCTTTTCTTCATAAAGGACGGTGAGAAAACGATGGCGAATGCCGATATTTCCTTGCTATTTGGAGTGCTTGGCGAAGGTTCGCTGAGCGGTGAAAGCGGCAGTCTGATTCAAGGTCAACTGACGCAAATTATGGCTGCGCTTAATAAAAACCCGCTGAAAGTCAAGGTGGCTTTGGACACGGAGAAGGGCGGTCAAAAGTCTTGGAGCAGCCAACTGCAAACAAAGCTGAATGAGGTTAGTTCAAGCGGCAAGTTTTCAGTACAGGTTTCCAAGCTCACACTTGGCACGGGCGCCATCACTGATTTTAGAAATCAGTTAAATGCCGTCATTAACACACTTCATTTAGACAAGGGAACTTCCATCACTCTGACTGCAGAGGGCATTGGAGAAATAAAGTCTAAGATGAAGCAGGCTGGTGACGCTGCTTCTGACGCGGCCAGAAAAACTGCTGAGTTTAAGGTTCAGATGGAAGCGTTGAATAGACAGAAGACTTCTGTACAACGTGCGCTTTCTTCTCTGAGCGCAACCGCAACTACTAATGAGGAGAAAGCGAAAGTAGCTGAACTTACAGCTCAATATGAGCAGTGGGCAATCAAGATTGAACAAATTCGTGCGACAAAGACAGCGGCGACTGGTACTTATCGTGCGGAGCTTGAAGCAGAAGGCGCCGCTATTTCTGAAAACATTACAAGGCTTAACGAAGAACGTGTGGCGGCTGAGACTGCTGCGGCATCTGCAACGGCTGCAGCGTCCGAACGTGCTGCGGCTGAAGAGGCGGCTGCAAGTGCAACAGAACATAGTGCCACCGCAGGCAAGGATGCTGCGGCTGCACAAAAAGACCTCGACGCTGCTCGCAAGCAGGGATTAACGCTGCTGACTCAGATGCAGAAGGCGGAGCGTGATTGGACTTCTGCTAAAACGGGCAAGTCAAGTGCAGAGTATGGACAAATCCAGGATTCTATCAGGTATTTGCAAACATATCTTGCACAGCTTAAAAGCGGTGAGATTGATGTCACGACGTTCCGGCAACACCTTACCGAGCTAAGCGCATCGTTTGCATCTTCCTCAAACGCTATCAAACTTGCCGGTGAGAATACGAGAACATTTAGCGAGCGAATTGGTGGTCTCGCCAAGAAGTTTAGTGCATGGTTCAGTGTCACCAGGGTGATTATGACGGTCATCAACACCATTCGCAAGATGGTGCAAAACACCAAGGATATTGACGCATCCATGACACAGCTCCGTATCGTGACCGGTGCTACTGATGCAGAGATGGAGGCGTTTCTTGTCAAATCTACAAGTTTGGCAAAGGAACTTGGACAGAGTATCACGAATGTTCTTGGCTCCATAGAGACCTTCAGCCGACTTGGTTATAACCTCGCAGACGCATCGGAACTTGCAGAGTTTGCGAACGTGTTGGCTAATGTGGCTGCTGTTGATACTGATGCTGCTACTACGGGTCTCACTTCAATTATCAAGGGATTTAATATGGATGTCTCCGAAGCCGAGCACGTTGCTGACGTGCTGGTGGAGGTTGGTCAAAAATATGCCGTTTCCGCTGGCGAAATGATGGAGGCTTATGAGAAATCGGGCGCCGCTTTGAATGCTGCGAACACAAGTTTTGAGAAGTCTGCCGGTCTAATCGCCGCTGCTAATGCCTCGGTTCAGAACGCATCTACTGTTGGTACTGCGCTGAAAACAATCTCTGCCCGTATTCGTGGTGCAAAGTCTGACCTTGAAGCACTTGGTGAGGATACAAGTGAACTTGCTGAAGGCTTCTCAAAATATGCAAAAGAAATCAAAGCCCTGACTGGTTTTGATATTATGGTGGACGGCACAACAAACACCTATAAAGACATCTATGACATTTTTGAAGGTATCTCTAAGGTGTGGGATGACCTGTCTGATACCCAACAGGCTCGTGTATCTGAAATTCTGGGTGGCACCAGACAACTTCAAGTCATTTCCTCAATCCTTGGCAACTGGAAAGATTCCGCAGGGGCATACGCAGATGCCATGGCGTCTGCTGGTACGGCCACCGAAGCAAATGCGACATACATGGATTCCATCAATGGCAAGATTGGCGTGTTTAATGCAACCTTCCAGGAATTCAGCAACAACTTATTTAGCTCTGGGTTGATTAAGTTTTTTGTAGAGCTTGGTACGGCCATTCTGAGTGCTCTTAACGCCCTTGAGGAATTACATCTCTTATTGCCGATGGTTGTATCTGTCGTTGTTGCAATCAAGGGTATCAGGGCTGGGCTTGCCGCAATGAATGGTGCCATTGCAGCCGCAGAAACGGCTTCTGCAATTAACACTATTGTTGCGAGATTGATTGCAGAGAAAAGTGTTACAGATGCCCTTGCTGTATCAGTTGCAAACCTCTCTATCGCAGAAAAAGCAGAACTTGCCACAAAAATTCAGGCAGCCGTTGCAAGTGGTTCTTTGACAGCGGCAGAGGGACAACAGATACTGGCAACGCTTGGCCTCGTAACTGCAGAGGGGACATTGACTGTAGCGAACCATTCTCTTGCAGCCAGCTTTAAGGCGCTTATGGCGTCTATCCCAGTGTGGGGTTGGATTGCGCTTGGTATCAGCGCCGTTATTACAGCAATCACGGCACTGTCAGGCTCATTCAAAAGCAGCGAGGAAAAGCTGGAAGAGCTAAATAATGAGTTCGATGAACTCATTTCCAACACAAAAACAATCAGTAGCGAGTTCAGAACGCTGAAACAATCTGCTGATGAGGTGATACCTCGTTTTGCAGAACTTGCAAAGGGCGTCAATGAATTTGGCGAGAATGTAAGCCTTACAGACGAGGAATATGAGGAGTTCCTTGCGCTGAACAATCGTATTGCCGAGATGTTCCCAGAGCTCGATAATGGTTTGGACAGCAACGGTAACCACATTCTCTCACTCTCCTATTCTGTCGATACTTTGACTGAATCCCTCAATGCGCTGGTCGAGGCGGAACGTATCGCCGCAAATGAGAAAATTGCCGGTAATATGGGCGATGCGCTGGAAAACCTGAAGAAGCAGGATGAGGAGTACAACAAGCAGCTTGATAAGCTGAACGAGCGTAAGCAAGGCTATGAAGAGGCCCGTGCTGAACTCGAAAGAATGTACAACTCAAAGGATAAGTATCAAGAGGCGTATGGCGACCGTTGGGAGGATATATATCAGCTCGATACATCAAGCGTAGCTCTTGTCGATAAACTGCAACGGGCGTTTGGCACTGTCGGTGATTCTGTTGACGCTGAAAAGTGGCAGAATATGGTCGAACAGTTTGTCATCGACGAAGAGGGTATGCAAATCGACTGGTACGCAGTTGTAAACAGCAAAGAGTTCAAAAATGCCATGGCCGGTCTCGATAGAGAGATTGAGAACGAGCAGAAGAAACAGTCCGCACGTTGGGCAGAGATGCGTCCAATCATGGGTGCATGGCTGCAGACGACCGATGACTACACGGTTTCTTCCGACAACACGAAAAATGTTCTTGAGAAGGTCATCGGCAATATCGACTATGCAAGTATCGGTATTACGAACGAGGCAAAGCTCAAGAGTTACATCGAGGAGTCATACATTAAACCCATCACGGAGTCTGCGCCGGAGGTTCAAAATGCACTGGCCGGTTTGTTTGACATCAAATCTGCCTTTGATGCAGGTGCGCTGACAGTTGGTGAGTACGGGATTGCTGACTATATCCTTGGAGACCTTCAGAAGGCTGGTATAAGCGATGACATCCTTGTAAACGTCAAAGCATCTCTCAACCTTGACGATTTTAAGGAACAGCTCGCTGCAGTAAAGAGCGGAATTGAGGGCACACAGGGCGACATTGACGAGTTTGTCAACGGTCTTTCTGTGACAGACTTCGATATTGTTTATGACATCATCAGCGAAAATGGCTCGATGAGCATAGACGAACTGCAAGAAAAGCTCGATAAGCTAAGGTACGAAAGCTCCGCAATGGTAAATCCGCTGGACTTCTCCGGCTTTACAAAAGACTTAAATGAAGCGGCTGACAGTGTTAACGACCTTGTATCTGCCATGAATAAGCTGGCGGAAGGCACAGAGCTATCGAAGCGAGAGCTTATGGAACTGATTGAGAAGTACCCAGAGCTTTTGAAGCAGGCAGACCTGTTTGCCGACGGCAATGTGGATGCACAAAAGAATGCGCTAAACACTATCCTGGATATGCAAGAACAGGAATACGATGCGCAGATTGATGCGAAAATCGCAGAGCTAAAGGCGACAGAACAGGTACTGGACGACCAGCTTGCTCTTGAGGAGCAAAAGGCCAATCTTATCAATGACATCAAGAATATGGAGGTCAATGGTAAGATTACTCAGGAAGAGGAGTTCATCGGTAAGCTGAATGAGCTTAATGACCTTCAGGGTCAGAACTTTGTGAAACTGGCTGATGGCGAAGTTCAAGTGAATGAAGAAGCCTTGAACGACCAGCTTGAGCAGGGGTATGATTACGGTCAAAAGGCAACAGACAATATATGGGAACCTTTGGGTGAGACGATAGTATCATCCCATGAGCAGGGCTACACTGGTGCCCTGACAGCAACAAACAATTACACATCAAGTCTTTGGCAGAGGATAAAGAATTTCTTCTCAAACATTGGTTCTGCAATCGCTCAGGCTTGGAGCGATATGTGGGCAGGACAGTGGAAGGGCTTGAGCGCATATTTTGGGGCAAATGCTTCGACTGGTGTCGGGGACGTTAGTGGTGGCGTTGTAAGCGTGAACTTTGGCGGCTCGAAGACGACTGTCAACGGCCAGGGCGTGGACGAGTGGGTCAGCACCCAGGAAGAGGCTTCAAAGAAGCGGATTGAGAAAATCGAGCAAATCAAGGCAGATACGCTTACTGCAATCGACAACCTTGAAAAGCTGAAGGGTTTGAACCTAACCGACATCTACGCAAAGGAATCCAGTGGCTCTTCATCAAAGTCTGGAAGCAAAGATGCTACAAAGGAAGTTGAAGAGTATATTGCAGACCTCGATGAATATTATGCTGCGCTCAAGAGGCTTGAGTCTATCCAGCTCAAGCTGTCAACGGTACAGAATAAGATTGAGAACGCACAGACCAGTGATGAAAAGATTGCTCTGACGAAAGAGCTTATTTCGATTTATCACGATGAAGCAGATGCGCTTGAAAATCTCAACAACCTTCGCAGTGCCACTATTAAAGCAGGCATCAAAGACCTTGAAGAGCTTGGCTTCCAGGTAGAGTACAACGCAAAGACAAACGAGTTCTATGTAAAGAACCTCGAACACCTGAACGAGTTGCAAGCGACTTCTAAGGGCGAGTACGATTCTTTACAAGAAGCAACGAATGCACTCCGTGAGAAAACCGAAGACCTTGTTAACACGCTGGATGAGCTGAACACGTCCAACCAGGATGGCGTGAATAGTATGCGTGAGGCCGCCCAAAGCATTAAAGATGCAAAGGACTCTATTGTTGAGTATCTGCAGGAGATTGTGGATGAGGCGAACGAGGTCGTTGACGGATTCCAGGACGTTTATACCACGTTGACTGATGCGGCAAAGGAATATGCGCAGAATGGGTTCCTTAGCGTTGACAGCCTGCAGGCTATCCTTGAATTGGGGCCAAAGTACCTTGAATTCCTTTACAACGAGAATGGACAGCTTGTTCTGAACGAGCAGAGTCTTCAGCGGGTAATTGCCGCTAAGACAGAGGAGATGGCCGCAGAAACAGCGCTGTCTTATGCAAAGCAGGTGCTGCTTGCGGCAGAGCAGGCAGAGGCAGATACGCTTGTTGCGTTGACGCAGGCTAACGCTACTGCCAGCACATCTACATGGAATATGGCATACGCCACCCTTGGTCTTGCAAAGGCTATAGGCGTTGCCAACGGTATGGATGCGGGTTATTTCGATGATGCTGTGACCCACATTCAGAAAATGCAGTCGCTCAGCAAGACTGCTGTTAATAGCATCTCTGCCTACTATAAGACCCTTGACGAAGGCTATATCAGCCAGAAGGATGGCCTGAACCAAATCCTTGAACTGACCAAGGATATGATTCGGCACGAGAACGAGGATATGATAGATGCTCTTGAGGGGCAAAAAGACGCCTTTGCTGATATTGTTCAGCTTCGTAAGGAGGCGCTTGAGGCTGCTAAGAAAGAGGGCGACTATAACGACGAGATTGAGGAAAAGATTCGCAAGATTGCCAAACTGCAAGAGCGCATCAATACACTCTCTCTCGACGACAGCAGGGATGCGCAAGCCGAAAAGATTAAGCTCGAAGAGGAGATGTACGAGCTGCAGAAAGAGCTTGCTGATTTGCAGGCCGACCATGCGCTCGATGCTCAAACGAGCGCCCTGGACAAGGTTCAGACGGCATTTGAAGACCAGAAGGATGACGAAATTGCCGCTCTCGAAGACACCCTGAGTTCGGAGGAAAAGCTATACCAAGCGGCTATTGCACGCATCAACCAAGGCTGGGACGAGCTGTATCAAGACCTGCTTAGCTGGAACTATGAGTATGGTTCCACTTTACAGTCTGAGCTTGTCTCCGCATGGGACGCCGCTTCGGAGGCCGTACAACGTTACGGTTCTTTTGTGGATGCACTGGAGGGTGTTCAGAGTTATACCAATCTTGGTAATTACGATACTCCCAGCGCAGAAAGCGGCAGTCAAACCTATGGCAGCGCAAATAGCATTATCAATCAGATGCGGCAAAACTCTGTTGCGTACTGGGCCGCGACCGATGCTGAGCGTGTGCAGATTAACGCTAACCAACTTGCTCTTGCCGAGCAGTATCGTAGGGTTACCGGTGATAATATCGAACGTGTTGATGGTTCCTGGTTCCATGATGATGGCAGCCGTTTGTATTCACTGAATAAATCTGAGGTTGTCAGCGAAATCGTTGCTCGCATGAAGCAGAATGGTGCAGCATACGGTAATGCAAGTGCGTCTAAAAAGAAGGAGCTGAGCGACGAAAACCTCGTTCTCGGTTCCAGGCTTGGCAGCTATCTCGGTAAAAATGTATATCGAGACAGCAATGGCGTTTGGTGGATTGAAGGGCGCCATCTGTTCGATGTTTACCATCGTGGTGGTATTGCTGGTGGTAATGCTACGCTCAAGCAGGATGAAGTCATGGCAATCCTCAAGAAGGGTGAGCCCGTCCTTGACGAGAAGCGTGAGCAGGCACTGTATCGCATTATCGACTTCACTACTGCCCTGTCGGAGAGATTGGGCAAGGCAATCAGCAGCACTCCCCTGGCCGGTTCGCTTGTCACAGCAAAAAGTGGCCTGCCAGACCTGCAGGACGCCGCTTTAGAGAGCATCACGAACAACCAAAACGAGACTGTTCATTTTGGTGACGTGTATATCTACGGTGCCAATGAGGAAACCGTCGAGCGGCACCGTGAAGTCAACCGCCAGTTCACAAACGAGGTGCTCAGACAACTGAATATCAAGAAGTAAGCATGGTGGAGGGAGATTTTCGCAGTCTCCCTCCCCTGCTATTTTTACGAGATTGGAGGTGGACGCAATATTTAACTCCTATGAATTTACATTCGCCGGTGAGTCATCTGCAATGTATGGCCTGATGATTTACGATATTGGCGGCAAGGGACAGAGCGACGTGGCTTTTGGCAACAAAGCGTCCATCGTCGAAACAAGAACAAACTGTCGAGTTCAACCAATCCATTTTGGTGTGAACTACAATAAGACACCGCTGCAGTTCAAGCTCGTTTTTGGCTCGGAGCATGAACTGGATAGATATGAGATGGAGGCAATCAGCTATTGGCTTACTGGGCATCAAACCTACCAGTGGCTTTCTATTGACCAGGGAGACCTTGAGCGTGTTCAGTTTAAGTGCCTTATCACACAGCTTACGCCTATCTTTCATGGGTGGCTCCCTGTTGCGTTTGAGGCAACAGTTATATGTGACTGCCCATATGCGTATGGTTTCGAGTTCAACAAGCAATATGCCATAAACGGTCAGACCGACATCTTGTTTAGGAATGAAAGTTCTGTGCGAGAGTTTATCAAACCCACCATCACGTTTGTTCCATCTGTCGGTGTAACCACGCTTAGTATTGTCAACCACAATGATAGAGACCGTGAATTTCGTATCGACGACATTCCATCTTCAAGCGTTGTTGAGGTAAACAACCTAAGCGGCATCCTTTTGGAGAAGAGATACGGTCGCAATCTTTATGATGGATTTAACCTGAATTTCTTCAGGCTTGTTCATGGAGACAACAACCTAACTGTCACCGGTAATGGCACGTTGACCATTTCCGGTAGATTCTTATATAACGTCGCAGGGTAAGGAGGTGAGAGACGATGTATCTTGATTATTCAAAACTGGAGTTTGATGCCGATGGCATACCTGAAACGCCAGAGCTTGTTCTGCAGACAATGAGCGAGAAGGTTATTGGTATTATCCCTGGTGTGCATAATCTCAAACTCAACATCAAGTTTTCGGAACCGAGCGAAATGTCCTTCGATGTTCCGGCTGTAATCGACGATGAGCCGAACTGGATTTATGACCAACTGAGTGGGCATAAGCTCATTTACACAAAACACTATGGCGTCTATCTGCTTCTGAACCCGACTATCGAGTCGGATGGTATCGCTGAGACAAAACACATTCAGGCATACTCCATTGAGAAGACTCTTGATACAAAGAAGTTCTTCTTGGAAGAGGGCACCTTCAAGTTCTACGACCAAACGAACTACATGAACGGTGACACCATTATGGGGCATATCTTTGAGATTGCAACCGGGTGGAAACCTGGATACGTCTCACCGTCCATTGCGCAGAAGTACAGGACGTTCGACCAGTACGATGATTACCTCCTGTCCTTCGTCTACAACACAGCGCCGGAGAAATTCCGCTGTGTGTTCGTGTTCGACCCCTACGAGAAGACCATCAGTGTATACAACGCAGATAAGCCTCTGTGCGACGAGACTGTTCCTGGCGATGAAGCAAACAGTGTTTTGCCGATATACCTGGATTTCGACAATCTGCTCGATGCTGTTGACATTGAAGAAAAAAGCGAGGAGCTTGTAACGGCAATCAGACCGCATGGAGCAGATGGCCTCGACATCCGTGAGGTCAACCCAATCGGAACTGACTGGATTTACGACCTCAGTTGGTTTATGCGCAGAGATAAGGATGGTAAGTACATCGGGGACATCCCGGAGGCGTTGGCAGTTAAGTGGACAAACTGGCAATATACCGTATTAAACAACCGAGAGCGGTATAGGGGCTTGTCCGCTATGCGTGCTTCTGCCACCCTCAGCCTCCTGTCTGCACAGGCCAAACTGGTTGATTTGAAAGGTGAGCTTGAGGCGCTGGAGGCCCAACAGAGCACCATAATTCAGGCTATGGCAATGAAGTCTGCGCAGCAAAGCCAACTCAATAGTATTAACGCTCAAATCGCCAGAAAGGAGTCCGAAATTTCTGCCCAGCAGGATACTGTCGATGCGTACAATGCTTCGGTTAATTCGGTTAAGGCACAGATTGATGCTATAGTCAGAGAGCTCGACATCGTAAATTGTTTTACGCCGGAGGAGTACAAAACGCTTTCTGCATATTTTGTGGAGCAAGACATCACAGAGGAGACCTTCGTTGCAACCGACCTTGACACGGGAATCTCCGGGCAGTCTTATACTCTTTCAGATGAAAGGGTATCAATCTCAGGCTCTCAGATTACAGAAATTCCACTGACGGATTTCGACAAAACGATGTACACCTTGACTGGCGGTAGCTTCAGTTTTTCTGGAAGCCACCCAATTACTGGCGACATTATCCGGGGAACGCTTGAAACGAAATCTGATGGCGACTATGTGTTGAGCATTTATGCCGGTTCCATCCGGGTAAGCGGAACAAGCTCTCCGTCCGGGTGTATCACTATGGCAGGTGTGATGGATGGATTCACTAACAACATCAGACCGATTACTATCGACGGCATGACGACCCACGAAGGTTCTTCGCTCAGTTTCAGCAGCGAATCTGGCTCTCTGTATCTGACGGCGAATGTCAGCGAGTACAAAAAGTATTCTGTTGGGCTGGAGCTGTATGACTACGCTGTCGATGTGCTGAAAGACCTTGCGACTCCAACCTATGAGTTTAGTGTCGATTCCGGCAATTTTATCTTTGCCGACGAGTTTGCACCATTCCGTGACAAGCTGGAGCTTGGCAGAGGCGTCTATCTGCGTCTCAACCACAGGGATGAGCCAATCACACCATACATCATCGAGTTTGAGCTGGAATTTGAAGATAGAAGTTCATTCTCAATTATCTTCTCTAACCGATTTAAGCGCCCAGATGAGGTCAATACGCTCAAGGATATGATTGAGAAGAGCTACTCTTCTGGCAGGAGCTTTGACGCCAGTAAGTACATCTACAACCAGGTAAGCAACCAACAGGCCGCTGTGACAGAATTCATGAACAGCTCTCTGGATGCGGCAAAGAATACCATCCTTGCGGCCTCTAATCTAAGCGTCATCATCAGCGGTTCGGGTATCAACGTTGGCGGCAAAGATAAGAAGTATCAAATCCGTATTGTGGACAAGATGATTGCCATGACGGAAGACAACTGGGGACACGCAAAGGTCGGCATTGGTCTGTTCAAGGCAGAAGGCATCGGCGAATACTGGGGCGTTAATGCTGAAGTTATCGGAGGCAGACTGATTGTTGGCAACAACCTCATCGTTGAGAATGTAAACGATGACGGTGTGATGCAGTTCAAGGTCGATGCCTCTGGTGCGTGGCTCAATAACTCCACATTTGTCCTGCAGAAGGATAATGGCGGCAAAATTATCATCGACCCAAAGTACGGTATTGTTGCCGGTAATGGAAGCCTTTACACGACGAACGGCACTACGGTAACGCCATCATTTATCAATAGCAGCGGTGCCATTGAGAAGGACAAAGATGGTATGCCGGAGAACTCCAACTTCTACCTGGACATCCGTGATGGCAGCGCATATTTCCGTGGAACGGTAAAAGCTGGTGCTGGCTCCATTGGCGGTTGGACGATTCATGAGGATTTCCTCCATGCCAGCAGCGGCAGGAATTATGTTGCCATGAACGCATCCGGGACAAACGCATATTCTGCATTTGCGTTCTGGGCTGGTGCTGAAAATCCGAACAGCGCACCGTTTTGGGTGAAGAAGGATGGCTCGATGAAAGCTACCAAGGCTCAAATCACGGGAACGTTGACTGCATCCAAAATAAGTGGTGCTCTGACGGCAGAAAATGGTGGGGAAATCATTGGCCCCGCTATCTACGTTCCGACAAAGTCATCACCAAAATTTAAGGTTGATTCCGGCGGTAATGTCACAATGAGCGGGAACATCAACATGACAGGCAATATCACATGGGGCAGCGGAAATAGCCCATGTCAAGCGTTGTATTGCACAATCTATAGAAGTCCTCCGGTAGGTTCATATGCGTCCTACCCAACACGGGGCAGCTCTAACTGGCACCGCACCCTGGTATATGATGACCTGTACGCATCTTATACATATGACGGTGGTGCAACATGGACAAGCGCTATTAAAATCCGTGGCGAGGATGGGAGAGATGGCTTGGACGGTATAGACGGCAGCGATGCTACCGTGAACGAGCGAAACGTGTTCGATGTTCTTACAAACGGTGGAACAAAGTTCGGTATCTTCAATGATTCAACCAGCAACAGGCTGTATATCAACGCAAATTATATCAGGGCCGGAACTATCGACGCCGACCTGATTACGCTTGGCAGTGATTGGGGCGGCTTTTGTTGTGCACGAGGCAGTGATGGTGTCAGTGTGACATACGGCTCTATGATGTATGGTTCTGACTCAGACTACTACTTTATCGCAACCAACAAAGGAGTCCGTATGCAGGCCCCAGATAACGGACTTACGATTACCAATGGTGGTTTGTATGCAAGCGAAGAAATAACAACCAGCTCTGACCGTCGAATCAAAAATAGCATCTCATACGATATGGGCCGGTACGTTGATTTCTTTACAAGTTTGAGGCCGAGCTATTATCGGTTGAACAGCGGAAAGTCTGACAGGTTCCATATTGGATTCATTGCGCAGGACGTAGAACGGGCTATCGTTTCATCTGGGCTTAACACGAATGATTTCGCAGGGCTTGTACGTTCGTCTGGAGCAAATGATGTCCATGATGCGTATGAAGACCAATACTACTTGCGCTATACAGACTTTATTGCGCTTAACACCTTTATGATTCAAAGGCTCAATCAACGCATTGAAGAGCTTGAATCAAAGATAAATTCTATGAGTTAAAGGAGAGTAACATGAGAGACGATATTATGCAACGGCTTACAGTCGTTTTGAACGCACTGAACAATACCTCTGTCAGCGGCAAGGCTAATCTTGCTAACCTCAGCGGCAGTATTGCCGTTCTGGAGGAAGTCTGTGGGATATTGAGCGAGGCAGTAATCACAACCAACGACGCCCCTGCTGAAGAGGCGTAACAAGGGAAGGCGGTGAGCGTGTATGAGTTTTGACTACAGCCCATACACCTTGCCGACGATTGACTTTGTCGGTGGCGAAACACAGGATTTGGCATTTCATGTGTACTTCTACAAGGAGAAGAAACCATTCAGCCTGACCGGATGCACCTGTAACTTTTCTATTGTCAGCTTTGCTAACAAGACGGGCGCACCAATCCTGACGAAAGCGATGACTGGAATTTTCAATGATGAAGGCACATCGGATAATGTGTTGACGGTCACGCTGACACCTACCGAAACGGTTGACTTGTTCGGCAAGTATATCTACCAAATCATCATACGGGATATTGATGGCGACACAGAGATTCCCAAACAAGGTATCTTGTTCATCACCAACAATATCAACAAGAATTTTATCAGGCAGTAAGGAATCGGGGGCAATGGCTTCCGGTTTTTATTATGCCCATTTTCATTCTAAAGGAGGATGAAGCAATGAATACGACCTATTTCCTTAACCTGGCTGCAGGTAATATCTTTCAGACAAAGACCACTCCGGCTATTCCCACAAAGCTCTATGTGGGGCTGAGCACTACGGCTCCTAATATCAACGGCACTGGCGTAAACGAACCGGATGCGTCCGCAGCGTATGCCCGTGTTGAGCTCACATCTCTGAGTGAGCCAGTAGACGGCGTCGTTACCAATCAGTACGCTATCAACTTCCCTGAAAGCACTGCAAGCTGGGGCAATGTGACCCATTTTGTTATCTATGACTCTGATGCCGTTGCATCCGGCAACCTGCTGATGTATGGTCTGCTCTCCACTCCTCGTAGTGTTGAAGCTGCAACCATTATGACAATCAAGGAAGGTTATCTGAAGCTGTCTGCACAGAACCCGGTCGCAGCCTAAGAGTAAGGAGCACTGTCGCATATGAAAGAGTTTGACATTTATCTCAACAAACGGCTCACAGAATGCGACATCATCGTCTACTCCATTCCGTATCGTGATGGACTGACAGCAATAAACCAGATGATTCTGGAAAGCTGTGTGGAAAGTTACACGTTGACAAAGTTCGTTGCCCTGCAAACAGGCTCTGAGCTTGTCGCCCATATTGACGATATGCTCAAGATTTGCCAGGAGAAACTGAATTACGGTGTCACGATTGGCGCATCCGCTGAGTTCGAGACGCACAAAACACTCTATTCAGATGGGGCGCCCATAGTGATTTCCGCAGACAGCATAAAGATGTTGGCAAATTCTTTCATTGAAGTCAACAATGCTATGCAATTCGGTGTGCAGCCCATTGACGCCTTCCTTGCAAAACCACTTGGAAGGGGCAGGTCAGAAATCGAAATTGGCGTAGATGTGATTGATACACTGAAACGCAGTATCGAAAAGGGCGACGGCCCAATAGAGTTTGGCGCAGAGGTTGAAAAGACCAATGTGCAGTATTTCTCTGACCCGAACGCAGGAGTACCTATCGGTGCGGAGCTTGTAAATCTGTGTTATCGAATTTATGACACTGTCGGTACTGCCATGCAAATCACTGCACAAGTTCTGGACACAGAAATTCATTACTCCCTTGGTGCTGGAGAAAGTTGTATTGAGCTTGGCTCTGAAGTAGCTGATGGCGGCGACAGTGCTACTAAACACATGGTAATTGAAAACGTGGTCGAACTTCTTTCAACGGTCACAGAATCAATCAGGCAGTTTATGGCACCAGAGGTGAATGCCATATGTTTTGACACAGAGGCGGCTTTTATCTTGAAGAGGTGCAGGCTGCTTGAGGAGATGGATGATGATAACATCGCAAACTATGATGATATGACGCTTGAAGAAATTGACTACGTCGTTCTATAAGAAACGGAGGTGAGACAGATGATTTATATCAAACTTGATGAGGATATGAACCTTGTCATCACAAAGAATGAGCCCATCTATCGTGGCGACCATCTGAACCAGAAAATCACATATCTGATTCCGACCACAGTTGGCGATATTGATATGCTGCAGGCTACTGTATATCTGAGCTACATCCGTGCAGACGGCACGGCAGACATCGCTTTGCTTGTCCGTGAGGAGGAGACTTACAACGAGAGGTATTACCAATACCACCTTCCCATTACAAGCACTCTGTCACGGTACGCTGGCGAAATCTGTACGTTCCTGCAAATCTTTTCTGGCCCTCCCACACACCCGGTTATCGCAAAGAGTGGTGAGTGTGTCTTGCGTGTCATTGACTCCAAGAATATGGATGAATACATCACAGACCGTAATCTCCGGCTGATTTACGAAATGCAGAGGTATATGGAGGACAAGGTCGAGCAAACGGAGAAGTCGTTGACCGAGCGCATCGACAAGACCGATGAGACTGTCGCAGCCAAGGCTGACAACATTGTGTTTGATGAGGAGAATAGCACAATTCAGTTGGTATCCACTATTATCCTCAGAGACGAGGATGGCAATGAGACTGGCACTGAACAGGTTCCTCTTGGCGACCCGATTTTCGTTCGTGCAGATACCGCCCGTGGAATTACCAACATGGAAATCAACGGCCTCGGCGAATTGGTTGTTACGTTTGATGATGAAACAACGCAGAACCTTGGCAATGTTGTTGGTAAAGATGGCTCTGTGTACGTTCCGCACATAGATGCTCACAAGGTTCTGACATTTACCATTGAGGCTGAGCCCACAGAACCGCCTGAGCCTATCGACCTGATGCCAAGTGATGATTGGAGCAGCATCGACGGCAGCGAGGTAAAGACAGATTATGTGTGGGAGACCATGTGATATGGACGCTTAGAGAGCGTTTGTATATTTCAAACTAAGAGAGGAGGACGCATTTATGGCTAATGTTATTTTTAAGGTTGGCACAAAGGCCCAGTATGACGCACTGGTAACCAAGGACGCCAACACCCTGTATTGGCTGCACGACGTGCTTGAGCTTCGTAAGGGCGAAATTCTGTATGGCACTGGTGCAGAGGCAACCAGCGTTGCTTCTGGCCTGATGTCCGCCGCCGACAAGGCAAAGCTGGATGCGCTGAGTGCTGGTGGCACCGCTGGACTGTCTGCGGTTGATGCCAGTGTGGTTATTACCAGCGGCGAGAGCGGTACTACCATCGGTGTGCAGGTGTCCAATGCGGAGGGTAACGCAATCGAGCTGAAGGAAGACGGCCTGTTCGTTCCCTCTGCCTCTGGCGCTGTTGAGTTCGTCATTGAGGCACAGGAAACCGCCGAAGCTGGCTATGCCGCCACCTACAAGCTGAAGCGGACTGAGGGCGAGACTTCCACCTATGTGGGCGACCCAATCAACATTCCAAAGGATGCCGTTCTGAGCGGCGGTACATATGAGATTGTTGAGACCGCTGATACCCCATACGTTGGCGCTGCGGTTGGTGACCCATACGTTGACCTTACCGTGGCCAACGCCGAGGAAAGCCACATCTACATCCCTCTGAAGGGGCTTGTGGATACTGTCAAGGCCGGTGCAGGTATCAAGGTGGAGAACAACACAGTCTCCATCAAGCTGGACGAAGCCAATGCCAACGGACTTGCTGTTGGTGAAAGCGGCCTGAGTCTTGCCGCTGCTACCGCTACGACCGCTGGTGCTATGAGCGCAGAAGACAAGGCTGCGCTTGATACTGTGATGGCAAGTATCGTTTGGGGTGACCTGGGCGGTGGAGAAACAGCCTGATTTCAGGCAAACAAAAAGCCCGTGGCAGGAGTATCTGCCACGGGTAACTACATTTATGAGGAGGATTTAGATTATGGCAATGGTTAATTTCAAGAAGGGCTTGCTCGCCAACCTGCCTGCCGCTAAGGCCGAGGGCACTTTTTATGTGACCACCGACGAGCGCGCCCTGTATCTGGACGTTGACGGCAGCACTCGTGTACGCATTGGCGATTTCCAGGAGTTTGCGACCCTGGAAGCCCTCCAGGCCAACACCAACCCCAGCACTACCGCTCTGTACTATGTGACTGAGCTGAACGTGCTGGCAAAGTGGAACGGAACCGCTTATGTTCAGATTAACCTGGACACCGGCGCAACCAGCATCGAGGTTGTTGGCGACGGTAATGCTGTCACTGCGGCCAGCTATGATGCCGCCACCCGCAAGCTGACTCTGACCGCCGGTGCCACCTACGCAACTCCCGGTGATGTGGACACCAAGATTGCCGCCAAGGTGGGCGACATTGGCGAGAAGACCGTCAAGGCGTATGTGGAGGAAAAGACCGCAGGTATCGCCTCCGACGAGGCTCTGAGCGCTCTTGGCGACCGTGTGACCGCCGCTGAGGGCGACATTGACACCCTGCAGGGCGACAAGACTGTGGCCGGTTCCGTGGATAAGAAGGTTGATGACGCCATCAAGGCTCTTGACCTGGCAAACACCTACGACCCCAAGGGCGCCGCTGACGGCAAGGACGCCGCTATTGCTGCTGCCAAGAAGGCTGGAGACGATGCTCAGGCCGACGTGGATGCTCTGGAAACCAAGGTTGGCACCGTGCCCGAGGGCAAGACCGTCGTGCAGATGATTGCCGACGCTCAGAGCGCCGCTACCTATGATGACAGTGCTCTGGCTGGCCGTGTGACCACCCTGGAGGGCAGCGATGCTGGTAAGTCTGTCCGTACTATCGCCAATGAGGAGCTGGCGGCTCAGCTCATCCCCGCCGATGCTCAGGAGAGCATGGACACTCTGACCGAGATTGCCGCATGGATTCAGAGCCATCCCGATGATGCTGCTGCTATGAACGCGGCTATCACCAAGCTCCAGGCTATTGTCGCCGGTATCGGCGGTGACGGCGAGAAGCCCACTGTGGTTGCCTATGTGGCCGACGCTATTGCTGCTCTGAAGATTGGCGACTACGCCAAGGCCGCTGACCTGACCGCCCTGGCTGGCCGTGTGACCACTGCCGAGGGCAAGCTGAACACCCTGACCGGGGCCGACACCGTGGAGGGCTCTGTCGCCAAGGCACTGAAGGATGCCAAGGCGTACACAGATGAGAAGGCTCATGAGCACTCCAACAAGGCGGAGCTGGATAAGATTGCCGACGGCGACAAGGCCAAGTGGGATGCCGCCGAGCAGAACGCCAAGACTTATGCCGATGGCCTGATGACTTGGGGTAGCTTCTAAGCGAGACACTGTAAAACAGCTATTTCATGTAGCTGAATAACGCAAACGGTTAGGGCGGGGGCTTGTACACCCGCCCTTTCTGCAATCATATTCAACATTTCAATATGAACGGAGGCTATAGAATGGCACTCTTTAAGATTTTGCAGGGCGACAGTTCCCGCATCGACACCTCCATCACACCTTTCCACGAGGGCTATGCCTATTTCACACCCGATGATGGGAAATTCTACATCGACTCCATCGTTGATGGCGTGAGTAAGCGTATCTGCATTAACCCCAACAACGGCGGGGCAAGCAAGGCAGTGGAAACCACGCTTCTCAAGGGCGGGTGGAGCTCTGGGATGCAGCGGCTGACAGTTGCGGGCGTCACCCCTGAGACCAATGGCGTGATTGGTGTTGCGCATACCATCTCCGATGCGCAGATGGAGGCCGCAAAGGCGGCTGAGATGTATGTGTGTGGACAGGCCAACGGTACTGTCACCGTGGCCGCATTCGGTGACGTACCCACGACCCAAGACATTCCGGTCGTTGTCATCCTGATGGGTTAAGAGTCAGGGGGCGAACGGAATGAGTGAAACGAAAAATTACAAGCTCTATGTTACAGACGACAGTTCGGAAAGATTCCTGAACGTGCGTAAACGGATTTACGGGGAAGCGGATTCCAATATGGTGAAGATTGACACCATCCTTGGCCAGAAAGCTGACAACAGCGATGTTATCAACGCAACTCTTCTGGCGTCTGGGTGGTCTGGCATTGACTCCCCCTTCACACAGGAACTTTCTATTGCCGGTCTCAGTGCGACGCAGAACGGCACCATTTCGGTCGCCCACAGCGCAACAACTGAGCAACGAGAAACAGCACGGAACGCCATGCTTTCCGTGATTGGGCAGGAAAGCGGCAAGCTGATTATTGCCGCAGACGGAGAGTTACCCGAGCTCGACATTCCTGTGTTCATTTTGATTTCGTATTAAAAGGAGGGCGAAATATGCCTATTTTGTCAAACTTCCCAGGTGGCAGCGGTTCTGGCGGCGGTGGACTGACACTGGCCGCAGTGTCTGGCATTACTACTCTGACAGCGCACGAGAAGGTATATGTCAAGTGGACTGACCCTGAAGACCTTGTCGTGGCCGGTTCTACGCTGGCCGCATGGGGCGGCACGCTGCTTGTCCGAAAGGCAGGAAGCGCACCTGTCAGCCGCAGAGACGGCACAATCGTACTTGACAGCAAGACCAAGAACGCTTACCAGAATTCCTATTTCTGCGACAGCGGCCTGACCAATGGGGTTCAATACTTCTATAAGTTCTTCCCCTATACGACCTCTAACTCCTATACCGACAGCGAGGATGACGCATTTACGGCGACCCCAAACGCTGTTGCGCCCGGCAATGTGACCGGCAAGTCCGCAACAGCAAGCGGCAATGGAAAGCTCACAGTGAAGTGGGCTGACCCTGCGGCTACGATTGTCAGTGATGGCATTACACGCTCAACGTGGGCAAGCACAAAGGTCGTATACAAGACGGGCAGCTACCCCACAAGCCCGGAGGATGGAACTCTGGCCATCAACAGCACGACCAGAAACGCATACGCAACCAATGGGTTCCAGATTACCGGGCTTACAAATGGCACTACCTACTACATCGCTTTCTTCCCTGTTTCTACGGATGGCGCCGTTAATACCAATGCGGCCAACCGTATTACAGGCGTGCCGAATCGAATTGCGATTGCAAATGTTCCTGCGCAGAGCGGTTCGCTGACCTATAACGGGAACAGCCAGACCCCTTCATGGAGCAATTACAGCTCTACGCAGTTGACTATCGGCGGCACGACATCTGGCACCAACGCCGGTACATACAACGCCACCTTTACACCGAAGGGCGACTACTGCTGGAGCGACGGCTCTACTTCCGCCAAGACGGTTCCGTGGTCTATCGGCAAGGCGGCTGGCTCTCTTAGCTTGAATAAGACTTCTGTGGAGCTGAATGCAAGCGCACTGACCGCCACTGTGACAGTTACCCGTGCTGGCAACGGTACGATTTCCGCCACCTCCAGCGATACAAGCGTTGCTACGGTCAGTGTGAGCGGCACGACTGTCACCATCAGCAATGTGAATCAGAAGACCGGCTCTGCGACTATCACCGTAAAGGTTGCGGAGGGCAGCAACCATTTAGCCCCTGCCAATAAGACTGTTGCTGTCACGGCAAAGTTCATGCCGGATAAGAAGGCACTCAACGATACAAGCTGGGCAGACATTAGAACGGTTTCTGCAGCAGACCAAGGCTCTAACTACTGGGCTGTTGGTGATTGCAAGGCTATTACCATCAACGGTACAGTCGGCCAGCAGGCCATCAATGGGACGTATTATGTCTACATTCTCGGCTTCAACCACAATTCGGCTAAAGAGGGCAAAGGAATTCACTTTGGCGGGTTCAAGACGGCTCTAAGCGGCGGCAAGGATATTTGCCTGATTGATAACTACTACAACAGCTATCAGAGTTACAACGGCACGAAGTATTTCCAGATGAACCACAGGAACTCCGGCCAGTACGGTTCCAACTACGGCGGCTGGGCGGCTTGCGATATGCGGTATGACATTTTGGGTTCTACCAACAAGGCTCCTTCTGGATACGGTTCTGACAAGACCACCTCTGCGACAGGTAACAATCCGACTTCAACCTGTGCGACAAGCCCTGTCGCCAACACGCTGATGGCCGCTCTCCCGGCAGACCTTCGTGCGGTGATGCAGCCGATGACCAAGTACACCGACAATAAGGGCAACAGCTCCAATGTGACGGCGAACGTGACGGCAACCACTGACTATCTCCCGCTTCTGGCCGAGTTTGAGATTTTCGGGGCACGTTCCTATGCTAACCAGTACGAGAAGGATTATCAGGCGCAGTACGCCTATTATTCTTCTGGAAACTCAAAGGTGAAGTACCGCCACAGCAGCACAGGTTCTACTGCGTATTGGTGGGAGCGGTCTCCTTATTACAACGGCGCCAACTACTTCTGCATTGTGAACACCGGCGGCAGCGCGAGCGGCCGCAGTGCCAGTTATTCCTATGGGCTCGCCCCGGCTTTCAAAGTCTAATCCTGTATCAACAGAATCAAGCCCACGACAGTGGGCGTGTGCAAACGATTTGGGGGATGGGTACACCCTCTGCGGTATTGAGTGGGCCCCATCCCCCACCCCCAACTGTAGTATCCGCAAGAAGGTACACCCTTTGCGATTAAGGGCGTACCAATTCGCAGATTTGCAGAAGGGCTAAGCAAATCCAAAACGAATGAAAGGAGAGTTTATGTCGGTCTTAAAAGCCCATCGGTCTGAAAGCAAAGCTGAATTTGTCAACACGGCAAATAAGATTTATGTTCAGACCATCAATTTCCTGTCTCGTTTATCGTCACGCTATTCAAGGCTTGTGGCAGACCCCGTTTCAGGGCTCGCAGCGGAGGTTTTAGACAATGCGGAGAAAGCGAACAGCATTTATCCGTCCGATACAACGAGGAAGGAACTTCGCAAGCAGCATTTGCTTGAATCAAGAGCGGCTCTTATGGCGCTCGATGTACACCTCGCCCATTGTTACGAGTTGATGATGACAAATCCATCAGGATGCTTCACAACCGGGAGCGGAAATTCTGTGTCGTCATCTGACGCAAAGAAAAAGCTGGAACGTATGGCACAAGACCTCGGTGAACTGATTGATACTGAGAACGGCCTGCTGACCAGCGTTTTGAAGAGTGATAAGGGGAGGTAAGTTTTGATTTCTGTGGGTGTATCTCTGTAAAACCTGTCGGTTGGGATTTTTTCTCCCGTGTGTTCTACTGCGAATTGGTGGGAGCGGTCTCCTAATTACAACAACGCCAACAACTTCTGCAATGTGAACACCAACGGCAACGCGAACAACAACAATGCCAGTAATTCCAATGGGCTCGCCCCGGATTTCGTAAGCCCGAAAGGGTTTTGGGTCAACCGCAGTAGCTCTGAAAACGAGTGAACTATGACCTTTACGAAAGGAGAGATACTTCCCGTGATGAAAATCCAAAACTGCTCTTTGATGCTCCTGCACGAACGCCGCCGAGAAATCGTGCGTGCATGGCGAGTGATGTGCCTTACTTCGTTTCATGTGTAGTGAGCTAAGCAGATTAGACGGCACCCTACAAGACATCTGTACGAAGAGCGAATAACATTTCTATGAGTAGAAGAGCAGGAAGATACCAACGGCGAAAAGCCAAACGTGAAGCAAACCGTGTACAGCGCTGTGTAGAGGTTGGAGAGCTGAAAGATGTCTTTAACTTCCACGATTTGTACCGAGCTGGAAAGAAATGTTGCAATGGGGTTCGGTGGAAGAACAGCGCACAAAGGTTTGAAACACATCTATTTTCAGGTACGGCCCGACGCAGACGCATGATTCTGGAAGATACATGGACACCAGCGGCGTATGTTCATTTTACAATTTCAGAACGTGGCAAGACACGGCCAATCGACGCACCACGCATTCAGGACAGGCAAGTACACAAGGTCTACACGCAGAAGGTTCTTATTCCTCTGTACTTGCCAAGCATGATTTATAACAACGGAGCAAGCCTGCCAGGGAAAGGCTTTGAGTTTTCAAAAAGAGAACTTAGAGAGGACTTGCGTTGGCATTTCAGAAGGTGGGGCAGAGAAGGCCACATCATTCTCATTGATTTCAAGCAGTTCTTTCCTTCCGTTTCGCATGAGGAGATTTTCAAAAGACACGACAGGCTGATTTTGAACAGAAGCGTTCGTAAGCTCGGTGATGACGTAATCAATACAGTACACGGTGGGAAAGGCTTGCCGCTTGGCGTAGAGACAAGCCAAGCCGAGATGATTGCATTCCCGTCTGCGCTGGACAACTACATCAAGTGCCAACTGTCTTTGAAGTGCGCCGGTCACTATATGGACGATTACTATGTTATCGTGCCGCCGGATAGAGACCCGAAAGAAATCATGCGTCTTATCATCGCAAAGGCCGAAAGCCTGAAGCTGACCATCAGCAAATCCAAGTCACGCATTGTTCCTCTGACCAAACCATTTCGCTACTGCAAAGCAAAATACCTTCTGACAGAGACAGGTAGAGTTGTTGTGAGCGGTAATCGGAAGGGTATTAAAATAGCAAGGCGCAAAATAAAAGCCTTCCGTAAGAAGGTCGCAGAGGGCGAAATGTCATATGAGGACTTGTGGACTTCTGTAAACGGCATATTGGCCTACTGGGAAGGCTACAACGACCACAAACGTGTCCTGCGGTTACGCAGGCTTTTTTATGCAATCTTCGGGTTTTCACCAGAGAAGATTGAGAATTTTAGAATGAGAGGGGTAAACAATGAAATACATTGTGCATAAGCGATTCAAGGGCAAAGCACTTTGCGGAGAAGTCAATCTCCCAGCTATGACAGAGGTTGAAAACAAAGATGGCGTTATCTGTTACAACGGAAGCGCTCTCTGTTTTGATTGCAGCGAAAATGCCCATCAGTTCTTTGCAAGGAATGATGATGGCAACGGAATGCTTCGTGGCAAGCTGACGCAGGCAATCCAGGGCAGGCTCGCAAAGCATGATAAGCAACATCAGTCACGGTGGGACAAGGTGTGGGAAGACCCCGCCTGCCAACCGTACAAGAGGGCAGACCATGAAGACCACTGGCTTTGGAACCATGACTTCTTCAATGCAGATATTGATGTGCTCCGGCATATCGCAGAATTAGTAGGTGCAAAGGAGGGCGCATAAATGTATCGAATCGTAAGCGTAACTACTGGTGCAGAGATTGGCGTCGTTGACGCAGTAAGCTACATTAAGGTTGGTTCAAGCGGAAGCTATACACCAGCCACTATGGATGACGCCACTGGTGTGGCGGTCAACAGCGTGGCCTATGACTTGATGGGGCACGATGAAGTTAACGGTGCCGACACTGTTCTGGTGACCAAGTTTGATGGCGGCACAGCCGTTGCCGAACAGCAGCGTATTATCAACGGGCTGCTTATTTCGATGTTGGAGGGCTAAGATATGAAGGAAAGACTGAAGGGTTTGTATCAGAACGGCGACTTGACCGCTACTGGCCTGCTGGCCGCTATTGCTAAGGGCTGGATTACCGTGGAAGACGCCGTTGAAATCGTTGGAGAGGACAATGCCGCCAATGTAATCAAGAGCGCCAAGATTGCGGAGATTTCCGCAGCCTGTAACGCCGTCATTGTGGCTGGCGTTGACCTTGAGCTGAGTGAGGGCGTTGCCCACTTTAATCTGAGTATCGAAGACCAGTCCAATATCGCCAACCTGTTTCGTGTCGTTGAACTGGGCGGCACCGAGTTCCCTTATCAAGCGGATGGCGGCGTGTGCCGTATCTATACCGCACAAGAAATCGCCGCTATCTATATTGCGGCCCAGACGCTTATTACTTCCCAGACTACATACCACAACGCTCTGAAAGCATATGTGCAAAGTCTGGAGAACGCAGAGGAAATTGCCGCTGTCACCTACGGCATGGAACTGCCCGAGCCGTTTGCTTCCGAGATGAATACCAAATTGGCAGTCGCTCAGACGCAAATGGAGGCCATTGTGGCACGCCTTAATCAGTAAGGTATAAACACTCATGACGAACAGAAAACGTGCAGCAGCGGCCCTCCTGAGCCTCCTGCTGTGGGTCTGGACGGGCACGCTTTACTTCTTCATGGAAGTTGTGTGGAAGACAGCAAACGGCAGACCGGAGAGTATCAGTTGGACAATGCTTTTGCTGGCTATCACCTTGGCTATCCCACTGGAACGGTTCGGCGCAGAGCTGCCATGGGATATGCCTTTGATGGCGCAATCCGCCGTATGCGGGATTGCAATTACCGCAGTTGAGTTTGCGGCTGGTCTTATCATTAACGTATGGCTCGGTATGGGTGTATGGGACTACTCTAACATGGCCGGGAACATCATGGGACAGGTGTGCCCTCAATTTCTGGTCATGTGGATGGTATTGGCCGCAGTTGGTATTGTCATGCTGGACTGGATGCGGTATATGATTGAGGGTGGTGAAAGACCGCACTACACTCTTTTCAGGAAACACAAAGCGGTTTGAATATAGTACGAAAAAAGCGGGAGACCGTCAGTAATGGCGGCTCCCGCTATATGTATCTTCGGATACCAAACAAGGCTTTTATAAGGTGGTGATTGAATTGAACGAAGTGACCATTTGGAGGTACTTCAAAGGAAAGGGGCTGAACGACTTCGGGGTGGCTGGCCTGATGGGCAACTTGTTCGCCGAGTCCGCCTTGAACCCAAGAAACTTGCAAAACAGCTATGAGCACTCCTTGGGTATGAACGACAACGCCTATGTTGCTGCTGTGGACAATGGCACCTATACAAACTTTGTTAGGGACAAGGCTGGGTTCGGTCTTGCGCAGTGGACGTATTGGTCTCGCAAGCAGGCTCTCCTTGACTTTGTAAGGGCCCGTGGTGCCTCGATTGGCGACCTTGACACCCAGCTCGACTTCCTGTGGAAAGAGCTCTCAGAGAGCTATGGAGGCGTCCTGAACGTGCTTCAGAGCGCCACATCTGTGCTTGAAGCGTCTAACGTTGTTTTGCTGAACTTTGAGCGCCCGGCAAATCAAAGCGTCGGGGTGCAAAAAAAGAGAGCCGAGTATGGGCAGAGGTACTACGACGAGTTCGCAACCAAGCCCAGCACGACTAATGATGCAACGGACTTGGAGAAATTTAAGCGTCTCTACCAAGAAATGCGAAATGAGCTCCAGGACAATGACAGCAGCGAATATAGCTTGGCGGCAAGACAGTGGGCCACCAGTACCGGTCTGATTGCTGGCAACGGAACAACTATCAATGATGAACCCAACTGTATGTGGGGAGATGTCCTGACACGAGAGCAGTTTGTGACTGTGCTTTATCGCTTCACAAAGCTGATGGGCGCAGTGTGAGTAAGCTGCTAAGAGAATCGAGGTGTTTATATGGTCAATATGGAGAATATTGTAGCTCGTGACGGCTATCTGGTAGATAGCGTGACTGGAGAAAAGGTCGTGTTCTATGAGTGCGACCCAAATAAAAACACAGAGTGCAACAGAGACATCTGTCGTTCTGACGATGGCGAGGCCGACAGCGCTTTTGGCTTTTGTTCCAAGACGCTTAACCCTGCATTTCGTAAGGACGACGGCAAGTCCTGGTACGCTGTAATGAAAACGCCGGATGACGGCGGAGAGCCCTATTGGGGCAGAGAGTACATCTGAGGTGATGCGTATGATGACAATTCAGGATTGTATTCAGTACGTTGAAAGCCATCTTGAGATTCGCTATGCAACTTCAAATGGTGCTTACACCTGTGGAAGAACTATTACCCCGGATGGTTGTGTAAACCATTCTGTTGGCTGCGCACAGCCTTCCGCAGACGTATTCTATAAGAATATGAACAAATCAAGCGCTGGCTGGGGTGTAAATGCGCTTCTGGGCGACTTCCATAAGGGCGAGGGGCGTATCATTGTCACCTTGCACTTTGACCCTGCAACAAAAAAGTGCTCACGAAACTGGGGCGTGGGCTCCGGTACAAAGGGTAGCTGGAACAACAGCCGTATTCAATGGGAAGTGTGTGAACCCGCCGGACACACCTACGCCGGTGGTACTATGATTGGCTACGATGTTGCAAAGAACCAGGTGTACTTCGACAGAATGTGGAAAATGCTGGTCGCATGGAATGTCTATTGCGTTGTGAAGTTTGGCTATAGCGTAAATGCCATCAATGACCACGCTGAAAGCTACAAGGCTGGTATGGGAAGTAATCATGGCGACATGGGGCACTGGATTCCAAAGCATGGCAAGAGCATGGACGCTCTTAGAGCTGAAGTACAAGCTATCTTAAACAACCAAGGGATGGAGGAGGATGATGACATGGATGTAAAGCGCTTCAAGGAACTGTATGCAGAAATGCGGAAGGAGCTTCAGGACAACGATGCTTCTAATTACTCCGCAGAGGCTCGTGCATGGGCCACCAGCAACGGTCTGATTGCTGGTAATGGAACTACCGTCAACGGAGAGCCCAACTGTATGTGGGGCGACGTACTCACTCGTGAGCAGTTTGTTACTGTCCTGTACCGCTGGGCACAGATGATTGGCAAGGCGTAAGCCATGGTCATTCGTATCGAGCGTGGGCGTAAGAAGAGTAGACGCACAAAAAAGAAGAAACAGAGCATCGGCTTTTCTAATAAACTCGCTTTGAGCGTTCTACTGTTCCTTGCCATCGGTCTTGCCGGTGGCTTTATTCTTGCCCTGTACAGTATCAAGTACCAGTACACCGGCGCTCTGATGTGCTGGACGGTGGTATTTACTCCAATCGGAACAGCAGTTAGCCTCGTCCCGCATTTTGTTGTCCATAAGAGCACCGTAGAAAACTCTGGCGCAGACGGCGAAGGCATCAAGTTCGCCGCAGCGAAGGCACGCAACTTTGTTGAGAGCGCTATCGAGGGGAGCGAAGAGAGCCCCGCAATCTAAATTAGGAGGAAATGAATATGGAGCAGTATTTACAGCTTATCGTTTCTGTCCTTGCAGGTCTGGCGACTGCTATTCCTCTGGCTATCAAGCTGGTGGAGTATGTTCGCAAGGCTGTGAAGGAGAAAAATTGGCCGAAGGTCGTGAGTCTTGTTATTGACCTTATGTCTGAGGTTGAGGGCAAGATGGAGGTTGGAGCAGACAAGAAGGCATACGTTCTGGCGATGCTGAAAGCGTCTGCTGATACAATCGACTACGACCTGGATGATGAGGATTATAAGAAAATCGGTGACCTCATCGACAGTATGTGCGACATGAGCAAGGTTCTGAATGCGAGCAAGCCTGTTGCCGCTGACGGAAAGAAGGAGAAAACTTAACTTTCGGAGGTATGCAACATGAATCTTGGAGAAATTGCCGGGTGGAGCGGAGGCGGTCTGCTTCTGCTCCTCACCTTTATCCAGATTGCCCCAATTAAAGTCAACCCATGGTCTGCCATCGTGCGAGGCATTGGGAAGGCTCTTAATGGCGATGTACTGAAAAAGCTGGATGTTCTTGAGGCTGGTCAGGTGGAAACCAGGAAGCGGCTGGACGAGCATATCCGCATCGACGATGACCGAAATGCCGACACACATCGCTCCCGGATTTTGCATTTCAACACGGAACTGCTTCGTGGAGACAAACACACACGGGAAGACTTCATCGAAACTCTTGCGGAGATTGACTTCTATGAGCACTATTGTCGGGAACATCCAGACTACGAGAACAATAGAGCCGTCCTTGCTATTGAGAACATTGAGCGTGTGTATAAAGACCTCATGGAGAACGGCGGGTTCCTGTAATAAATCATTAGGGAACATATCATTTTAGGCGAGCTACCTTTTGTGGGTATGCTCGCCTTTTTTTGCGCAGAAAAAAAGAAAGGGCAGGAGCCTGACCGTTGTGGTCAAATCCCCGCCCTATGCTTTATACGACTTTATGTTTTCCAACATAAATGGATTTGCAATGATTTCTTCTTCATCAGAAAAATAGGCAAGAACCCCCTCTTTGGGCAGCTCGGCCTGAAATACTTTTTGCACCTTGTCGTTGAATCTGGCCGCAAACCATTTTGCCCTTTTGGGCGACAACGTCCAAGAGAAGACCTTTAAGTCTTTTGAGTTCACAGATGTAACTCCTCTATAGACCGTAATACGCTCTGGTAGCTGATGGAATATTGCCAATTCGTCCTCGTCCATTAACTTTTCCTTGGTGCTTTTGCGAAATAGGCTGACGAGCTGTTTCTTCGTAAAAACGGAACCACTGTTTGTATACTCAGAGTTCTTCCAGATGTAGCGCAAACAGCCTGCCAAGTCCTCATTGCTTAGGTAGCCTTTGATATGGTCAAGGAATGTAAAGCGATACGATTTGCTTACCATCATGATGAACCCTGCGATAGTATCGGTTTCCTTTAGTCTTTGGACGATTTCTTTTTTGAATCTTTCCTCACCATCGTTTTCCAATAGGTTCACCAGCTCTGGGCCATTCTCACCAGGGAGCATAGTCACAGATGTATCTATGAATGGATGTGATACAAGGAATGGTATCTTCTCATTTGCTTCTATCGGAAGATGAGCAAATGTGATTGCCAAGCTACGAACTTTGTTGATGTCTGTGTTTCTCATAGTCCCACCTATCAATTTGATATGTACACTTACAACACCATTGATATGGATTATAGCGCATATCAGTGCTCTTGTAAATGAACATTGTATGTATTCGCCCCGGTTTGCTATCAGTTTTACGGGGCTGAAAAGGCGTTGTATGATGATTGTAATGCTAAACCGAATCAACAGATGTTCTCTGCCGGAGAAGGATATTGACCGGCTCCTGGATGAACTTGCAATCAAACTGTCCAATGATGATTTAGGGCGGGCATTTTATAAAATCCTTTTGGATGGCATCAACGGTCTGCGTATCATTGACCTGGAGGATGTGAGCCGAAATACATACCATGTTGTTACCGAACTGACCTGCCGGAACGGAGATGATGAGTTCCGCCCCGACATCACATTGCTCATTAACGGTTTACCTCTTGCCTTCATCGAAGTGAAAAAGCCCAACAACCGGGATGGGATCATTGCGGAGCATACCCGTATCAATACACGCTTTTCCAGGAAAGTATTTCGCCGTTTTGTGAACATTACACAGTTGATGGTGTTTTCCAACAACATGGAATATGATGATTCTGACCCTGAGCCGATGGAAGGGGCTTTTTACGCTTCCAGCAGTTATAGCAGGCTGTTTTTCAACCGCTTCCGGGAGGAAAAACCGCAAATCCATACTGCGCTTCCGGCAATCAACAGCCAGAAAGAGGACTTTATTCTGGCTGATAACAATCTCGTTTCCATCAAAGGAACAAGTGAGTATAACACAAATCTGAGTGAGCTGACGCCAACAAATCGAATTTTAACGTCCCTGTTTTCCCGCAACCGATTTATGATGCTGCTCAAATATGGTTTTGCTTATGTGGAGCGCACCAATAAGGATGGCATCAAGACGCTGGAAAAGCACGTCATGCGGTATCCACAGTTTTTCGCAACGAAGGCTATCGAGCAAAAATTGGATACCGGCGTCAAACATGGTATCATTTGGCACACCCAGGGCAGCGGGAAAACGGCTCTGGCTTTCCACAATGTACGCTATCTGCGGGACTATTATCAGAAGCAAGGCAAGGTTGCAAAGTTCTATTTTGTTGTGGATCGTCTGGACTTGTTGACACAGGCTGGAGAGGAATTTGCCGCCCGTGGACTTCATGTGGAAAAAGTAAATTCCAAGGATGATTTTATCCAGAATATCCGTACCATTGGAGTGGCCAACAACACCGGCGAGGATACGATCACAGTTGTAAATATTCAAAAGTTTTCGACTGAATCCATCGTTCGTAAAGCAGATTACGATGTAAATGTTCAGCGCGTTTATTTCCTTGATGAAGCGCACCGCAGCTATAGCCCCAAAGGTTCTTTCCTTGCAAATCTCATGGCATCAGACCGCGAGGCGGTTATGATCGCGCTTACCGGGACTCCCTTAATCGGTGAAGGCTACAACACAAAAGACGTTTTTGGAGAGTACATCCACAAATACTATTATAACCGCTCTATTGCTGACGGCTATACCCTGAAGCTCATCCGAGAGGGCATTAAGACTGAATACCGGGTAAAGCTGCAGTCGATTTTGGAAAGCCTGAAAATGCAGGAGGGTTCCTTCAAAAAGAGGGACATCTATGCACACCCGAAATATGTGGCCGCGCTGGTGGACTACATTGTAGAGGATTTTGAGCACAGCCGCATTGCGTTAGGGGATTTATCCATTGGCGGCATGATCGTCTGCGATTCCTCCGACCAGGCCCGCACAGTGGAAGAAGCATTGAATGGCTACCCGGATATCAGCCATGTGCTGATCCTGCATGATGTGGATGACAAGGAAACCCGCCGGGGATATCAGGATGATTTTAAGAAAGGAAAAATTGATCTGCTGGTGGTTTTTAATATGCTGCTCACCGGCTTTGATGCGCCTCGCCTGAAAAAGCAGTATCTGGGGCGTGTCATCAAGGAGCACAACCTTTTGCAGACGCTCACCCGCGTCAATCGGCCCTATCAATCTTTCCGCTATGGTTATGTCGTGGATTTTGCGGATATTCGCGCCGAGTTTGACAAAACCAACAAGGCATATTTTGAGGAATTACAAGCAGAACTTGGGGATGAATTTCAGCGTTACCGGGAGATTTTCAAGACCCAGGAGGAAATCGAGCAGGACATCCAGGCGATCCAGGATAAGCTGTTTATGTATGCCACAGACAATGCGGAACTGTTTTCCCAACAGATCACTGCATTGGACGACAAACAAGAACTGCTGGATTTGCGTCAAGTCTTGGATACCTACAAAGAACTGATAAACATCATCCAACTGTTCGGCTATGAGGAACTGGCCCCAAAATTCACCATGAAGAATCTCCGGGTTCTGTATACGGAGGTCAACAACCGTATTGCCCTGGTCAATCTCAAGCAAAATATGCAGAATGGAGAGGACGTTTCCGGTCTTTTGAACCTGGCCTTAGACCAGATCGAGTTCCACTTCCGCAAGGTTTCTGAAAGTGAACTGATCATTGCCGATCAGTTTCAGGACATTTTGGAAAAAACCCGTCAGGAGTTGGGACGCAGCCTTGACCCCAAAGACCCAGAGTATATTTCCCTGCTGGAAGAACTTAAACGGATTTTCAAGAAGAAAAACATCGAAGAACTGACCGCAGATGAGCTGAAGCAGAACATTCAGGATTTAGAGCACGTACGAAAGGCCGCCGCACAGCAAAACCTACGGGATCAAATGCTTTGCGCCAAGTATCAAAATGATGTGAAGTATATGCGTACCCACAAACGCATCAAGACTACACCGCCGCCAATCGGCAGCGACCCTGTGATTTTCAGGGTTCTTATGGGAATAAAGACCGCTGTTGATCTGAAAGTGCTGAAAAATCAACATATGATGGACAACCCCGCCTATTTTTCCCGTGAGATCATGCCGGAGATCATCCAAAGCTGCCGCATCAACGGGATACAGCCAACTGCCAGTCAGGTTAAATTTATGGAAGCCTGCATATCCAGAGAATATTTTGCGGAAAGGGCATGGACAGCATAATGCAGACAGAATCAATTACCGTCCGCACCAAAAAGATGATCGACGACCTGAAAACCATCTGCGCTAATTTTGGCCTGGGCGGTTCTCCGGGAGAATACAAGATCATCACGCAGGTGTTTTTATATAAATATCTCAGCGACAAATTCATTTATGAGGCACAAAAAGCGGAACCTTCCTTAGCTGGGGCGGACAACGTAGAAAGCGCCCTGGCCGATATGTCGGACGACCAGTATGAAATGTTGCTGATGATGCTGGGCGGCAGTACGGCCAAGCTGAAAAAGACGCATTATATTTCCTACCTGTTTAACCATCAGAATGATAACACAGTGCGAAAAGCGGACGGCTCCACTTATCTGTTTCATGAGATGTTCGATGATACGCTGGTGGATATTGCTAACTTTAACCTGGATATTTTCTCTGTCCAGACCGGCGGTGAGGAGAAGATCAAGCTGTTTGAGCCGATCTCCCAGTATGTCATCGAGAGCGCAAAAAAGCCTCTGTTCTGCCGCGCACTTATCAACAAGCTGGTGGAGTTTAACTTTGCCGAAGTATTTGAGCAGAAGTATGACTTTTTTGCCCAGATTTTTGAGTACCTCATCAAAGATTACAACAAGGATTCCGGCAAGTACGCCGAATACTATACCCCCCATACCATCGCGACCATCATTGCCCGCATCATGGTGCAGGGGGATGTCAGCAACGTAACCGTGTACGACCCGGCGGCGGGTTCCGGCACACTGGTGCTGGCCCTGGCCCATCAGATCGGCGAGGAAAACTGCACCATCTTCACTCAGGACATCTCCGCCAAGTCCAATGAATTTTTGCGGCTGAATCTGATCCTCAATAACCTTGTCCACTCTTTGGGCAACGTGGTGCATGATGATACTTTGACCGCTCCCCGACACCTGAACGCCCAAAAGAACGGGTTAGCAAAATTCAACTATATCGTCAGCAATCCGCCTTTTAATATGGATTTCAGCGACAACCGGGAGACTCTGGCGGGACAAAACCACAAGGTGCGGTTCTTTGCAGGCGTGCCCAATATCCCCAACAAAGACAAAAACAGCATGGCGATCTACCCAATGCCATTAAGTTAACCAGACATTTCCAAGAAAAGCACAAAAAAGCACTTGAC